>Ga0302173_10001155_pt1 | contig 13377 bp, 14 predicted proteins | sample I_Fen_N3_1_FD_198785 | JGI IMG/M metagenome (GOLD analysis project Ga0302173, IMG submission 198785) | Peat permafrost microbial communities from Stordalen Mire near Abisko, Sweden - I_Fen_N3_1 | ecosystem: Environmental > Terrestrial > Soil > Wetlands > Permafrost | place: Sweden: Abisko... | reverse complement strand
CAACTGCGAATAAATGTAACATGGATGTTTTTCCTACTGTATTCGCCTTAATCCCCCCCATAAGATAATGCTGGGCCGGTGTTACTGGAATCAGATCTTTTGTTGCATCAAATCCTTCTTCCAAACATCTTTGATAAATATTAGGGAAATGTGTATGTATCTCTTCATCCGAAATATTTTTCAAGCACAAATACACATGATCGGTATTATATTTTTTCATTTCCTTACTAATTGCTTCTGTCACGATATCTCTAGGTTGTAATTCATCCACAAATCGATTTTTTTCTTCGTTCAAAAGAACTGCGCCCTCGCCTCTTACTGATTCTGATATCAGGAACCTTCTGCCTTTCTTCTTTGAGTAAAGAACCGTTGGATGAATCTGAATATAATTAATATTTTCAAGTTTGATTTTATGTCTTAAAGCAATTGCAAAGCTGTCACCTGAAATGTGTGGAAAATTGGTTGAATTTTTAAATACTCCACCAATTCCTCCCGTGGCAAGTATAACGGATTTTGCGTAACATACCAAAATACCTGTAGCATCTTTCATTACAATCCCGTGGCATTCATTGTCATTTGCTATAATATCTACCATTGTTGTGTTTTCTAGCATTGTTATATTTTTACATGTTCTTACTTTTACAAGAAGTTTTGATACAATTTCTTTACCTGTAATGTCTTGATGATGTAGTATCCGATATGCCGAATGTCCACCTTCCCGTGTGTAATCTAACTGGCCTGAATCATCTTTGTCAAAATCAACTCCAATTTTAATTAATTGTTGTATGATACCATTCGATGAACGAATCATTGTTTCTACAGATTCTGGTCTATTTTCAAAATGTCCAGCTTTCATTGTATCTTCATAGTAAGCATCGTAATCCTCGGCCCTAAGTAATGTTGATATACCACCTTGTGCCAGATAAGAATCACTATTTTCAATAGTATCCTTTGTGATCATTAATATCTTGTAATTCTCAGGAAATGAAATTGCAGTAAATAATCCTGCAGCTCCTGTTCCTACAATTATCACATCATATTCTTTATGCATCATTGTATCCCTCTTATTTTGCAAGCTCCAACATCCTGATTAATGGTGCCTGGGCTGCAATTCTTTTCTCTTCATCAATTTCCACAGTTGGTGACATATTTTCCAAACATGTTGCAATCTTTTCCAATGTAATCTTTTTCATATTGGGACAATATTGTCGATGTCCTACTGAGTAGAAAGATTTACTTGGATTCTTTTGCTTTAATTCATATAAAACGCCCATTTCCGTGCATATAAGAAATTCTTTGTCATCACTAACTGTCGCATAATTAATAATTTCTGATGTGCTTCCAATATAATCTGCAAGATTAAGTACTTCCATCTTACATTCTGGATGTGCAAGCACCTTTATTCCTGGTTTTGCTTCCTTGGCCTTTAAAACATTTTCCTTCGTAATACTTGTATGTACGTGACAAAATCCATCGTTAAATATGAAGTTTTTGTCTGGAACTTTTGACGCTATATATCTTCCTAGATTCTCATCTGGTATAAAATAAATATTTTTATTCGGTAATGCATTTACAATTTTCAAGGCATTCGCGCTCGTCACACATACATCTGAGTATGTCTTTAATTTTGCAGTTGAATTAATGTAACAGACCACTGCTAAGTCATCATAATTTTCACGCATTTCCTTGATTTTATCAATATCTGCCATATGAGCCATTGGGCAATCAGCGCCCTCCTCTGGAAGTAACACAGTTTTTTGAGGGTTTAAAATCTTGGCACTTTCTCCCATAAATGTAACGCCTGCAAAACAAATTGTTTTCTGTGGAATCTCCATAGCTATTTTGCTCAAATAATACGAGTCCCCAATATAATCAGCAATGGCTTGTACATCATCACTAACATAATAATGCGCAAGAATCACAGCATCTTTTTCTTTCTTTAGTTGTTCAATTCTTGTTACTATTTCGTTCATTTTGAGGTGTCTCCTTTTTTTAATCTTGATGTATACTATGCCATTATTCGTTTTGTTTGTCAATACACTTGTATAGTCCACTGTCTTGTCACATTTAGTGATGGAATCTGTCTAATAACTGATCGTATTTTCCCTATTTCTCACCTTCATTAATACAAAATAGGGAACTACAACTATTCTCATAGTTCGTTCCCTATTTTTCAAAAATGTTTCATTATATAAGTACTCATATTCAATATAATTCCCATATTAATTTATTTCTTAATTTTCATAAAGCTTGTAATAAAAATATATCCAAATGCCAACTGAAAGATTGGTACAAGATCTACTTTTGAAAAATATAGTAAGGAAAACGGATACCACAAAATTTTTCTTCCAAAAGATATTGGAATATGTCCAATAAATATACCAAACGCAAGATATACCAGTGGAACCCCTAAAAATATGACCTTCGGCCAATTAACTTTCCAACTACCCTTCTTTTCTACTTCTACAATAAACTTCTCAAGTCCAAGCAGTATTCCGCCCACCGAATATATAATTGTAGATCCTATCTCATAAGGCAATATAACAAATGTCTTAATTCTTTGTGCATTCAAGTACTCCAACATAATATGCCCCAAAACAAAATATCCAAGTAACAACACCCCATACAAAAAATACGCTAACCATTTATTTTGTTTCATTCCTCTCCCCCTTTTCTTGCGCCGCAGCTCCCTCTTTTAAACCACACTCTTTGTTTTTCCACCATTGCTCTTTGCTTTTTGCACCGGCGCCCCTCCTTTAACACCAAAACTCATTGCCATAACCGGATCCCAACCTAAAATCGTTCCTTTGTCTGTGAAAAATCATTTGACGGTATGCTAAAGTTACTTATGCATTCATTTTATGTGTTAAGATAAAAAGTTCTACTGTCTGACGAACGAAGTGAGGAGTTTAGAACTTTTTTTCTTGGCCTTAGCATAAAATGAATCCATTAGTAACTTGCATACAAGGAGATGATTTCGCACAGGCAAAGGAACGATTTTAGGTCCCGACTCTGAGCGTTTTGTTTTAAACCCAAAGCCCCTTCAGAAGAAAGAATGCAAGTACTGCACACCCAAGTACAATTCTGTACCAGCCAAATATTTTAAAATCATGATTCTTAACATATCCTGTAAGTGCCTTAATGATAACCATAGAAACACCGAATGCGACTACCATTCCTACAATCAGTACAGTTCCTTCAAGCATTGTAAATGAAAATCCAAATTTTGCTATTTTAAGCAAACTTGCACCAAACATGACTGGAACTGCTAAAAAGAAAGTAAACTCTGTAGCAATCCCTCTTGATACTCCAACCATCATTGCTCCAATAATTGTTGCTCCAGAACGAGACGTGCCAGGAAATACTGCTGAGACTAATTGGAAAAGTCCAATTATAATTGCATCTTTGTATGTAATATCTGCAATCGATATGACCCTTGATTTTTTTCCTGCATTTTTATTTTCAACTATAATGAACCAAATACCAACTACAATCAATGCAATTGAAACGGTCTGATAATTATAGAATAATTCATCAATTTTATCATCCCATAAAAGTCCAACAACTGCTGCGGGTATACATGCGATTAATATTTTAAACCACATTACAAATATATCTTTCTTAATTATAGATTCATTACCCTTTCTTTTAAGAGAAAAAGGAAACAACTTGTTCCAAAACAGTACAACAACCGCAAGTACTGCACCAAACTGAATTACTACCAAAAACATCTTTTTAAATTCCTCAGACATATTTTGATGTAAAAATTGATTCACTAAAATCATATGACCAGTACTACTAATAGGCAACCACTCTGTGATTCCTTCTACGATTCCTAATATAATCGCCTTTAATATCTCAATAACCTGCATTTACATCTTACCTCATTTTCTTTAAACTCTTTTTTATTTTTAAAATTTATGTAAAACTCGTATTACAATTCGTTTTGAAAATCTATTCAAAATTCATCTTGAAATTGTTTTTAAAAATATTTTTCTTAAACAATATTATACTATAATCACGTAAAATATACATCAATATTGTGTGTGAAGCAACTCATTTTTTCCCTTATAATAAAAATAATAGGGAAGCTCTGCCAAAAGCATTGCAATCCAGCCAATCAGGCAAGCATAGGCAACACCTGTCATACCAAATCGAGGTGCTAATATAAATACAGCTAATACACGAAAGATCATCTGTACAGTCGTGCTGATTAAAGTTATCTTCATGTTTCCCATGCCACGGAAAAATCCCTGAATTACATTTGTAAATGCAGGTAGTAGATAAAATATTGCCATTAAATGTAGATAACTAGTACCCATTGATACAATCTGTGATTCGCCCCCTGTTGCAAACAACCTCATGATTGGTACTGCCCCGAAATATGTAACCGCGCATATAAATACCCAGTAAAACATTTCAAGCTTAATCCCCCCATGGAAGCCCTTCATAATACGGTTTGTTTTCTTTGCGCCACGGTTTTGCGCCACAAACGTAGTAACACTTTGTGCAATGCTTTGTTGTGGTGTAAATGCAAAGTCATCCACTCTATTTACCGCATTAAAGGTCGCAATTGCATCAATCCCCAGTGGATTTATTACCCCCTGAATGACCAATTTGCCAATATAAAGGCAACTTTGTTGTAATGCTGTCGCCCATGCATAGTGAATCGTCCTTTTTAGTAATTTTGTCTCTATGCGAAGTTCATTTATTTTCAGACGCAGCAATGGCACTTTTTTATAAATGTAACACAAGCACAATATCGCTGAAACCGCCTCTGCAATTACTGTAGCCATTGCAGCCCCTATAACTCCTAATCCCATTCCTGCAACAAAAACCATATCAAGACATCCATTTAACACTGCGGCAATTGCTAAGAAGATAAGTGGTGTCTTAGAATCCCCGATACTCTTAAGTGCTGCTGCAAATGCGTTATAAAAGAAAGTAAATATAAGTCCCATCAATATGATCCGCAAATAGCTTGTTGCAGAAGAAAGAATCTCCTCGGGCACTCCCATTATACTTAAAATTGACCTCGATAACAAAATTCCAACAACACTGATTATCACGATAAAAAAGGATCCAAATACTAATGTTGTTGCAACTTCTTTCTTTAATTTTTCCTTATCACCAGCGCCAAAAAATTCACTCATAAGTACCGATGCGCCAAGACATATTCCTATTATAAAAAATATCATTATATTCATAACTGGATTAGCTGTACCAACTGCTGCCAATGCTTCTTTTCCAGCATATCTTCCAACAATAATAGAATCCACTGCGTTATACGTAAGTTGAAAAAGGTTTCCTAAAATCAAAGGAATCGTATATCTCACCAAATGTTTAGAGATTGTTCCCGTCGTCATGTTGTTCATTCATCTACCGCCATTTATACTGAAATAAGAAGTTACTGCAACTATATACGATTGTATAATTGCAATAACTTCTTATTTTACTTTTTCTGTTTTTCTAGTATCTCTTCTAATGCTTCATCGCTATCATCAATCCAAGTAGCTTCCTCTTCTTCGCTTAGTCCAAGGAATTTTGCTAGCGTCTGAGAATCATCGCTTCTGCTCCATTGACTAATATATCTATGAATTTCTTCAAATTCGCTTTCTCCTGCCAGATATGATTCTTTAAAATTCATGTGTATTTCTCCTATCCATTGTAATTAATTAACTGCATTGTAATTACACTAATACATTGTAATTGCTTTAATGCATTATAACTCCAATATTGAATTTACACAACCACTCAAACGAACTTTACTTAACACTTCTCAAGGGTTAAAGCAATCATTGCTGGCAATATAATAATATCATCCAAATATCTGAGTAATGGGATGAAGTCGGGAATCAAATCTATCGGCGATAATGCATATCCAACCGTTAATGCTGCAAGTGCTTTTGCATACCATGGTAACTTCTATTTCAAATTATAACGAAAAATCTTTCTTTGTAAAACGAACAATTCCAGCGCCAAATAATATAATCGTGATTATCGCTAATGCAATATTATAGCCAACGACGCCGCTTCCTCCTGATACAATCTGATCTTTTGGAAACAATGTATATAATGAAAAGTACTTCAAATTGTCTAACTTACCACCCATATTTGCGAGCATCGTGATTAAGAAAAACATCAATGGTACACCGGCTCCAATGGAATAGAAATTTTTTGAATCATTGAAGAAGCAGGCGGAAAAAAATACAATTCCAGCGATTGCTAAATGAACCAAAAGTGCACTTGCATTTAATACAATATAAGTTTTAATATCTAAGTCTCCTGGGAACATGGACTGCGCGCAGACAATACCAAATACTGTAATTGCAACCATGAGCACTATAATTCCTGCAATCATTGAGATTGCTTGTGTTACGATAATCTTAAGCCTTGAGTTGGGAGATGCCAACAAGCATGCCATTGAGCCGCTTTCCACATAATTCATAACAAGACTATTTCCCAACATAACGATAAACACCAATGGAAATGCTAACATTAGAAACCCATATAAATAAATCTCCAGGAATTCTATCAGATTTGTAGCAGCCCCACTCATTCCGACCGCTTGTAACATTCCTGGCATCGCTTTCTGATAATCGCTTAGTATACTCATAAGCGATGGCGTATACATATATATAATAACGCCAGTATACATACCAAGTACTGCAATAAATATGATCAAAGGTTTAATCATTTGCAATGCGTTTCTTTTTAATAAAGGTAATGAAATCATTTTATTCACCATCCTTTCCGTAGAAGTGCATAAATATTTCTTCAAGTGACTGTTTCTTAATATCCAAATCTTTTATTTCATATTTCGTAATCTTATGTAGGAATTCATTTATATTATTCTTTATTTTTATGGATACTTGCAATCCATCAATATCAACAATATCGAAATTTTCTAGTTTGATTGCTTCTAGTTCCTTTAAACTGTTTAATGTAATACTATAAATCTTGCTTCTTTTTTTTGCCAAACTTTCCATATTTTCAATTGCAACGATTTTTCCATCTCGAATAATTGCTGTTCTATCGCATGTACGCTCGATTTCTTCAAAAATATGAGAAGACATAAATATAGTTCTACCCTTTTTCTTTTCTTCCAAAATCAAATCTATAAATCGATTCTGCATCAGTGGATCCAATCCACTCGTTGGTTCATCTAATATAATCACCTCTGGATTTGTCATAAATGCTGTAATGATAGCAATTTTTTGTTTCATACCCTTTGACATCTTTTTCACTTTACCACGTGGGTCAAGTTCAAACATCTCTATCAATTCTTCAATTCTCGAGGTGTCCTTAACACCTTTCATTGCAGCAATAAAATCAATTAATTGTCTGCCTTTCAAATCCTCTAAAAATGCAATTTCACCTGCTAAATAACCAAGATGCTCTTGTATTTTTGCTGCATCTTGAAAGCAATCCATCTCAAGAATAGAACAATTCCCACTGTCCGGGCTAATAAATCCCAGTAAATTTCGGATTGTTGTTGTTTTTCCAGCGCCATTTGGCCCAAGAAATCCGAACACTTCACCTTCCTTTACTTCTATATTAACGTTGAATATTCCTTTTCCATTGCCATAATCTTTTGTGAGCTCATTAATATTAATTACTCCCATTTTTTCCACCCTTTCTTATAATTCCATTTGTTTTTGCTTTATTTTGATTCAGCTTTTTTTATTGCTTCATTATTGCTTGCTTTATTGTTACTTATTTTCTTATTATTTATTTCATTGTTACTTATTTTATTGTTACTTATTTTCTTATTATTTATTTCATTGTTACTTATTTCATTGTTACTTATTTCATTGTTATTTATTTCATTGTTACTTGTATGCCTCTTACTTATCTTAAATTCACCTAACATCTGATTCAAACGATTCGTTTCATCCTTATATAAGATTTGTAATGCACCCCATATCATAACATAGTAGATTAACATTATCACAACAAATACTACTTCTATCCACTCTGGATATCCACTATACCAATCAAAAATTCTTCCGCTCAATACTGTTACTATAACAGGTCCGACACTCCACAAAATTGCCCTAATCGTAAATTCTTGACTAGAATATATTTTTTCTTTCAAGAACAACAATTTCTGCATCCATGATATCAAATAACTTAGTAGAAACATTTCAAAAATAATCACAAATGGTACTTCCTTTATTCCATATAAGTACAATTCAAATCCAAACAAAAACACCATGGAAATCGCATGAACGCAGGCGAAGAATTCCACATCTGCCTCTGATTTTATACATCTTTTTAATTTACTGTTCATCTGCTTTCCCCTCCTTTAAATACGCTCTAAGCATCTTTGCATAGTGTCTAGATATTATAACTTCTTCCCCATTTTCAAGTGTTGCGGTGATTCTGTTTCCCATTGCACTTTCAAACTTTTCAATATCATTCATATTTAAAATCATCGCTTTACTGCATCTAAAAAATCCTTGATATTCTAGTAGTTTTTCTAATTTCTCCAAACTATAGGAAACGTTGCAAACTCTCTGCTTTAAATATGCAAAAACCTTGTTGTCAACGCATTCAAAATAAAAGACTTCACTTGGCCTAAACAGATAGGTCTGACTATCGCAAATACCTGTTAGTTTCTGATATTGAAATTCCAGCAATGCTTTTATCTGCTGTACCTCTTCATCTTCTTCCCTACAACGAATCACAATTTCTTTTTCATTATTTTGAGTATACTCAACTCGAATATTCATAATAATTTTCTCCATGAAAAATTACATTTTTTATTGTATTTTTCTTTCTTTTACTTTCTATTAATGTACTTTAATTTATCCCAAAGTGCAATGGCAGATATGGTATGCGGTTATTTTCCTGCGTTAAGATGCACAAACACCCATAGAACAAACATTTTCTGTCTGCTCCATGGGTGTTTATTTCACTTCATATGATTGAATTTTTCAAATACCTCTGCGATTGGTTCATCCGAATGTACAATAATCTTATATTTTGCTTTACCAATTTCTAAATAATTGTCGCTGATCACTATATCTAACGTTTGATTACTATCTTCATATATTTTAAAACGATATGACCAACCTACCGATTCAGGATCTGAGACTCTTATCATACTAATTTGTGAAAGATAATTTGTAATGTAATTAATTGCTTCATCGCTTGTTGCATTATGTGTGTTTCCATTACTTCCATTCATTGAGGTGACTGAGCTGATTTTTGCTGAATCAATATCACAGAATGATTGAATGGATTTGGGACCAATTAATATTTTGAATAATATTAATACTATAATAATTATAAGCACTGTGATCATAATTGGCTTGAATTTTGCCTTCATGTCATTCACTCTCCTTGTTAAAATCAATAACCCTGTGTATTCTTAAGTTCAGTAATACGTGCATCGATTTCATCCCATGTCATCTTACAATTGTAATTCTCCAAAAATTGCTTCCAGTCAGCTACCAATCCACTTAATCCATTTTGATTATATAAATAATATATGCTATTATCATATCCATCTATTATATTTACAACACTCTCCAAGCCATAGGTCTGTACCAGGTAATCAACAAATGAATCATTGCACAAACTCTTGTATTCATTAATAATCTTATAATCAAAAGATTCAGAAGCACTAATCATATTACTATTTCCACTACCGTGAGAAGTTACTCCCACATTATTTTTGATATAATCAAATAATATTTTGTTTAAATTAGCATTCTCATTTACTTTCGCATACTCTATTAAATAATTATGAATATCGATACCATAATTGACTGAGGCCACTCCCATCCCTAGATTATTCTGTATATATTCAGCAAGTCCTTCCTCTATTACACTTGAAATCCCTTGTTTTTTTGTTATAACTAAATCTGATAGTGCATGAACAAGTTGGCTCCTATTGTTTTTAAACATTATGCTACTCAAATTCAAATCATAAGTGAAAGTTGATTGTTTCTTGCTTTCCTTGTATGACGATATTCCACCTTGTGCACTCCCATCATCCAGGTCATTGATATGTAGTTCTAAACAAAGTGTATTCATACCAGTATATTTCTCATACCAGTCTTGCTTGTTTAGTAATGTTGCAATTTCATTAATGTAGTTTCGTACTGCATTCTCATATTCCTCTTGTGTTTTATATACTGCATTTGTTAAGTCATACTTCTTCCAGTAATCCTCAAAATATGTAAACTCAATTGAAATTCCAACCTTCGCGTGATCTTCTGTACTTATGTTTTTTTCGGTAGCCTTCGTCTTATATTCTTTCATAATCAATATAGTTGCTATTATAGCCATCAAAACAATAATAAATTAATAGCCATGTGTGCTTTTAAACGCAGCTATATATGCATTTATTTCATCCCATGTCATTTTACAAGGGTAAGCAGCCAGAAACTGTTGCCAATCAGCGATCAAGCCTTCTAATCCATTTTGATTGTATAAATAATATATACTATTATCATATGCATCCACCATTTTCATTACATTTTCAATTTCATAGGTCTGTACCAAATATGCAACGAAAGAACTGCAGCACTCAACCCCGAAATTCCGTGAACTAAGAGATGGACTTCCAAGCGCTCTATAAGTAACTCCTTCCCATAACAATCCCTTTTGGCTGAAGTGTAATGTTAATGTAGGATTGTTCTCAAATGTTTTTTCCTGCTCAACTACATAATTATGAATATCTAAACTGCTCTTCTTGTGTTTTAAACACTGCATTTGTTAGGTCATAATTATCCCAATATTTATTTCCATATATAAATTTAATTTTAATCCCACAAGCCGTTTTAACCTCTGTAGCCTTTGTGCTTGTTGCGCTTTCTGCGTCTTCTATATCTTCTTTACTTTCCGTACTGATACTTGACTTTGATCCAGTTGTTATCGTTTTTTTCCCATTTATTATAAATGCTATTGCGACTATAGAAATAATCGCTATGGCAGCAATTAAAATCACTCCGATTAGTTGATTTTTCTTTTTCAGAATGCTTTTAATCTTATCCGTATTTTTCCCCATTATTTTACCTTCCCCTATTTTTATGGTTTGATTTTGTAATTAATAACCGTGTGTATTTTTAAATGCAGTCACATATGCATCGATTTCATCCCATGTCATTTTGCAAGGGTAATCAGCCAGAAACTTCTGCCAGTCCGATATCAGACCTTCTACTCCATTTTGATTATATAAATAATATATACTATCATCATATGCATCTACCATTTTCATTACATTTTCAAGACCATAAGTCTGTACCAGATAATCAACAAAGGAACTACAGCATTCAACCCCGAAATTTTGTGAATCGAGAGATGGAGTTATAATCGTTGGAAATTCAACATCAGATAAGCTTCCAACCGATGAAGATTTAATAGATGAAGATTCACTAGCAGAAGATACAATAGCTCTATTTGTGATTCCTGTCCAAAATAATCCTTTTTCTTTTGAGGATGAATTTAAAGTAGGATCTTTTTCACATATTTTTTCATGTTCGATTACATAGTTATGAATATCTAAACTGTGATTACAGGAAGCGATTCCCATACCGAAATAACTCTGTGTATATTCACCAAGGCCTGTCTTCAAAGAAGATGAGACCAATGATTTGCTACTATTAGTAACTTTATTATATGTGATTAAATCTGTCAGTTGATGAACAATTGGAACGAAACCATGATCAAACATAGCGCTGTTGAGAACTATCGTGTATAAATATGCATTCGCTGTATAATCTGCTAAAGTAGATGCTGTCATAACATTGACTAAGGGCATTGTGTCGTCATATTCCTCAAGGCGTAGCTTTGATTGTTCATAATACGATTTCCCCTCAATGACTAATTTTATGTAAAGAGTATCTTTGTCTGTAATTTGCTTATACCAGTCCTGCTTGTTTAGTAATTTTGCAATTTCATCCATATAGTTACAGACTGCATCTTCATACTCATCTTGCGTTTTAAACACAGCATTTGTTAAGTCATACTTTTCCCAATACTTATCTTCATATATAAATTTGATTTTAATTCCACAAGCCATTTTATCGTCTGTAGGTTGTTTGCTTGTTGTGTTTTCTGCGCTTATACTTGTCTCTGATTCAGTTTCAATAACTTTATCTCCATTCGTTATAACTCCTATTGCAACTATAGAAATAATCGCTATTACCCCAATTAAAATCACACCGATTAGTTGTTTTTTCTTTTTTGGAATGTTTCGAATCTTATCCGTATTTCTCCCCATCCTCTTACCTTCCCTTATTTTAATGGTTAATTTCCTAGTGGCATCAATTTTGTTTCAGTTGCACCATCCGTTTTTTCAATGTATTTAAATTGGGTTTTTGCGCCCACTCCACTACTAAAGAACATATATTGTTCATCGCCAAAAAATGTGTTGTTATTGGTATAGCTATTGGTATTCGCAGTACCTGTTTCTATTTTATTTAACTGTTGTCCCTCTAGATTCATCACTAGCATATATGTCATTTTGTCTTGCACGAAATTCATATATAGATAATTTCCATCATTTGAAACCTTACAACTCGTATTTCCAGCTCCATCATATATCTTAGTCGTCTTATCACTCGCAATATCCCATTCATACAGTCCATCATCCATTACATAGTAATAAATGAGTTCGTCTTCAACATCAATTGTATAATCGCATATGTTTTTATCTAATATATTCTTTACTTGTTTCGTATTGTAGTCATATTCATATAGGCCTAAGCTTTGAGCGACCGATTGTTTATCCTCATTTGGTACATTTTCTACGATAAAAAATAGCTTGTCGCCATAACTTTTGGCAGCCTCAACCATTATGTTTTTTCCAGTTTGTGAAAATATAATTTCATCTTGTTTCCCATCCAATGACCTTTTTCTTATACTTGCTTCCGTAGCCGTCATATAATCCCCAAATCGGTCATAAATATATACACAATCATCATTAAACACAAGATTGTATATATGTTTTTTATCATATGCTCCTCCAACTTCAAACAAGTCTTCTTTTACACTTCCATCTGTATTCACACGTTCGAGCATCAAATTGGTCTCGGTATATTTTAAGATATATAGATAGCCCTTATAATACCAAATTGATGATTCCTGACAAATACCAATATATGAATCACACGAAGATGTATCATGATTGCAGCCTTCTTTATTACACAGCAACTTTGTTTTCTGCGTCTTTGCATCAAAATACATAATATGATTACTTTCCGAATCTAAATAATAATATCCATTTTCACCTCTTGCAAAATTATTGTTAAATATATTCCAATATGACTGTGAATCATCAGCACCTTCAACCGACGTCCCCAAGGAAATACAGTTGACTGAATTGCTAACTAAATCATCGTCACCATCTTCATCCATCTTCTT
>Ga0302173_10001141_pt1 | contig 13469 bp, 12 predicted proteins | sample I_Fen_N3_1_FD_198785 | JGI IMG/M metagenome (GOLD analysis project Ga0302173, IMG submission 198785) | Peat permafrost microbial communities from Stordalen Mire near Abisko, Sweden - I_Fen_N3_1 | ecosystem: Environmental > Terrestrial > Soil > Wetlands > Permafrost | place: Sweden: Abisko... | reverse complement strand
TAAGAATGAAAAACTCAATAGGAAAAAAGTTGAAGTTGAGCAATCATTAAACGAAATAATTAGTCAGTTTGAAGAGATTAAGACGGATGTGATTTCCACTAAAAAAGATTCAAGGCTTATGCTAAAAGTTCAAAGCATTCGTGTTAAATTAATTTGTGCTTTTCTTATTCCAGTAGTTTTGATAATTGCATTAGGTATTTTGTCGTATTCTACAGCTTCTCAAGCGATTGTTTCAAGTTTTGAAACATCAGCACAGTCAACTATCCAGAAAACTGCAGATTATTATAACCTCATGTTTTCAAATGTTAAGACAACAACCAATGATTTGTCAAATAACAAAACTTTAAAAGATTATTATTCAAAGTCATATGCTGGTGATTTGACAGAAGAGGGATCCGCATATGCTACGCTTAGAGATCAGATAACATCTACAGCTGGTAGTAGTGATGCTATTTCTAATGTTTTTATAATTGGTTCATATGGTAATGCCCTTTATACGTCTTCTTTGACATCAACAGATAGTTTATATGCAGGAATTTCAACTTCGAATGAAGGAAAGTTAATAGATAAAGATAAAACCGCATGGCTCTCAAAACATACATACTTAGATGGCAAGAGTTCAAGCTCATATGCATTAAGTTATGCTCGTCAACTTATCGGAAATAGTTTAAAAGGCATTGGATATATATTCGTAGATTTAGATACAAAGTTTGTTAATGATCCGCTTAATAGTGTTAATATAGGCGATAAGAGTATTGTTGCTTTGATTGCTCCTGATGGTGGCGAAATTGTTGCTGGGCAGAATATCAGCATCGATAGTAAGGCTACTTATTTTTCAGATAAAGACTACTATAAGGCAGCATTAGAGGGAGAAGCTACTTCTGGCGTCCAATATGTGAAGTATAATGGTGAGAATCAATTATTCATATATGCAAAAAATGATGCTGGATTTGTAGTATGCGCGGTTATCCCCAAAAGCGTAATTATAGCTAAAGCAGGAAGTATCAAATTAATTACTATTTTTGCTGTGATTATAGCATTTGGTATTGCATTAGCAATTGGTGGAATTATAGCAACAAGTATGAGTACAGCAATTCATAATATAATGAATAAACTTGAAAAAGCGGCAGAAGGTGATTTGACGGTTGTTGTTAAATCAAAAAGAAAAGATGAATTTAAAATCCTAGCCGAAAGTATTAATAATATGATTGGAAAAATGAAGCAACTGATAGAAGAAACAAAAAGTGTCTCCTTAACGGTGGGTGATTCTGCTAAAACTGTAACAGTTAGTGCTAAGACATTACTCGATGCGACGAGAGGAATTACAGATTCGATTAGTGGTATTGAAAAAGGTATTGTACAACAAGCGAGCGATTCAGAAAGTTGTATGCGTCAGATGGATGTACTATCTGAAAAGATTAATATTGTATCAGACAATTCTAACCAGATATCAGAAATAGCAGAAGATACAAAGGAAATCGTTCAAACAGGACTTAATACAATAGAAGAGCTTAATTCAAAGGTAAAGGATACAGCAGATATCACAAATGCTGTAATAGTTGGTATACAAGCACTTCAAGAGTCATCAAAGTCTATTGGAAATATTATTGGTGTAATTAATGAGATTGCAGAGCAGACTAATTTACTTTCATTGAATGCTTCAATTGAGGCGGCAAGAGCTGGTGATGCAGGCAGAGGATTTGCTGTTGTTGCAGGTGAGATTCGTAAGCTTGCCGATCAGTCAGTTAAATCAGCAAATAAGATTAGACTAATTATAGAAGAAATAGATTCAAAGACTAAAATAACTGTTACAACTGCAAAACAGGCAGAGAATGTTGTAGCAATTCAAGAAACATCTCTTAATAATACAATAGCAGTATTTATTGGAATTCAAGAGCAAGTAGTAGAACTGGTTACTAATGTTAATAATATTGCAAGTGGTGTGAATGATATTGCAGACACAAAGGCAGAAACACTTATCGCAATAGAAAATATTTCGGCTGTATCAGAGGAAACAGCAGCTACTGCTGAGGAAGTTACAGAAACCGCGAACAGGCAGATGGAAGCAGTTGAAGATCTATATAGAGCGGCTGAATCTTTAAATAAAAATGCGGATGCATTGTCACAAGAGATTGATTTGTTTATCGTATAATAATTGCGTTTGCAGTTGCTGTATCATTAATATAGACATTATATTGCAATTTCAAATTGAGTGTAATTCTAAAAATATAATATTTATGCCATGGGATTGCACTTTGGCTTACAAAAAGATTGGGGTTATTCCAATCTTTTTTGTAATATAAAAACAGTGCGCCGACCACTAATCGGTCTAAGGAATCAGAAGTGTAATTAAACCTTTCACAAAATGCAACAAAAAGTTCATTGATGCCTAGTAATGTAATAAGATTTGAAGTATTATGATTCAAGGAACACATAATAATATAAATAAAAAATATTGTTCATTGTAGAAAAATTACAGATTCAAAGGAGGATAATTATGAAGTTTTTATGGACAACAATTCATGTAAAAAATCTAGAGGAGTCAATCGATTTTTACTCCAATCTGATGGGACTTCAAGTGGCGAGGCGCTTCCCCGCGGGACCTGGAATAGAGATCGCTTTTATGGGTAACGGTATTGACTCAGTTCTTTCAACAAAAGTAGTGAAGTAATACAAATTTGCAAGAATTAAGAAACAAAATAATATACAAAGTATTTTCACATTCTTAATAGGAGAGGAATATTAATATGACACAAGTAACGTTAGGCAAGACTGGAATTATTGTGAATAAAAATGGATTTGGTGCACTTCCAATTCAACGAATTAGCAAGGAAGAGGCAAAGGTTTTATTAAGAAAAGCTTATGACAGCGGTATAAATTTCTTTGATACTGCAAGATTTTATACAGATAGTGAAGAGAAAATAGGTTATGCGTTAAGTGATGTACGCAATAAAATTTATCTTGCATCTAAAACCATGTGCTCAAATACAGAGGATTTTTGGAAGCAATTACATACATCATTAAAAATGTTAAAAACAGATTATCTGGATATTTTTCAATTCCATAACCCTAGCTTTTGCCCAAAACCAAGAGATGGTACCGGGTTGTATGAAGCAATGCTTGAGGCAAAGGCGAAAGGAATGATTCACCATATAGGAATTACGAATCATAGACTTCATGTTGCATTGGAGGCAGCAGAATCTGGCCTATATGAGACGATTCAATTCCCATTTAGCTATTTGGCCACAGATGCGGAAATAGGTCTCGTAAAGAAATGCAAAGAAAATGAAATTGGATTTATTGCAATGAAAGCACTATCAGGTGGGCTGATTACGAATGCATCAGTGGCTTATGCATATTTGGCACAATTTGATAATGTAGTACCAATTTGGGGCGTACAAAGAGAGACGGAGCTTGATGAATTTATATCTTATATAGAAAATCCTCCGATTCTAAATGAAGAATTGTTGGCTATCATTGCACATGATAAAAAGGAATTGGGTGGAGAGTTTTGCAGAGGTTGTGGCTATTGTTTACCGTGTCCTGCAAATATTGAAATCCCTACCGCAGCAAGAATGTCTTTGATGATCAGAAGAGCACCTGCTTCTGTGTATCTGAGTGAAGAATGGCAAGCAAAGATGAAGAAGGTTGAAGATTGTATTCATTGTAACAATTGTAAAAATCATTGTCCTTACGGATTAGATACCCCAGAGTTATTAAAGAAAAATTGGGCGGATTATCAAAAGTTTATCTAAAGTTCAAACATATAATAAATGAATTAATAAAATAATAGTTTCAAATACAAAAAAGGCCGATGCATTAATTGGCCTTTTTTGGGCTTCTGAAATAGTGAATATCTTTGCAATAATAGAAAATATATTTTTGACAAAAGTAGGAAATGAGTTCGATTTACAGTTGCATGAAAGCCGCAATATGGAAAAAACTGAAAACAAGAATGACCTGATTCAAGAATGGCTAGAAGTAATGAATGCATTGATTTTATTGTGACGAGTATGTAAATAAAAAAAGTAAACTTGAGCTAACATGAAACAGCTTCAAATTTACTAAGCACTTGCTTGATATATTCTTCACTTTTACTTCCGTAAAACTCCACTTTAAGTGGTTTTGATAAATCGAGACTAAATACTCCGAGAATTGATTTTGCATTTACAACATATCTACCTGAAATCAAATCAATGTTGTCATCAAATCTTGATACGATATTCACAAAATCATTAATCTTATGAATTGAATTTAAATCTACTTGCATATTTTTCACCTCCTATTATTAGTTTGCTTATTTTTTGCATCTAATTCTATTTAACTGTACCATTGGAATGTAAAATATATAATCTCCAAAGTGTAAATTTTATGTAAACTTGTTGTAAATATTCTTTTGTGATGAATAGATACATTCGTATAAACTTTTACCAAAATTTAACTCGATGACGCCCCTAAATTTTACATTCCACAATTATAATATAAGCAGATCAGATTGAAGGGAGAGCGAAATATGCCATCAACTTACGCACATTATTTATTTGGTAATGAAGTGTATAAAAATTTAGATGATGATATAAAAAACATGATTAATCAAAATAAGGAATTGTATTTGATTGGATTGCATGGACCAGATATTTTGTTTTATTATAAACCGCTGCAGAGCAATGCAGTAAATAAGATTGGATTTGGAATGCACGAAAAAATAGCGAGTGAATTCTTTGGAAACTCAATCCAAATAATATTGAATTCAAATGACACGGATGGAAAAAAAGCTTACATATTAGGATTTATCTGTCATTATATGCTCGATAGCGAGTGCCATCAATATATCGGTGAAAAGATTCAGTCAAGTGGAGTGTCTCACGCGGAAATTGAAGTTGAGTTTGATCGTTATCTGCTAGTTTCGCAAGATAAAAATCCGATTAAAACGAAATTAACCAAACATATCGTAGCCACCAAATCAATCTCAAAATGTATTTCCTGTTTTTATGAGGATGTATCAGCGAAAGCTGTATTAAAGGCATTGCGGTCTATGAAATTTTACAATGATTTATTGGTTGCTCCAGGAAAATTGAAACGCCTAATTATCGAAAAAATGCTCAAAAAGACAGGGAATTACGAGGAAATGCATGGCCTTATGGTAAATGATAATCCGAATCCAGAATGTATAGACAGTTGCGAAGAATTACAGATTCGTTTTACAAATGCTGTCTTGCCGACCGCTTTACTTATAAAAGAATATTTTAATAATTTGAATACAAATAGCAAATTGAATAAACGATTTGAAAGAAATTTTGAGTAACTCACTGACCGTTTTAAAATGAAGAAAAGTGTGATGGATTTTTAATCTTTCACTCACAAGATTTGTGCCGGCGCAAGGCAGAGTAACAAATTTGAGATGCGCAAAAATTGCGCAGGAAGGGAGCAAAGAATGAATAAAAATAGGCTTACCAAAGAGGAAAAACACTGGATTATGTATGATATTGGAAATTCAGCATTTATACTACTGGTATCAACCATCATTCCAATTTATTTTAAAAACATGGCTAATAAAGATGGGATTTCAGCATCGGATTCGACCGCATTTTATAGTTATGCAATTTCAATATCAACAATAATAGTTGCATTACTGGGACCAGTGTTAGGAACGGTTGCTGATAATAAAGGTTTTAAAAAACCGCTATTTACATTTTTTATGATGATGGGAGTTTTGGGATGTGCGACTCTATCGATACCTAAGATATGGATTGTATTTTTGGTTGTATTTGTGATTGCCAAAGTTGGATTTTCAGCAAGTTTGATTTTTTATGACTCTATGCTAATTGATGTTACGACAGATGAACGGATGGATAATGTATCGTCACAAGGCTATGCATGGGGATATATAGGAAGCTGTATTCCATTTTTGATTAGTCTTTTACTAGTTTTGTTCTCAAATAAAATCGGCATCAGTGCTTCTGTTGCAATGACTTTAGCCTTTTTGTTAAATGCGATATGGTGGCTGGTAGTAACAATACCGCTTCTTAGAAATTACAAGCAGAATTATTATGTCGAAAAAACAAAGACTCCTGTAAAAGATAGCATGAGAAGGTTACAAAACATATGGGGTGAACTTAAAAACAACAAAAAAATTCTTATCTTTTTAATCGCTTTCTTCTTCTATATTGATGGCGTTTATACGATTATTGAAATGGCTACATCCTATGGAAAAGATGTGGGGATTACCGATAATAGCATGTTATTCGCACTTTTGTTAACACAAATAGTAGCATTTCCTTGCGCTATCATTTTTGGGAGGCTTTCTCGTAAATTTGAGTCAGATAAACTGATTAAAATCTGCATCGGTGCATATTTCTTCATTGCTGTATTTGCACTTCAACTTGATACTGCATGGAAATTCTGGATGCTTGCTGTATTAGTCGCAGTATTTCAGGGAGCAATTCAAGCATTATCAAGATCCTATTATGGCAAATTAATTCCAAAAGATAAAGCAAGTGAATACTTCGGAATATTTGATATCTTTGGGAAGGGTGCTTCCTTTGTTGGAACAACATTAATGGGAGTTTCAACACAGATATTTGACAGCTCAAAGGCAGGAATCGTCGTGATAGCAGTCATGTTTGTAATTGGATTGGCGGTTTTTCAAATGCAGTACAGGAAGCGCAACGAAGGGGAAATAAAACTTTCGTTCAAAACAAGGAGAAAATATCTATGAAATTACTAGTCCCAGTGGATGGCTCGGCGGAATCAATAAATGCTGTAGAAAAATCAATTAACATAGCAAAAGAATATGATTATTCAATTAAACTGATTAAGGTAATTAATCCACAGGATATAACCAGACATAAAAGATATAGTAAGAGATGGCACCAGGTAGATGGTTCAATTATATCAGGTAAAAATGAAAATATAATAAGCCTTGAGACAAGGGCTACTTATATTTTAAATGAAATCGCTGAGAGTTTTAAAATGTATGATATTAAGATAGAGAAAGATGTATTGATAGGTAAACTCCCTGCAAAAATACTAGAAATAGCGAACAAAGAAAATTTCGACTTAATTGTAATGGATAATAGAGGATTATCAAAATTTAAACGACTGTTTTGGGGCGCAGCAACGAATAAAGTGCTTTCAGATTCACCGTGTCCAGTATTAATTGTTTCATAGTTTTGACTCAGTTATCTTGATTTTAAGTCTTCAAGTGGAAATTAAAGTGGCGTCACATCGACTCTTCATTTTTCGATGTGGCGTTACTTTTATTTTACTGTTTATTTACATAATCATCATTATAGAATTTACATATAAGAGATAAAATCATATTTAAATGAATTATAAAACGCTACTAAATAATTCGAATTACATTCGCAAAAGAGATTGGAGAAAATATGATTACAGTTTCCAAAAAAGTACAAGAACAATTTTTGAAAATATTGAGCGAAAAGAAAATTAGTCCAGTATATCAACCTATTGTATCGCTAGAAGATGGAGAAATATTTGGATATGAAGGTTTAAGTAGAATAGAATTAGTAGGCTGTGAATTTAATACGGAAGAAATGTTTCTGATCTCTGAAAAATTAAATAAAGTGTGGGAATTAGAAGAGTTATGTAGAGTGAAAACGTTGCAAAATGCAGTGGAGAAACCGGAATGGAAAAAATTATTTATCAATGTTGATCCTAAGGTGATTAGAGATGAAAAATTCAAAAATGGAATCACAGTAAAATATTTAAAAATGTACGGTTTGGCACCTAAAGACATTGTTTTTGAAATAACAGAAAGAAGTTCATTAGGAGATACAGAAGCGTTCGAAAAAACTGTCCAGCATTATAAAAGTCAAGATTATCAAATCGCAATCGATGATTTTGGAAGTGGATATGCAGGTCTTCGAAGAGTATGTGCACTATCAACAAACTATTTAAAAATCGATATGGCAATTGTAAGAGATATTAATAAAGATGATACGAAAAGAACTTTAGTAGAAAGCTTTGTCCTATTTTGTGAGAATGCAAATATTAAATTGATAGCAGAAGGAATTGAAACGAAAGAAGAATTAGGTACCTTAATTGAATTAGGAGTTGCATATGGGCAAGGATACTATTTAGGAAGGCCTAATGCAAAAATAATAGATATTGCATATGAAAAAAAAGAATTAATTAAAAGTATGAAACTGGAATCCACCAAATATTTATATAAACCATCCTTTTTTGGAAATGTAGGTTCCATTTGTACACCAAAATATATTACGCCACCAGATACCTTAGGATTTGCATTATTTGAATATATTGAATGCAGCCCAGAAATTTCAGAAATTTGCGTAATTGATAGTGAGAAGAGAGTATTGGGGATATTATCTAAAACAAAATTTTTGGAAAAATTCAGTGGACGTTTTGGATACAGTCTTTTTGCTAGAAAAACGGCAAAAGAGTTAGTGGATAAAGATTCTCTCGTAGTTGATGCGATGACTTCAATTGAGAAAGTTTCTAAAATGGCGCTGGCACGTCCAATTAATAGTCTATATGATTCTGTTGTTGTAACGCAAAATGATAGCTATATTGGAATCGTTACTGTAAAAGATCTTCTAGAAACAGCTATCTCAATTCAGGTCAGCAGAGCTGTGGAGGCAAATCCATTAACGAAACTGCCTGGAAATACATCAATAGAAGATTTGGTAAATAGTTGCATTAATTCAGACAAGAAGTTCGGATTTATATACTTGGATTTGGATAATTTTAAGGCTTATAATGATGCATATGGTTTTACGAATGGTGACTTGATGATTAAAACAACTGCAGATTGTATGAAAGAATGCTGCTTGAAAGATGAATTTATGGGACATATTGGTGGCGATGATTTTGTTATAATCACTGACTACTGGGGGGTAGAAGACCTTTGTAATGCTATTATTGATAAATTTCAAGAAAAAATAAATGTATTATATACGAAAGAGGATTTAGACAGAGGCTATATTTTATCAAAAAACAGAAATGGGTTTGAAGAAACATTTCCCATGGCTACCTTATCAATTGCAGTAGTTACGAATCAGTATAAAAATTATGAGAAGTTAGATGAATTCTCTAAAGATTTAGCAAATGTGAAAAAAAGATGTAAACAAACAAAAGGGAATGTCGTAATTAGTGCTTAAAAACGAAAAAGGATTTAGGTTGTGCAGCATAGCTTAATAAACGCTAATGCGGCACCCGTCAAGTATTTGTTTTTGTGATAGATAATGTGGTACTGACGGTTGAATTCAAGACCAGTTATTTCTAATCGGTTAATTTGATTTCGTTTAATTGATTCTTGTACTAATTGTAGTGGAAGAATAGAAATGCCAATCCCTTTTGAAACACCGTTAATAATCGCTTCCGTACTAGAACTTTCCCATAACGGAGTTAAAGAAATATTATGCAGTAGTAGTATGGATTCGGCGAGTTCGCGCGTGCCGCTATTTCTTTCTCTCATTAGAAAATTTTGCGTCGATAAATCATTTACAGACACAGTCTCTTTTTTTAGAAGAGGGTTTTCTAAATCACAAATCACAATTAGTTCATCTTTTATAAAATCTTTTGAAATGATATTTTCAGAGTGAATAACACCTTCAATAAGTGCAAAATCTAATTTATTATCTAAAATCATTTGCTCAATGATATCGGAACTGTCTATGGTTACAAAAATCTGAACGTCGGGGTGCATTAATGAAGACTTCTTGATGAAATCTGGCATGAAATGGGTCCCAATGGTAATACTAGCACCAATCTTAAGAGTCCCGCTAGTATCTGAATTCTTAATGGTTGTTTCTAATTCCTCAAAAAGAGAACTAATGTGAAGTGCATACGTATAAATCTTTTTACCAGCTTCGGTTAAATATAGCTTCTTCGATATTCGGTCAAAAAGTGGAATGTCATAATAGTCTTCAAGTTCTTTAATGGCATTGCTAACAGCGGGTTGTGAAATATAAAGTTTTCGAGCTGCCAAAGTAATGCTATTTTCCTTGCAAACTGAGACAAATATTTTCATGTGTCTTAAAGTCATAGAGACCTCCTCGTTTGATTCATTTTATTCAATATACTGGATTACCATTAGTATATAACCAATAGTACATAACTAATAGGTTATATATATATCATATAATAGAATTTTACTTATAAAATTGCAAGTACTATAATGAATCTTGTTACGAGGTAATTATAAATTCTTGGAATTGATTGAATAAAATCAATATTAGTGTTAAACTTAATGAAGTAAATTAAATTAATTTATTATTTAACTATATGGAGGATATGACAATGAAAAAGGAACCTAAATTTTATATTTGCAAACATTGCGGTAATGTAGTTACATTTATTAAAGAATCTGGCGCACCACTTACATGCTGCGGAGATTTAATGTCTGAGATTATTCCTAACTCAGTTGAAGCATCAACTGAAAAGCATCTTCCTGTAGTAACGCTAGACGGTAATAAAGTATCAGTTGTCATTGGTAGTGTAGAACATCCAATGTTACCTGAACATTTTATTCAATGGATTTATCTAGAAACTGAAAAAGGGTTTCAGATGAAATATTTAACACCTGGAGAAAAACCAGAAGCGGTATTTGAATTAAATGGCGATAAAGCGATTGCAGCTTATGAATATTGTAACTTGCATGGCCTATGGAAAACGGAAATTTAATATAAGTTTTGACGATAAATTTTCAATATAATAATAGTAATTAATTTACGGTCCTCTAAGCATATTACATGCTTAGAGGACTTTAATGTTCGAGTAATGGACAGTATATTTGGTCCAAAATGATATAGGTAGCAAATTATAACCTATAATATATTTAAATTATAATTAGGAGGAACTAAAAATGAGAGGTATTCATACATCTGTAACTGATATACGCCGAAAAGTATTTACTGAGGTGGCTCGTCTTGCCTATGAAGGCGGAGATTTTTCGAGAATTGAAGAACTTCCATTTAAAATAATACCAGGTGAATTAGCTTCCTATCGTGAAAGCATTTTCTTAGAAAGAGCAATTGTTGGGGAGCGTTTACGTTTGTCAATTGGACTACCATTACGTACAATCAGCGAAAATTCACCTATTTCTCAAGGAATTGTTAAAAGTGCTATTTCTGAAAAATATTATGATGCACCATTAGTTAACATAATTAAATTCGCTTGCAATGCATGTCCTGATAGGTTCTTTGTTAGTGATGGCTGTCAAGGTTGTTTAGCCCATCCTTGTAGGGAAGTTTGTCCAAAGGGTGCAATAAGTTTGATTCATGGTAAATCATTTATTGATCAAGAAAAATGTATTAAATGTGGGAAATGTAAAAATGTATGTCAATATAGCGCAATTTTGAAAATGGAACGTCCTTGTTCAAAAGCATGTGGCGTAGATGCAATTAGTTCAGATGAGTTTGGGCGTGCTGAAATCAATTATGATAAATGTGTATCCTGTGGAATGTGTATTGTTAATTGTCCATTTGGTGCCATATCTGATAAAGGTCAGATTTTTCAATTGATTCATGCAATTAAAGGTGGAGAAAAAGTATATGCAGCAGTTGCACCTGCGTTTGTAGGTCAGTTTGGAAAGAATATAACCCCAGGAAAATTAAAAGCTGCAATGAAGACATTAGGTTTTGAAGATGTAATTGAAGTTGCAACTGGTGCTGATTTGTGTACGATTGAAGAAGCGAAAGATTTTATGAAAAAAGTTCCAGCAGAACAGCCATTTATGGGAACTTCTTGTTGTCCTTCATGGTCAGTTATGGCAAAGAAATTTTTCCCTGAATTTGAACCTTACATCTCAATGACATTAACACCTATGGTGTTAACGGGACGTTTGATTAAAAAGGAGCATCCTGATTGCAAAGTAGTATTTATTGGGCCTTGTTGTGCAAAAAAATTGGAAGCAAGTCGTAAATCAGTTCGAAGTGATATTGATTTCGTTCTTACATTTGAAGAAATCATGGGAATGTTTGAAGCAAAAGATATTGATTTGAAAAAAATAAAAGAAGAAGATCCATTAGCAGAAGCGAGCGCATCCGGTCGTGGTTTTGCCACAAGTGGTGGAGTTGCGCAGGCGGTTGTAGATTGTATTAAAATAACGAATCCTGATGTGGAAGTAAAAACAGTTGCGGCACAAGGATTGGCTGACTGCAGAAAAATGTTGTTGCTTGCGAAATCAGGAAAGTATAATGGTTATTTGCTTGAAGGAATGGGATGCCCAGGTGGATGCGTAGGTGGCGCCGGAACACTCCAGCCAGTAAATGCAGCTACCAATGCGATCAATAATTATAAGAAAAGCTCAACGAAGCAATGTGCGTTAGAAGATACTTTGATTATAAATGAAAATAAAAATGAAAATGAAAATGTATTATAATAAGAATAAATAAATATACAAGGGGAGTAAGAAAAATATGGAGTATGAAAAATTAGATGAGAAGGCCATTTTATCATGGAGAATAAGGAGAATTATAAGCTTCTTTGTTATATTGATTACTGTAGTAGCAGGACTGCTGATCTTAAATAATACAGAGCTAGATAATAATTATAGGAATTATATATATATCGCAACTGGATTATTATTACTATATAAGTTGATAGGAATTATTTTATATCCAATCATTGAATATAAACAATGGCGTTATGCAATCACTGAAGATAAGGTAGAAATTCGCCATGGTATATTTTTTATAACAACAACAGTGATACCAATTATTCGTGTACAACATATTACCATATCAAGAGGCCCAATTTATCGTAAGCTTGGCCTATCTGCAGTGAAAATCTTTCTTGCAAGCGGAAGTTTTGAGATAGAAGGATTACGTGAGAACATTGCAAATACAATATCAGAAAATCTCAAATCAAGAGTAATGGAACGTCTGAATAAAGAATAAGTAAGGGAGAAAGCATATTATGAAATTTGGACCAACAAGAGGAAATATTCTTCTGATTTTTGAACATTTTCTAAAAGACTTTGGGTTAGTGTTACTTTTGTTATTCGTAACAATTTGGAAAGGACCTCAAATTGTACTTGCGAATCTTCAGTTTGTAGCATTGGTTTTTATTAATCCGATCTCAGTACTAGTCAAATATTTATTTACAAAATACAGTATTGATGAGGAAAAAATGAGAATTGATTCCGGACTTTTTGTCAAAAAGACGATGGAAATTCCATTAAAAGCAATCACAACGGTAGATTTATCTCAGAATTTGTTATTTCAGATATTTAAGGTATATAAAATAAAGGCAGATAATTCTAGCCAAACGAATGATACGGCAAAGCAAGCAGAAGTGATTATGGCTTTGAAAAAAGAAGAGGCATTCTATGTAAAAGATTTATTGGAATCAAAAGCAGATTTAAAAGAGCAAGAACAGATAGAGAAACAAAGTGATGAAATCTTGCAACCAATCATCACCTGTACGGCTTCAGATTTTGTTTTGCTAGGTATTTTGCAGTCAAAATTATTATATATAATTAC
>Ga0302173_10001140_pt1 | contig 13496 bp, 9 predicted proteins | sample I_Fen_N3_1_FD_198785 | JGI IMG/M metagenome (GOLD analysis project Ga0302173, IMG submission 198785) | Peat permafrost microbial communities from Stordalen Mire near Abisko, Sweden - I_Fen_N3_1 | ecosystem: Environmental > Terrestrial > Soil > Wetlands > Permafrost | place: Sweden: Abisko... | reverse complement strand
ATCCAATTGGTTCTTCGCAGATCTCCATTCTCAAATGAATTAACAAGGCTGTTGCTTAATGCTCGGGTGGAGGGAGGACCGGAATTAAAAATGAATGAGGCACCTTCATCTGCATTGTTTCCGGCTCTTTTTGGCATAAACTGCCAGATGGTAGTGGTACTGCCTTTAAGAAATATGCGGTTAAGGCTGCCCTCCCAAACGTAAATCGGATTATTGAGCACTGCTGAAGCGGCATTGGAAGCCTCCGCCCATTTCCCTTGATAAAGAAAAGTGCGGGCAAGTACGGCATAGGCTGCTGATCGATTAGGACGAACCCGTTCGGCGGAAATATATTCCAAAGGAAGTAAACCGACGGCCTTATTGAGATCATTTGCAATATTTTCATATACTTTTTCGGATGGCAATCTGCCCACCTGTCTGTTTATTTCATAATCTGTCCCTGTGATGTACGGGATATCGCCATACATGTTGAGAAGGTAAAGGTGAATAAGTCCGCGTACGAAAAGAGCTTCTCCCTGTAATTTTTTCTTCTCGGCATCAGTCAGGGAAGAAGATTTCTCTGTGCCTTCTATAACCGCATTGCAGCAGTAAATCTGATGATAGCTTTCATTCCAGTAGGTTGATACAATGGCGCTTGTAGGTTCCAGACTATTGGCATAGGGAAGTCCCGGTACGACATCCGAGCCATAATATACCAGTTCATCGGCGTACATTCCAAGATTGGAGGATATCCCTCCTGAAAGACCGGTGAGGATTCCCGTATCACGCATTTTTGAATAAATATCGGTCATGGCGGCATTAGCTGTAGCCGGGTCTTCAAAAACTTTTGTTCCTGTCAGCTGCGAGTCCGGGAGTTCCACATCCACAAAATTCTCGCAGCCTGTAATCAGAAACGCAAACATGAACAAGGTAAAAAAGGCTATTGATTTGATTAGAATTTTCATGCTGTATGATTTAAAAAGTTAATTGTATTCCAACTGTATAGGTTTTTAGAGGAGGAAGATAGCCTGCTAGCTTAAATTCTGGATCTCCACCTTTGTAAGGGGAGAAAGTAAGCAGGTTTTGTCCCTGAAAATATATTCTGCTTTTTATGTTTTTTGAAAAGGAACCCGGAATGTCATAAGAAAGCGAAATGCTTTTCAGTCTAATAAATGAGGCATCCTCAAGAGCAGCATCACTGGTTTTGAATCTGGTATAAGCAGTATTCAATGCGCTGTTTGTTCCAGTAGTTAATTTTTGATAATCGGCAGGGACATCTGCCGACTGCCAGAAGTTATCCAAAGACCCCAGCTGGTTTGTGAAGCTGCCCGGCACAGCCGGCAGATAGGCAAAGGCCTGTTGCTTTACGAATTGGAAAAGGAAGTCGACCTGCAGGTTCTTATAGCGAATGTCATTCTGTATGCCACCGAAAAATTTTGGATTTAAATCAACTAAGAATTGTCTGTCGTCAATTGATGTAATCTGCCCATCATTATTAAAGTCATAAAAGCTGTATGCGCCGTTCTGCGGGTTTATGCCTACGTAGTTATAAAGCTTATTAATATTTATGGAATGCCCAATTACATAACGGTTAGCATTGGACGAACTCTCAAGGCCAGGATAAGAAAGCAGCTTGTTTTTATTGGCTGATATATTGAAAGTTGTAGTCCACTCAAAATTTTTGGACTGCATATTTACAGACCTAAAGGTAAACTCAAGACCCTTATTCTGAACCGATGCATCAAGATTTGCTGTAAGGGAAGTAAAACCTGCAGTTCCGGGGAGCGGAAGTCCGACCAGCTGGTTGGAGGAGGTATTCAGGTAAAATGCCCCTGTGAGAAAAAGACGGTCATTCAATAGTCCTATTTCAAGGGCTGCTTCAAATTTTCTATTGGTTTCCCACCCAAAGTCTGCATTAAAAAGCCGGCTGGGCTGCAGGCCTGTAATTCCCTGATAAGTGTTTGCTGTTGAGGTGTACGTATCTATGAACTGATAGTCGCCAATCTGATCATTTCCAGTTGTTCCGTAGCTGAGTCGCAACTTTCCAAAACTTAAGAAACTGCTGTTTTTTAAAAATGCTTCATTTGAGAAAACCCATGCGGCTCCGGCCGCCCCAAAAGATGCAAACTGTTTTCCCGGTCCAAAACGGCTTGATCCGTCTCTTCTGGCAGTTAAATTTAGTATATAGCGTCCTTCAAAATTATAATTCAAGCGTGCGAAAAAAGCCTGATATTTATAAATAGTCTCATCGCTGATATCGACAACTTTCAGTGTTGCCGATGCAAGATTGTAAATGAGGCTGTTGCTTGAGAAGCCAAAGCCTGATTCAAAGCGCCTGTTGGTATTCTGGCTTTGAAATGTCGAACCTATAAGCGTCTCTACTTTTGCTCTTCCGGCATTAAAGTTCCATGTAATCTGCGGTTCAGCAATCCATGAACTTCGGAGAGTCAGATTAGTGTTCAGTACAGAACTTTTGCTGTCAAGACCCAATGAAGGATTGTACATTGTTGAAGGCTGTGTAAGTGTTTCATAATTTCTCAGATCATTATAGCCAAAATTTGCCTTTGCCACTAAATTTGCAGTAAGATTATAAGATAGTACAGTATTGGCAGTCAGGTCATTTATTTGAGAGTGAAATTTTGACTCGTAATTGGCAAGAGGATTCTGCCATGTATTATTTTCCCAGTTAAGGTTTCCGCTCTGATCAAATAATGCTGGAGCATTAGGTGCAAGCGTTCTTGAGATTCGAGTAAGGTCTGCCGCAGGCTGATAGTTTTTCTGGCTGGTGTATCCTGCTGAGAAATTGAGTCTGAATTTTTCGTCTTCCGAGATGTGGTTGTAGTAAAAATGTACAGTCCCTCTTTTGTATTTGAAATCGTCAGGAAATACGGTCGTCTCGCTTCGTGTATTTCCGCTTAGCAGAAATTGGTTTTTCTCAGATCCGCCGCTTAGGGATACCTGCAGGTTCAGGATCTGCGCAGTTCCTCCAATAAGTTGTTTCTGCCAGTCAGTGTATCGGTTCTGGTCCCATGTTCCATTTACATCGTAGGCATTGGCAGGATAATTGGTTATTCCGTCATTAGCGAACGCCATGCGTCTCATGTTCAGATACTGATCAGTATGCATTAGATCCAGCAATTTTGTGACCTTTCCAATCCCGGTTGAAGAATTAATTACAAGCTTTGTTTTTCCTGCCCGTCCTTTTTTAGTGGAGATTAACACCACACCGTTAGCTCCTCTGGAACCGTATATTGCTGTCGCATCCCCGTCCTTTAAGACTTCAATGCTCTCGATATCTGTCGGATTTATGGAATTCAGGGGGCTGGTCATTGTCGGTGAGCCTCCAGATGTAAGTGTGGCTCCGAGTGTTTCCGATGAATAAGGTACACCGTCTATGATGTAAAGCGGCTGGTTGGCATCAGAGCGCAGGCTGTTCTGTCCGCGGATTTTGATTTGGAAAGCCCCGCCGGGAGAACCGCTGTCCTGGATAATTTCCACGCCTGCCATTCTTCCCTGCATTGCTCCGAGAACATTTGGCGAGGATTGTTTCTCAATATCCTTTGATGTGATTTTGGCAATACTTCCGGTGCGTTCGCTTTCCTTAACTGAATAATATCCTGCATTGACGCGAACTTCCTGAAGCGTAGTGGCATCATACTGCATTCGTATATCAATAGTATTTCTTCCGTTTACAGAAGCGACGTAAGTCTTAAATCCTATAAAGGATACAATAAGCGTGTCCTTCGGAGAAGCTGCAATAGAATAATGCCCATTGTAGTCTGTGATTACGGCGTTATTTTTACTGCTTTTAAGAGTGATTGTCACTCCGGGCAGAGGAGAAGATCCGTCACTTACTATACCCTGAACCAGATGGTGCTGATAAGGAAGCATTTTTGAGTTTTGAAAATTTCTGGAATAAACGGTGGAAAAAGCCAAGAAAATGCCAGTAAAAAATAGGCAATAAAGCACCTTTCCACCCTTGTAAAATGAAAAATAATTCATAATATTGGGATTGGTTAGTTAAATATGATTTGATTAGCTATCGGTCCTCTATGGTTGTTTGGCGACGAAATAGAGGGCCGTTTTTTATGCATTAAATTATGTGCTTAATAAATATGCAAATTCGGATTGTGTTTAATTCACGGGCAATAGTGATAAAAGTTCGACAAAAATTGTGAAGCTTAAACAAGAATAGAAGTAATATAGCTAAGAATTAAGTGAGTAACGTAAAAAAAGGACGCGGAACTCAACTTATCGTTTCAGAGGCATTGGCATACCCAACCACAAATAAGCGAGCCCACGCCCATAAGGTCGTGAGCATCTTACTTATCATCTCGTGGTTGTAAAAACGCCAATTTTCTGAAACGAGATTCAAAGCGAATGCTTCAATATTGTTTTGAAGAATCGCAAATATATAAATTCATTTTCATATGAATTGTTACAAATATATGGAAAAAAATATTTATGGTGATATAACACCATGATTATTTTCGTGAAAAGTCAAATATTGTTAAATAAAACAATAGTAATATGGCTAAAGAAGAAGTACTGAAAGCTTACAAAAAAGCCTTTGGCGAAAATTTAAAAAAGATTAGGGCAGAAAAAATAAAAACCCTTAGCGGAGTAGATAGTAAAACTAAATTTGACTCTAGCAATTATCATAAGTATGAACTGGGTACTGGAAACCCAACCCTAGAAACAATAGTTAGTATAGCTACTGGACTAGGAATACATCCTAAAGAACTACTTGATTTCGAATTCGATTTAAATAAAATTGATATTCATAAATAAGATGCTAGCAAGCATCTTTTTTTGTTTAATTCAAATTATAAAAACACGTATTTATACTGGGTCTGTTTGCTTATTAAAAAACTAATTTGGCATTTAAACAGGAAATTATGGAAAACCGTAAATAAAAATGAAAGTGAATTTGTATGTTTGGCGATCAAGGTTAAAATAGCGTTTTACTTTTGAAAATTAGGCGAATATATTCCATTTTATGGTAGGAAAAATTAGTTAGCGGTATGCATAAAATTAAAACATAATGACATTTTATAAAACTTCACATCAGGTCAATTTCGGTAAAAGAATAATACCTCTAAAAATGATAGAACATATGTCATTTGACGATTGGGAAGAATTCATTGAAGAATGGATAGACATTAAAAAGATCGAGTATTTAGAAGCTGAGAAATTTGGCGGTGCTGGTGATAAAGGAAGAGATGTTGTAGGTTATGTAACTGATAAAAGTAATAGCAACTACACTTGGGATTGTTTTCAATGCAAACATTACGAAAATGCGTTAAGACCTTCGCAAGTATATAAAGAGTTTATTAAAATTTTATATTATACTTTTAAAAAAGAATATCCAATTCCAAGGAGATACTATTTTGTTTCACCTAAAGGCTGTGGTACTTCTCTATCAAAATTACTTCAAAATTCAACGGAATTAAAAAAGGCAATAATTGATAATTGGGATAAATATTGTGATATAGATGTTACAAAAGGAGGAATAAAATTAGAAGGGGGATTTTTAAAATGGGTAAATAATTTCGATTTTTCAATATTCTCAAAAATTCATACTAAAAACATATTAAAAGAGCATATCAATCATCCAAATCATATTATCCGATTTGGCGGCGGATTACCAGAACGTGAAAAATTAGATATTAATACGATTCCAAATGAGGTTCATAAAACTGAGACAATTTATGTAAATCAATTATTATCGGCCTATGGATCAGAAAGTAAAGAAGAATATATTGTTGTTAGTGATTTAGATACAAAAGAGCAGTATAAAAATCATTTTATAAGGTCAAGAATTAGCTTTCATCACGCAGAACAGTTAAGGAATTTTTCTAGAGACAGTTTGCCTATTGACACGTTTGAAGATTTTCAAAATGAAATTTTAGCTGGTATCATTGATATCGTAGAAGACAGTCATTCTAATAATTTTATTAAAGTAAAAGAAGCAGAAAAAGAAGCTCGTAATATTGTTATTTCTTCTAATCCTTTAAAGGAAGTGAGTATAATTAATGACCGCAGTGGAGTTTGTCATCAATTGATTAATGATAAAAAAATTAAATGGGAATAATAATGGAAAATAAAAAAAATATCAACCCATTCAATAACAGTGTTGAATCCGGTCTTAGAATATTAACTATATTAAATGAGGCATTCCCTAAATCTTTTGATTTACAAAATCTTGTATATCTAGACTATCTAACCGTTCACTCAGCTGATATTGATAAAACTACGCAAAGTCTTCATCCGGCAGTTCCTTATCGCTCTGGAGAAATAATGGTTAGAAGTTCTATTATAGAAAAAGGTCTTAATCTTTTTATCACAAAGAATTTAATCGAAAAATTATATAATACTACCGGTATAGAATACAAGGCTACAGAAAATGCAATGCCTTTTCTTGAATCTCTCGACGAAACATATTCAATCAATCTTCAAGAAAAAGCAAATTGGGCAATCAGCAAATTTTTAGAACATTCTAAGCATGAACTTAAAAAAATTATGACGCCAAAATTATCAGAAATAGATAATGAGTTTAATATTGAAATTTTACAATAATGGATACAGGTTTTATAATAAAAGAATTAAGACTTACTGGTAAATCGGTTGAAAAGGCAAGTATTGTTTTTGAAAAAGGTGTTAATATTATTACAGGTCCCTCAAATGTTGGCAAGACTTATATTTTCCAATGCTTAAATTATATGTTTGGGGGGTCTAAACCTCCTAAATCTATTAGCGAAGCAAAGGCTTATGATTTTATATATTTAGAAATAATTGATTATGAGGAAAATAGATTCACTTTATTAAGTGATTTAAAAGGTGGTAATTTTAAACTTTACAATTCATCTATTGATAAAATTAAAGAAGAAGATGAATTTAAAATTCTTGATCGAAAACATAATCCTGCTAGTGAAGATACAGTATCAGCTTTTTTACTAAAATTAAATAATTTAATAGGTAAAAAAATCAGAACAAATCAAAAAGGTAAAACTAGGCAAATTTCGTATAGAGATATTGTAAAGTTTTCAATGGTAAATGAAACTCAAATAACTACTGAGGAATCTTTAATAGTTAGTCATTATACAAAAGCAACAGAGGAATCTAATGTATTGAAACTAATTGCAACAGGTAATGACGATAGTTCTGTGATAGAATCACTTTCTCAAAACCAGATTGCAAATAGAAAAGGCAAATTAGAAATATTAAAAGAATTTATAACCCAAAACGAACAAGAGTTAAAAAACTATAAAACAGATCCCTCGCTACTTCTTTCGGAAACAAATCTTGTAATTGATAAATTAGCCGAAAAGCATTCTAGTCTTCAAAATCAATATAACGAAATAGAAATCAAAAGAAAGGAAACACTGGATAATCTTTATAAAAAACAATCTCGAAAAAGAGTTATTGAAGAACTATATAAAAGATCAGACCTTTTAAAATCACATTATTTAAGCGATGTAGATCGATTAAAATCAACAATAGAGACCAGTATATTATTAAATGAAGATAACCATTCTATTAACGGTAATTGTCCTCTATGTAATGGCGTAATAAAAGAAGAATGTTCAATTGCTGATATAAATAAAATAATTGATTCTTGTAGTAAGGAAATTGAAAAAATAGAATCCCTTATTAAAGAATTACTTGAATCAGAAAAAATTTTAAAAGACGAATTTAATGATATCGCATTTGAAGTTTTAAATTTAGAGAAGCATATTGACAAATACTCAATAGAGCTAGATAAAGGTGTAGGATTTGAAATGGGAGGAATTATTGAACTGCTCAATAAACAAAATGAAAAGAAAAGTATCATTTTCGGAGCTTCACTTAAGTTTGAACAACTGGATAAATTTAAAAAAGAAAAGGAAAGATTAGAAGGCTCCATACCAAATTCAAATAGTAAAGAATCATTTGAACATATATCTACCGCTACTTTGACACCACTTTCAAAAGCGATTAAAACTGTGCTTAAAGGTTACAATTATCCGAATTTAACGGATGTTAGCTATAGTGAAGAGAAAAGCGATTTTGTAATATCAGGTGAAGATAGAAATCTATCTGGTAAAGGTTATCGAGCCATTATTTATTCAGCATTCATCCTAGCGCTACAAGAATTATTATCATCAAAAAAATATTCAATAGGTGTTCCAATTATAGACTCACCTTTGGTTACATATCGTAAACCTAAAAATGAGGGTGAAAAAACAATAAGTGACGATTTGGCAATGGATTTTTATAGATATATAGCTACTAAAAATCAACTAGAACAAATAATAATAATAGAAAATGAAGAGCCTCCAATTGATATAAAAGAACAAATAAATCATATAAAATTTACTAGAAAAGAAGGCTTTATACCTCAAAAATAAAAAGGTCATTTTATTAATAACGATTAGATCGGATTTGGACAAGTGACATCATAGAAAGTTGGTTTTGTATTTGAGATGATACTGCAAATCCGAAAATAGCGTAATTTAGTCCCAACAGCGCTGTAGCTCCACAACTATAGTGGTTATTTTAACGAACCCCCAGTTATTAAAATGGAAAATTATTTCTTTTTATTAAGTCAAGAATTTGACCTTCGAATTAAACAGGCAAAAGAGTTTATTAAAAATCATAACCCTAGCTTAGGTGCAATTAACGAAGAAATTTTACGTAAATTTTTAAAAGATCATTTGCCAAAATGGGTAGAAGTAGCTCAAGGTTTCATCCTTTCGAAAGACGGAACTTTGTCCACCCAATGTGACATCATAATTTATAACTCTAATTTTTATGCGCCTCTATATAGAGTTAATGATTTGGTTATAGTTCCACCAGAATCAGTAATTCACGTCATTGAAGTAAAGACAAAAATTAACCAAAAAATGCTACATGAACAATTTCCTAAATTTAAAACAATAAAAACGATTTGCCCAAATGCTGATACCAGTATATTCATATTTTACCCTCCAGGATGGAAAAAAACGGTTGAATATATAGACAAATTCAAATTCTTAGATTATTCAGATGCTCAACTAGTAGATAGAGTTTACGGATTTAATCATTATTGTCTATCGAAAGAAAATATAGTGAATGATAATAAAAGTGGTGTGGGTTTTATGTGTATGCAGTATTTTAATGAGAAAAATCAAAGCGCTCTATTTGAACATTTTTTCTATGATATTTATAGAAGAATTGAAAGTCAAATTAATCAGGATTTAAAGGTTGGAATTGATAATGTTTGGCACTTAAAAGCAGGCAATGTGGAGCCACATGGGAGACTTGGATATTCAAAATCCAGATTTTCTACCATGGAGTTCGGAAATATCATTTTTAAAAAAGATAAAAAAAACAACCGCTAACAAGTACTACAACGGATTTGTGTAATTAGCTTAATTGGAAGTTGATTTTGAATTTCGGATGATTTGACAAATCCGATTAATGAGCTTAATTTATTCACAACCCTCTGTAGTACCAGAACGTTATAAACAAGCCTAACCACAAAATATTTATGCTAGATATTGAAAATCAAGATGAAACAATTAGAGGGCTTACAGATAAGTTTCTAAGATTACACAATAGATTTATAGCGGTTGCGATGGACTATAAGTATTATATCAATCCTAACATATCGGATAACGAAATATATAAACTTAGGGACAATGTTCTTTTCAGACTTCAAAGTGCAAAATTTCATTTTGAATTGCTACTACAACATCATTATTTTATAGAACAAAACATTAAAGAAATATACAAAAGTCAAGATCCGATTTTCAATGGAGGCATCCAACTTCAAATCTATCAAAGACAAGCTGTTGAAGAAATCTATTCTCTTTTTGATAGTTTAATATATCATTTATGCTCGAACTTTGATTATCTATTTCGACTGATCAATTTTATTAATGGAAAAACTTCACTTACTCAGCCAAAATGGAATCTTTTTAAATCGGACAAAAATATAAAGAGTAATGTTTATTGTAGCAAAGAGCTTATTGAAGCTTTAGAGATACTAGACCAGAAATTTGTTTATCCACTTATAAAACATAGATCGTTTCTTATTCATAATGAGTTTGCAGTAGGAGGACTTGAATTAATACTTGATGATTTTAAAACAAGATTTTTAGCAACAGAAACACTTAAAGAACATTTTCCAGAAATAAAAAAAGAATTTGGCGAGAAGGAAATGAGTATTAGTTTTGCTGCAAAATGGTTGATAGAAAAAACCTTTCAAACTATAACCGAAGTGCTCTTTGAAGTTAGAGATGATATAGTTCGAAATAGAAAACAAGTTCAACCATTATTCTTTTCACGTGGTTCTGACAATAAAATGCAATCAACTTCAATATACTATTGGGGTAATAGAGAACAGATTTGATGGCCAGCTTACAGCAGCTAAAACGGATCTGGGCAATTGGAATAATGGGAAGTTGCTTTTTTATTTGGGATGTTTATGTAAATCCTAATATTGAGTTTAATATAACACAAACAAGCTGTAGCATCAGAACGTAAGGCACAATTTTATAAAAAAGTATGGACAATAAACACCTTGAGGAACAAGCTGAGAATTTTGTAAAATCACAACTATTAAAATATGATTTTAAAGTGACTAAACCTTCTTTTGACAAGAAAGGTGGAGATTTGATAATTCTAGCGGATATTGAAAAGAAAAATTCTAAATTTTTATTAGTACAAAGTAAAGGAAGAACTGTTTTGGAGGTAAATACTTTTGTAAAAATCCCTATAGACTATGTTCAAAATAATTTTATTTTATTCATTTACACAATTGATGAAACCAAAAAAGATTGTCTTTATTGCTTTTTTCCTGATGATATTAAAAAGTGGAATATTAACAAGTCCAATTACACATTAACCATTAATAAAAAACAACTTAAAGCCAAATATTTTATTGAAAAAGAATTCAATAGTAAATTAGCAATTAACATTAATTTATTATTAAATCAAACAGAAATTAGAAAATATACATCTATAATTATTGATGGGATTTTTCTACAAAAAGCAGTTGATCAAACTCTCAAAACATATTCTGAAATTTGGCCAGAAAAAATATTTATTAAACCTGATTTAAATTCTGTAATTAAATGTATTCTTGATTATTATGATAGAAATAAAACTGAAACAAAAATTGTAAATTGTTATTTATTATTGAGTCAAACATTTGATTTTGAAAGTAGAATAAATATTAATTATCACGATCAATCATTTGTAACTAAAAATGGAAATCAAGCTAAAGTATTTATTAACAAAACTAATGAAATCATAAGCTTTGAAGTCTTAGAACAACTTGATAGGCTAATAAACAATGATAATATAATATTAGTTGCTGATGATAGAATTTACGAAGATCCGTTGAATGAATTAAAGAAAAAGGGAATTGAGATTACTGTTGTGATGCTTAATGAACATAACGGAAGCGACATGTTTATAGATTTTAATTGGGGCGATATATTATATCCTCTTGGTATAGCTTGTGGATTAGAAAGATGTGAACTATAAATAAATCTATGCCTAACGCTTGTACAAAAAGAACATTTATAGAATAAAATAAAGAATGAAGAAAAAGATATTCATAAGCTATTCATATCAGGACAAAGACTTTGTTGAGTGGTTAAAATCAAACTTATCAGGTTTAGGACTGGAGTTTTGGCACGACCAGGAAGAAATTAATATTGGTGACAATATAAAAGAAAAAGTCAAAGAAGGGATTGAGTTAAGTACCGCGTTTATTTTGGTGTTAAGCTCTTCATCTATAAACTCTGACTGGGTAAAATACGAAATGAATTCAGCATTGTTATTGAATGCTATTAAGAAAGGTATTACAATTCTTCCAATAAAAATAGATGATTCAAAAGTTCCTTCTGATTTATCAGGTTATTTGTATGCTGACTTTTCATCCAACAGAGAAAAAGGTTTAGCAGTATTAAAACGTTCCTTATTAAAGTCAAATAAGGTTGATTATGAATTTACTGATTGGTCAAATTTTAGCGCAAGAACTTTTGAAGACCTCATTTTTGAATTATTAGTGAATGAAGGATTTAGTATTATAAGAACGCCACCGACAAGAGATGGTGGTTATGATTTTGTGGCAACTACTCAGAATGTTTTAGGATCATCAGAAAAAATAGTAATTGAATCTAAGTTTTACAGAGATCAGAAAATATCTATTGATATTCTCCGCAGATTATATGCAGTAGCTACGATTGAGAACGTTAACAAAGTACTACTTATAACCAATTCAGAACTTACAAATGCATCTAGGGAATTTTTGAATCAATCCACTCCAAACATTGTTGTTTGGGAAGGCCATGAATTAATTAGAAGATTATTTTCTTATCCAGCAATAGTTGAAAAGTATTTCCCAAAGAAAAAAAATGTAAAAAAAGAAGAACCATCAGAATTATTAGATTCAGAATTACAAAAAGTTCATGGTTTAATAAAAAAATTAGATAATTGTCCAGAAGGAAAAGACGGTTGGAAAACCTATGAAGATATATGCCTTGAAATTCTAAGTTATCTTTTTGTTCCCCCGCTCGGAGAACCTAAAGTTCAATCTAGACGAGAGTCAGGTATAGATATAAGAGATGCAATTTTCCCAAATAGAAATAATAATGAAAACTGGAAGTTTATAAGGGACGATTATGATGCTAAATATATTGTATTTGAGTTTAAGAACTATTCTGAAAATGGTAGTGAAATTGACAAGCATGTATTACTTCAAATTGACGACTATTTAAAAAGGACTATTGGAAGGTTTGGAATTATCTGTAGTAAAAAGTCCCCTAATAATAGTGGATTAGAAAAAAGGAAAGATGTTTTCATTGAGAAAAATAAATTGATTCTTTTTTTAAATAATGAAGATTTAAAGGAAATGCTTTTAAGAAAACACAAAAAAATGGATCCTTCTGACGTTATAATAGATTTGATAGATGATTTCAACCTTAAATTCTAACAAAAGAGCGCGATTAAAACACCTACCTGAAAAGCATGGTTTTGTATTTCAAAGACAGTTTGAAATCAAGTAAACATTAGTTTGAAATCAAGTAAACATTAGTTTTAAATCAAGTTTTTGGGGTAAAAGCCAGACCTTGGTAGCGCCAAACGCTTTGCAAAGGCATACAGCATTTAACTTAAGCTAGTGAGATTAAGGATTAAAAGATCTTAACCGAAAATAATTTCTTAGGAAATTATAAAATTTATTGATTAAATATTTAATAATGACCCCATCTGAAAAATATGTAGCTACGTTATGTGAAGAATCTTTTTTACCTTTTTGGAGCTTTGCCAATCCAATTGGTAAAAAAGGTAAGGAGCTATGCGATGTATTAGTTGTTTGTGGTAAAATAATTATTATAGTTTCAGTTAAAGATATCAGAGTTTCAGAAAGCAATGATGTTTTAGTTCAATATGATAGGTGGGTTAAGAAAGCCATACATGATTCTATTGATCAGATTCATGGAGCCGAAAGATATTTAGATACAGTAGACGAAGTATTACTAAAA
>Ga0302173_10001139_pt1 | contig 13505 bp, 8 predicted proteins | sample I_Fen_N3_1_FD_198785 | JGI IMG/M metagenome (GOLD analysis project Ga0302173, IMG submission 198785) | Peat permafrost microbial communities from Stordalen Mire near Abisko, Sweden - I_Fen_N3_1 | ecosystem: Environmental > Terrestrial > Soil > Wetlands > Permafrost | place: Sweden: Abisko... | reverse complement strand
TAAAATCAACTACTGCTTGATTATAAGCTGTTTCTGCTTGTTCAACTTTTAGTTTTGCTTGCTGAATTTGTTGTTCTCTAGCTCCCTTTTCAGTTTGCCTGACTGCTGCCGATGTTTTGTCAACATTAGCTTGAGCTTGGCTTACCTGTAACTCATAGTTTTTACTATCTATTGTTGCTAAAATATCATCCTTATTTACGTTACTACCTTCTTGTACATTCAAAGAATTTATTGTTCCTGAAACTTCAAAGGAAACAGTTGATTCTTCAAAAGGTTGTAGAGTACCCGATATTTCTGATACTTTATTAATATTTTCACTTTTAACATTTTCAACCTTTACTTGTTTTATTTGTGATAAATTATTTTGCGTTGTAGTTGTTGATTTACTACAACCAATTGGTAATGTAAATATTACCCCTACTACAACAATTAAACATATTTTTTTATAAATCATATATTATTCCTCCATAAATAAATAGATAATACAGTATGCAGAGCTAAAATGTAACACATGTTGCTTAACACTCATGATTGTATTATAATTACTCTATAGTCAATTAACAATGGTCAAAAATCAAACACCTGTTGTTTAATACTCATATTTAAAAAAAGTGTTACCTTAGGAGGATTTTATGAACGAACACATAGAAAAAAAAGATCGCCGTATTGGAAAAACTCAGAAAAGTATCAGGGATGCCTTAATTAATCTACTAGAAGAAAAAGATGTTTCACAAATTACTATAAAAGAACTAGCTGAATGCGCAAACATAAATCGTAAGACCTTCTATATGCATTATTCAAGTATTGATGCCATTTTCGATAAAATAGAAGATGAAACTATCGAAAAATTTTTACTTATTTTAGATAAATGTGATTTTTTTCATGATCAATTTAATGAGTATGCTTTTTTCACCAGTTTAAATGATGTAATTAATGAAGATTTTGATTTTTACAAAAAACTAATCCGTGCCAATTCTTATAATTTTCTTTTGATTAAAGTAAAGAAAATATTAAAAGATATCCTTATAGAAAGATTTTATAAAAAACTTAATAATGATAAAGAAGTGTTAAACCTATATGCAGAATTCACTGCTTCTGGAATTATGTCTATGTACATTGAATGGTTTAATATAGATTCAAAACTCTCTTTGGAAGACTTAGCAAAGGCTGCTAGCAATATTTCATTTAAAGGAATTAATTCAATTATTGTCAACTAACATTTAGTATCAATACTGCTAAATACTCTTTATAATGCAGTTGGTACCAATAAAGCCTTTATCTAAATACCTTCAAATAAAATAACCCACGAAAATCTAAATTTTAGATTTTCGTGGGTTTCATGGTGGAGGCGAACCGTGCTGAACCCCTATCCGATTAATTAGCAATTCCTAAATTTCAGTTTTTCATATACTATAATATAGTACCAATAATAACTTAAAGATATTAATTTAAAGGTATCGTATTTCACGACACCTTTACAACACCTTTAAATTATATTCCTCCAACTACCACAACATAAAAACTTTACAACATTTTCTCCACAAAAATAATCTTTATCTCTTCCAAAAAGTAATATTATAACCATTCACCAATTAATCAACAATAACCTTAACTTCCCCTAACTTCCTATCTAACTTATCCAATATATCACTTGCCACAGGAAAAAATGGCATATGAGACAATTCTCTTAGTGACTTATTACCAACTTTTCCAACCATATCGTCTGGTAACATCATAGGTAATACTTCGACCATTGCCTTCTTAGTTTCTTCATTATTAACTAAGTCTTCATAACTCCATTGAGTGCTGTAATATTTAACATATGCTACTTCTGGCACATAATTAAACTCATACAAACCACTTGTTAATTCTACAGTTACATTTCCGTATGCTTGACTTGCCTTAAGTTCTGTATCTTTTAAGGATTTACCATTTACTTTAACATTTTCTAATTTTGCATTAGGTAATACAAGTGTAGCTGACGAGTTAAATGGAATTGTAAATTTAAAGCTTAAATTTCCTTCTTCACTTATTTCCCACTCACTTTCATATAATCCTACTGGTGAATTATATGTTGCCTTAGCATATTTTAAACGATAATCTGGCATAGGTGTTAGCTTTATGTGTCTAAATCCTGGTTTATCTTCTACTGGATTTATTCCTGCCATATATCTGTACATCCATTCTACAATAGAACCATAAGAGTAATGATTTAACGAATTCATATCTGTACCGCTTATTTTTCCATCTGGAAGTACTGAATTCCAACGTTCCCAAATTGTTGTTGCTCCCATTGCAACTGCATATAACCAACTTGGATAATCCTTATTTAACAGCAATGTATAAGCTAAATCATTACATCCATTTTCTGATAATGCCTTGCATAAATAAGGTGTTCCAATAAAGCCTGTCTTTAAATGGTTTTTATCTGCTTTAAATCTCTCAAGTAAATCAGATACTACTCTATCTTTTTTACCCTCTGGTACTAAATCCATATAAAGTGCTAGGATATAAGCTGTTTGATTTTTTAGTGCTAAACGTCCAGTGCTTGTAAAGTATTCTTCTCTTATTGACTCTCTTATTTCACTAGCTAAAGTTTCGTATTCTTTAAATACTTCTTCTTTTCCTATTATTCTTGCAGCTTTTGCAACAATCATTGAAGAATAGTAATAATAAGCTGATGCAATAAAACCTGTTTCAGTGCCTCCTGCAAAGCTATTAGGATTTTCTCCATCTAGTGCAAGCCAATCTCCTAGCTGAAAACCAGTTGTCCAAAGTCGTCTTGAACCTGAATTCTCATCTTGTTTTCTTACAAAATCTACCCATGCTTTCATGCTATCAAACTGTTGCTCTAAAATTTTCTTATCTCCATATTGAACATATACATTCCAAGGTATTATTGTTGCTACATCTGACCAACCACTTGAACAACCATCACCAGTACCAGCTACTGGTACAACATTAGGTACAAGACCTCCCCTAGTTTCTTGCTCACGCGCTATATCATATACATACTTGTTAAAGAAAGCAAAAGTATCCATATTAAAACTTGCAGTCCCTGAAAATACTTGTGCATCTCCAGTCCATCCTAAACGTTCATCACGTTGTGGACAATCTGTTGGAACATCTAAAAAGTTCCCTTTTTGTCCCCATAATGCGTTTAAGAATAATCTATTTACCAATGGATTACTAGTTTCTATATGTCCAGTTAGCTCCATATCTGAGTATAATACACAACCTGTAAAATCATCTGCATTTATTTTTCCATGCCATCCACTAACTTTTACATATCTAAAGCCATAGTAAGTAAAATGTGGTCTAACTACAGTTTCTTCACCCTTTGAAATATATTTATATTCAGCTTTAGCTGTTCTTAAATTATCTCTATAAAAGTTCCCATCTTGAAGAATTTCACAATATTGAAGAGTTATTTCATTACCCTTTGGAGCATTAGTTGTAAACTCAATCCATCCAACCATATTTTGACCTAAATCAAGAACTTTTTCTCCAGCTGGTGTTGTAATTACTTCTATTGGTTTTAATCTTTCTTTTATTTTCACTGGTAAGCTTAATCTTGCTTTTAATTTATCAAAACCTAAATCTATTTCACGTACTTCATAGATATTTTGATCATTAAAAGTGGCGTCATAAACTTCCCCATCATAAATACCACTAGATAAAATTTCACTTTTTCTTGCCTTCCAAGTTTCATCTAAATTTATTATAGTGCTTGTTCCATCTTCATAATTTATCACTACTTCACATAATAAAGCAAACTTATCTCCATAAAGATTTTCTTTTCTATCAAGCCCAAAACGACCTTTATACATTCCATTTCCTAGCGAAACATTAATTTTATTTGCGCCTTCCTCTAAAATATCTGTAATATCATAAGTTTGATATTGTAACCATTTGTCATATGCATTAAAGTTTGGAGCAAGATACTCATCTCCACACATTTTATTGTTAATATTCATTTCATATAAACCTAAGCCACATACATAAGCACGTGCAGATTTTATAACTTTTAAAGGTTTTTCTATATTAAAATCTTTAGTTAATATTGGGTGTATTTCACTATCTAAATCTGGAGTTATCCATTTTGAGCTCCAAGCTTCATCCATTTTAGCTGTTTCAAACCAAGCAGCATAACTAGTTGCAACTTCCCCATTATCAGCCCATACAGTTACTCTCCAATAATAACGAGTTCTTGCCTTTAATTCTATTGGTAATTCAAAAGCCAAACTATCTATTTCTTCACTTTTCCCACTATCAAAAACGATTTCTGAAAACTCCTCATCAAAAGCAACTTGAATTTGCGCTGCAACTTGTTTACTAGCAGTTGTTTCACGTGTTATAAAAGAAAAACTTGGTTTTCCTAAATCAAATCCTAATGGGTTTATAATACGGTTTGTTTTTAAACTAACTATCTTCATATCTTTGTCTCCTCAAAATTTTAATTAAAACTAATAAATAACGTCAATGTTTCGTGAACGTAATAAGTTCATCCATTCATTTCTAGGTTCCTTATCTGTAATTATGTGATCTATATCTTCGTAATCAAAGAGTTTTACAAGTGAATTTTTATCATACTTAGTATGATCTACTAGTAAAATAACTTTATTAGCTTGATTAATCATAGTTCTCTTAATTTCTACCTCTGCTTCATCTAAATCCGATATTCCTCTATCAAAATCCATCCCCATGCAACCTACAAGTGCTATATCTACGTTGTACTTTCTAATGATATCTTTTGTTGTAGACCCTTGAAATGAACGTGATTTAGAATTTACATTTCCACCTGTTGATATAATATTTAACCTTGATTCACTTAACTCTTGAAACATTGAAATAGAATTTGATACAACTGTTACATCTGTTCTGTTCTTCATAAGTTTTAATGCTTCAAGCACTGTTGAGCTGGAATCTGCAACTATAGTGCTGCCTTCTTTAATAAAATCTATTGCCTTTTCTGTTATATATTTTTTGTTTTCAATATTATCCTCTGATATTTTATAAAAAGATTGCGCTTCATTATAATATTCAATATTTAATACTGCTCCACCATGACTTCTAGTTACTATATCCTGCTTCACTAATTTGTCTAAATCTCTTCGTATTGTCTCTTCTGATACTCTAAACTTTTCACTTAGCTTTGATACATACACTATCTTTTCCTCTAAAGCAATTTGTTTTATAAATTCCAATCTTTCTCTAGGCATCATTGCATTATTCCTCCCTCCGCATGAATCAAATCAAACTATATTATTTGATCTTTTTTATAGTACTTGTTATAAATTAAGAAAGAAACATTCACTATGTCTCTTTTTTGTTTCCATGCACTAATTCTAGCACGTGAAAACCTTTTAATCCATGATTTAAAATCGCTTAAATTTGATCTTTTTTTAGATTAGTTACTTTACTGAATTGTATACTAATTTCAATTTTGTTATACTAAATTCATAAGGCACATGAAAGGATGGGAAATTTAAGATGGTTGATATGTATGCTATTTCTGGAATGATTCAATCCATTTTAACAAAATCTTATTTGAATAATGGGAAAAAGAAGAACTTTGAGGATGCAGTTATTGAATTGTATGAAAAAAATAACTATGTGACTATCAAACCTAACTTACCTGAAGAATCCTTCTGGAATTGTTTATCTGATGATGAATTTTTAGATTTATTAAATAATATTCCAATTTGTATAAACACCATTCTTGAAAATAGATCTATAATGAAATTTTCAGAATTAAAAGAATCCACTATTCTCCGAGAGCAAAGTGATATTTTTGTAAATAAACATTTTAATTATATAAATGATCAGACACATTCTCATGATTATTTTGAGATTTATTATGTATTCAAAGGTAATTGTGAGTTTCAATTTGAAAAAGAACAGCGTACACTTGAAGAAGGTGAGTTATGTATCATTGCTCCTACATCATCACATAATATTATTGCAGATAATAATGATTCTATTATAATTTCTATTGCTATTAGGAAAAGTACTTTTGATAATACCTTTTTTACCCTACTTTCACAAAAGGATTTACTATCTTACTTTTTTAAGGCAATCCTTTATAATAAAACTTCGCCAAATTATCTTTTGTTTCATACTAAAAATTCAAAGGATATAAAAATTATAATTAAAAACTTAATCACAGAAAACAATAAAGGTGATTTGTACTATAATAACTTTAGTATTAGCTGGGCAAACATTCTTTTTTCTACCATTCTAAGAAATCATAGTGAAACAATACAATTTAATAACTATTCAATAGGAAGTGATTTCTCATTAATCGTACAATACATACAAAATAATTATAAAAATCTTACTCTAAATACTCTTGCTAAATATTTTCACTACAGTGAATCTCATTTAAGTATACTAATCAAAAAGAATCTTGGTTTAAAATTTACAACTCTTATAACAAATTTAAAAATGGAAGATGCTAAGAATTATCTTATAAATACTAATTTGCCTATAGAAAAAATCTCTGAATATGTAGGTTACAATTCTGTAGAACATTTTTCTAGAATGTTTAAAAGATATTATAAAAAATCACCACAGCAATATAGAAAATCACAATAATAAGTCACATGAAAGAAAATAACAACTTCAAAATGTCATTTATATTTTTTTAAATGTGCCTAAAGTTTTTTGAGTATAAAAAAGTTGATTTGCTAGTTATTATGACTTAGCAAATCAACTTTTCTTATATCCTATTTTATTATGGCTAATTTATGGATTTCTACAATAAAGGTTTAAATATTTAACTTTTAAATTTTTGTCTCTAAGTTGGAGGCTACTGTGGGTATATATATATTTGAACTTTGGTATTATTTATTCACTAACTACTTCTGCTTTTTCTGCCGCCTTCTCATTTTTTGATTGACCAACTTCTGGTATTGGAATTACCACTAAAGCTGAAAGTATTGAGAAACCTGCAAGAACTATAAAGAAGAATGTATATCCATCATCACCTAATAATTTTGCTCCTAATCCTATAAGTGCTGGTGCTATGAATTGAACAACTGCTGATGATAATTGTGTTGTTGTATTCATTATTGCTATATCTTTACCTGCGTCTTCTTTTGATGGAAGTATTCTGTTAACAAGAGCGTTATCAACTGCTCCGTACATACCAAAACCAAAGTTAAAGAAAAATGTTCCAGCTACTACAAACGTAACACTACCTGAGAATGCAAAGGCAATCATACAAATTCCTGTTATCAATGCTGCTCCCATTACAAATATCTTTTGCTTTTTAATTTTATCTGATAAGAAACCACCAAATATTCCTGATACAACCATTAACATTATTGCTGGTGCTTGATATGCCATAACTCTCATAATATCAGCTTCCGCAAGATGGAATCTCATGATGTAGAAAAGTGCTAACATGCTTAATCCAGCATTTGTAACATTTATACAAAGTTTAGTAAGAAGTGCCCAAGTATATTCTGGGTATTTCTTTATACTTGGATAGAAATTTTTAAATCCTTCACTGAAACCTTTCTTCTTTTCAACATTTCCTGTAAATTGAGTATCTTTAATAAGAAGTGCTGCTAATATCCCACCTATAACTTGTATTATTGCAATTGCTATAAGCTTTTGTTGAACAGGTACATCAGCAAATATTCCAAGTACTATGCTACCAATTATAACGAAAATTGGAGCTGCTGCACCAAATAATCCAGACACTCTACCAAATTTCTCTGGATCAACTTGTTCTGGAACTACTGCATAACATGCTAAACTTACCATTCCATAAAAGAAGTTAACTAAGCAAGTGCCTAAAATAATTACTGGTACTGAATTTGCATAAGCAAGTGTAAACATTGATAATGCTCCACCTATACTTCCAGCTACCATCCAAAATCTTCTTCTACCCATTTTAAATCTAGTCTTATCAGCAATAACTCCACCTAATGGACTCAATATTACTGTAGCTATACCAGCTACACCTCCTACCATACCATATACAATTGTTGCATTTTCAGGTCCTACAACTCTAATAATATTAAATGTTGCAAGTCCGAAACTTAATAGTACCAAAGGTGCTATTGATGTACCCAACCCGAGAACTGCCCCTATTAGAAGTCTTAAAAAAGGTGTTTTTTGAAATACTTGATTTTCCATATAATAATACCTCCATTTTAAAATAATTATTCCGTAAACATTTTCATTAAATCTAAAATGAAAATGTTTTCTTCCTTATGTAAACATTTTAACACTCTAAAATTTATGAATCCATGTAGTATTTTTATCAAAATCCGGCTTTTTTTTAGATTAATTTTTCTTTTACAATTATATTTGAAATTCTTAAATATAATTTGCACCTAATTAATCCTAAATAACAAATATTTTTAAATCAAAAAAGGAATGATTTACGAGGGGTCCCATAAATCATTCCAAATGTTAATATATAAATTATAGGTAAAATTTTATGCCCATCATTCTGACAGTTTATTTTAATATTCCTATATTATTTATTTACTTTTGGTTACTATTTTTGATGTGGTAATTTCTGTTTTTGCTGTAATTAATCCTTCTGATGAAGCTTCTACAGTTATTATGCCACTCTCTTCTGTTCCTTGTATAATTGCAATACAATATCCATTGAAAGCATTTCTAAAGTTAGTTTTATCAGAGTCATGATCCATAGGGTTACCATTTCCTGTACCTATTAGATTTCCATTACCTGAAATTTTAAATTCTACTTTATTATTTGCATCAGGCACAACAATACCATCTTTATCAACAATTGCAACTGTTACAATGGTTACATCTTCACCATCTGCATCTATTGTAGTACGGTATGGTAATAATAAAATAGCTGTTGCTTCTCCAGCTGTTTTTTGAACGTCATTTGAAACTTCAACACCATTATTATATCCTTTGGCAACAAGTTCTCCTATCACGTAATCAACATCAAAATCTACATAGTATTCGCCGTCTACCTTCGACTTTCTACCTAGTGATTTTCCATTTAAAATAAGCTCTATTTCTTCACAATTTGTTATTGCTCTTACTAATATATTTTTACCTTCCTTCTCTGGCCAAGTCCAATGAGGAAGTAAATATACTAAAGGTTTATCTTCAATCCACATAGCTTGATAAAGATAGAAATTATCTTTAGGTAATCCACATAAATCAAAAGTTCCACTTTGAGACATTATTGATGGCCAGAAGAATGGGAATGGTTCTCCACGATAATCAAAACCTGTCCACACAAACAATCCACCCATTCGAGGATTCTTTAAATAAAATTCCCATGCTTTTTCTGGAGGACACGCGCCACCAGCTCCTCCTGCTGTTTCAGGAGCAATGCTCATATTTGTTATTACTGCATTTATACAAGATATTGAGCATTTCTCAACACTATCTTCATAACAACCACGCGTTGTAGCCTTCATTACATTTTCAGTACTTATAAATAGCTTATCTGGATAAGCTTCAAGGTTTGGCATTACATATGATTGTGCTAAATCACTTTCTATGTAATTTACTCCTATAACATCAAGTATATCTACATGTTTTCCTGAACTTGATCCAAATATATCAGCACTAGTAATAAGTCTTGATGGGTCAAGAGCTTTAACTACATTTATCACACGCTTGTGCATACGTATTGACAGAGTGCTTCCTCCTATAAACTCTTCATTACTAACACTCCACATAAAGATACTTGGATGATTTCTATCTCGCATAACTTGGCTTTCTAGATCTTTTATTTTTATTTCACTAGCTTCTAGAAGTCTACCTTCATTCATAACAAGCATTCCAAGTCTATCACAAGCCTCAAGAAGTTCAGCTGCAGGCGGATTATGAGCACAACGATAAGCATTTACCCCTGCTTCTTTAAGTTTTTGAATCTTAAACTCATGAATTCTATCTGGTAATGCCACACCAACACCAGCAAAGTCTTGATGTACTGACATTCCTTTAATAGGAGTATGCTTTCCATTTAAGAATAACCCCTCAGTTGTATATTCAATACTTCTGATTCCAAATACTGTTTCATAATCATCCTTAACTTTATCTCCAGAAATTACTTCAGTAACAACCTTATAAAGTTTTGGTGAATCTATATCCCAAAGTTCAGGATCACTAACAGCTATTTCTTGGACTATTTTATTCTTCTGCATTCCTTCATTTATACAACTTACAATGTTTTCTGCTACAACTTCGCCACTCGGACTTATTATTGAAGTCTCAAGTGTATATTCTGCTACTTCCATATCTTCATTACATATTGTAGTTTCAATTTTAACTATAGCTTTATCAGCATCTATTTTAGGAGTTTGTACATAAGTCCCCCACTTATCAACATGGAGTTTATCAGTCTTTGTAAGCCAAACATTACGGTAAATTCCTCCACCTTCATACCACCAACCTTCATTACCAGAAGTAGTATCTATTTTTACAAGTATAACATTTTCGCCTTCTTCTCCATATTTCAATAAATCAGTAATATCAAACTGAAAACTGTTGTAACCACTGAAATTTTCACCAATGTAACAACCATTAATCCAATAGTCAGATATTCTTCCAACACCATCAAATTCAATGAAAATCTTTTTACCTTCATCCTCTTTTGGAATAGTAAAAGTCTTTCTATAATATCCTACTGTTTGTGGAAGAAAGCCATACATAGCATTTTTAAAGTCCATTACGTAATCTTGATCAACAACAGCATCATGTGGCAATTTGACTTTATCCCAGCCCTCTTTACCTTTCTCAACAGACTCCATAGCAAACCAATCTTTATATTCATGCTCTGATGCTGCTCTTGGTCTATGCATTACTTTTAAAAGTGGTTCAATAGCAGAACCATTAAGAAATAACGAACCATTTTCATCAATAGCATTATTTGTATAACCACCTATTAATGCTGACTTTTGATGATTCTTAGGAATTGGACCAATTTCATTTCTTGTAAAGTACCAATTATTATTAAATTTAATTCTTGATCTCACTTTAGTTTTCATATCATTCACGTCCTTATCACATTTTCTATTTTATATATCAATTAATGAACTATAAGAAATTTATTTATATAATAGTATAAGTTCAACTAAGATTAAGATGAGGATTAAACGCCACCTGAATCAAACTTCACTTTATAATAAAACTAATACATCATCAATTTCTTTTACCTTTTTAAACTGAGGTCTTTCCTTATATAAATCATTTGGAGTAACTGGTCCATAACTATGAGCTACAAATGGTCCAGTAGGCGAATTAGATTTAAGTATTTGTGTTCCCATATTTCTATCCCCTGAACCAAATGTAGTTACTAAGTAAAATTCCCCTTGATAATAGTAACATTCAGGAGCCCAATAATTTCTATCTGCCCAAAAATCACCGTTATTATGGAATATTTCTATAGGACCTTGCCATTCCTCCATATCTTCACTTATGTAACAATCAAAACCATCTGCAGATCCCCAAGTTGTTGCACTTCTTGTACCATATAGATAATATTTTTCCTCATGTTGCAAAATATATGGATCTCGAATATTTATTTCATCCGTCTTCATTTATCAGCTCTCCTTAACATAGTTTGCGTGATTCTACTATATTTCATTGTATGTAATTCTTTTATGTTCAAATAACATAACTTTTTATGACCACAAATAAAGTAAACATTATACTGTTATCTTACTTCTTTCATTTTAACGTATTTAAAATTATCAATCCATGTTATAATTTTATGAAAATCCGACTTTTTTTTAGATTTATTCACTTCATATTCTATATAACCATAATAATGTGATTAACTTAACAGAAACTGTTTTCAATCATACACTTATTTTGCTATACTATTTCTACTAGGAAAGGTTGTGAAAAAGATGATAGATATGTATGTAACCTCTGGAATGGTGCAATTCAGTTTAACAAAGTCTCATTTAAATCATGATAAAAAAAAGGGATTTAAAGAAGTCGTTACTGAACTATATGAAAAAGAAAACTATGTCACCACAAAACCTGATTTTCCTAAAGAAATATCACTAAATAATTTGACTGACGACAGATTTTTAGATTTACTATATGAATTGCCAATTTATATAACTAATATTATTAACATTAGATCTAATACTGAAATAGGAGAAGCTGACATACTTCCAAAAGACAGTGATATTTTTGTATTTAAACATTTTAATTATATAGAAAATCATATTCATTCACATAATTATTTTGAGATTTGTTATATTTTTAAGGGTAGTTGTCAGCTTCAATTTGAGAAGGAGCAACGCACTCTAATAGAAGGAGATTTATGCATTATTGCACCAATATCATTACATGATATAATTGTCGATGATGAAAACTCTATAGTAATTACTATTTCTATTCGAAAAAGTACCTTTGACAGTGCATTTTTTACTCTCCTTTCTCAAAAAGATTTACTTTCTTACTTTTTTAGAACTATCCTTTACAACAAAGCATCATCCAATTACCTTTTATTTCATACTAATAATTCAGAGGATATTAAGATGATAATTAAAAATTTGATTATGGAGAATTATAAAGGTGATATATACTATAATAATTGCAGTATTAGCTGGGCAAATATTCTTTTTTCTAATATCCTAAGAAATTATAGTGATTCTATACAATTTTATAATTATGGTTCTGATAACGACTTTTCGTTAATCTTACAATATATTCAGCAGAACTATCGAGATCTTTCACTAAAAACTCTTGCTGAATATTTTCACTATAGTGAAGCTCATTTAAGCACCTTAATAAAAAAGAATGTTGGTTTAAATTTTGTAGCTCTCATAACAAAATTAAAAATATCCGATGCTAAAGATTATCTGCTGAATACTAATTTATCAGTAGAAAAAATAGCTGAATATGTTGGCTATAACAATGTTGATCATTTTTCTAGAACCTTTAAAAAATATTATCAACAGTCACCACAACAATATAGAAAATTGCAGCAATAACTCATATTCCGCACAATGATTTTCATATTTATAATATTTAAATTTAAAGTTTAAATATTCGATATTAGGCACATTCAAAAAAATATATATAATGTAAATTGAAATTAGACATTATGGAGCTTCTTTTTAGAAGCTCTTTTCACTAATGAAATGAGAAATACCAGCAAAAAAATCAGAAAACCCCACGACATTTGTCGGGGGGTCATGGTAGAGGCGATGCACTACCTTTAAAATCCAGCATTATACCTTATAAAAGCATTTTTGCAAATTCCATATTATCAAAGCTATTTTCTTTAATATATTCTAAAATATTGCTTCTATAGTTCCTATCATGCTCTACTGTTTTTACAAATACTTTAATAAACTCTATAATATCTTCTACAGAATCTTTTCCATTATATATGTATTTCCCAACGAGATAAAATCTCATTAATGAATATCTAAATAAAAGCAGAATATATCCATCAAACATAAAATCACTTTCTGAAAAAGGGAATAAATTATTATATATAAAATTAACCATATAATTTTCAAATATGTGAC
>Ga0302173_10001137_pt1 | contig 13520 bp, 11 predicted proteins | sample I_Fen_N3_1_FD_198785 | JGI IMG/M metagenome (GOLD analysis project Ga0302173, IMG submission 198785) | Peat permafrost microbial communities from Stordalen Mire near Abisko, Sweden - I_Fen_N3_1 | ecosystem: Environmental > Terrestrial > Soil > Wetlands > Permafrost | place: Sweden: Abisko... | reverse complement strand
AAAAAATTATCGAAATGGGTTTCAAAGAAGGATTTACAATTGCTTTGGAAGGCTTAGACGAAATTTTTGCTTCGAAAGCATAATACTAATTATTCTGTATCAATACAATCCCGTTTACCAAAAGGCTAACGGGATTTTTTGGTTTTATAAGATTTTATTTTTAACCTAAAATCAAAACAATAATTTGTATTTTCGTCTTGCAAAATAAATTCCTAAACTCCCCAACTACCGCAACCATAACTACGAACTTATGAAATTAAAATTCTACTTCATTATTTTAGTCTCTTTCATTTTTGTTAACTGCAAGAATAAAACGCCTCAAACTACAACTGATAACTATGAAAAAACATTAGTTGATCGCGAAAATAAATCGGCAGCAAAACAAACAAATGAAACTGGAGAATTACAAAAAACAATCGTTTTTGAAGTAAAAGCAGATCCAAAAGATTTTGAAGACGGGATTCAGCCTTGGGCAAGTATTGAAAATGCAAAAACTGATTTACCCAATCTTATCAAAAAGGATGAAATTGTAATTTTAGACCATAATATTTCGGTTATAATTGATTATCCTTTAACTAACATATACAAATTTGAGACAAGCTCAAAAAAGGGATTTACAAGAGAAATGCTTCTTATGGAAATTAGGAATCATTATTATAAACTTTATGATGACGAAGAAAAATCAGCATCAAAGAAAACTCTCCCTATGGAAAAAAGAACGATGTACAATCGAAATGAAACTAATGGAAAATATGGAATTTGGGGACATGACATTGCTGATTTAGTACTTACAGATATTCAGGTTTATAAAACTTCTGATGGGAAAATTGTTTTAACATTAGGAATTGATTCTTAACCGTAATAAAAAATTAAATGATTAAAAAATTTCTCCCTTTTGAAGAATTAGTCTATCATTCAAAATTAAATAAAGACGAACTTTTAGCTCGTCTCGATAATGAAATCGAACCAGAAAAACCTTTTAGCTTTAGCGCTAAAAGCTTTTCTTATTCTAAACCATACATTGGCAAAATCTCTTACGACAGATTCGAAATCAAAAGAGCTATTACTTATAGAAATTCCTTTCTTCCTGTAATTAAGGGAACGATTAAAGATGATTTAAGTGGTTCTAAAATAAATGTAAAAATGAATCTAATCGATTTCGTAAAAGCCTTTATGATTGTATGGTTAGGAGGAGTTTCATTGGGATGCATAGCTTCGGCATATAGTCTGTTTTTTAGAAATAATGCAAACTCAGAAACTGGATTTTTTATGTTTATCCCTTTTATAATGCTTGTAGCCGGAATAGCTATGGTTAGTTTGGGCTTTAAAGCCGAAAGCAAAAAAAGTATTGCAGACTTAGAAGAACTTCTACACGCCAAAATAATACAAAACAATAATAGTAATTAAATACCCAAAAAATGAATAAATACGTTGCCCTTTTCTTTTTACTATTTTCTTCAACCTTAATTTTTAGCCAGACCAATAAATCCAAATCAACCGAAAGTACAAAACCTTTTGTTTTAGGTGTTATTGATGAAATTCAATCGAAAGAACTTGGCGAAAAAAGAATCCTGAACATCTATCTTCCAGAAGGTTACAACCCAAACGAAGCTACAAAATATCCTGTAATTTATCTCTTAGACGGTTCTGCCGATGAGGATTTTATTCATATTTCCGGATTAGTGCAATTTAATAGTTTTGAATGGGTAGATCAGGTTCCAAAATCAATTGTAGTTGGAATTGCCACTGTAGACAGAAGAAGAGATTTTACATTTCCTACCACTATCGAAAAAGACCAAAAACGATTTGCAACTTCTGGACATTCAGATAAATTTATTGCTTTTATAGAGAAAGAATTACAACCTTTTATAGATAAAAAATATAAAACAACCCACTCGAAAACTATTATTGGACAATCTTTAGGTGGATTATTGGAAACGGAAATCTTGTTGAAAAAACCAACACTTTTTAACAAATATATCATCGTAAGTCCAAGTTTATGGTGGAATAATGGTTCTTTACTAAATCAAGAATCAGCAATTTTTCAAGAGAATTTCAATCAGTCAACAGATATTTATATTGCCGTTGGAAAAGAAGGTCTTACTCCAACCGAAATTCCGAGAGTGATGGAAGTTGATGCCAATTTACTAGCTGAGAAAATTAAAGCGACAAAAAGTAAAAATGTAAAAGTATATTTTGACTACTTACCTTTAGAAAACCACGCTACAATTTTGCATCCAGCAGTTTCAAATTCGTTTAGATTTTTATATCCTAAACCTAAAGAATAAAGTCAAAATTAATGAAACACGCAGAAGAATATAAACTCGATAATCCGGTTTGGAATGCTCTATTAGAAGTTCATTCCAAATTTGCTATAGATTACAATGGCACTAAATTTTACAATCCTGATTATTGCCCTTTTGGAGGATTTATTGATATTGAAAGTACAAAAGAAGCAACATTTCAATATTCATCATTAACCGATAGTTTTTTTGTTGTAGGCACTCAACCCGCACTTCCAGATTCTTTGAAGATTGGAAAAGAACTAGTTTGCCTCCAAATGCTTATTGCTCAAAAAATAGAATTACCAATAGATGCTGAAATTGTCGAACTTACCGAAAGCCATAATAAAGCATTATGTGATTTGGTAAATTTAGTTCAGCCCGGATATTTTAAAAATGAAACTCCTTTCTTAGGGGATTATTTTGGAATTTTTAAAGACCAACAATTAATTGCAATTACGGGAGAACGAATGAAAATGAATGATTTTACAGAAGTCAGCGCCATAATTACACATCCAGATCATACCGGAAAAGGGTATGCAAAACAATTAATAACTCATGTTGTAAATAGAATTTTTGATCAAAATAAAATTCCGTTTTTGCATGTTGTGGAAAGTAATACAGCAGCAATTAAACTTTATAAGAAACTAGGTTTTGTAAAGAGAAGAAAAATGAGTTTTTGGCATATCTCTAAAAATCAGTAACTTTAAAATTAATTTCCTTAAGTATGACACGAAATAAACAAACTGTAAACGAATACATGGATGCTTTTAGAGTAAGTGACCATAAAAGAATTTTGGCTTGTTTGACGGATGATATTATTTGGGAAATGCCCGGAATTTATCAGCATGTGGGTAAGGAAGCATTTGACAAAGAAATTGAAAACGATAATTTTATTGGAAACCCAACAATTCAAATTATAAAACTTGTGGAAGAAAAAAATATCGTTATTGCCGAAGGTGCTGTACAAGGAAATATGAAAAACGGAAACATTCTGGATGCCGTTTTTTGTGATGTTTTTGAAATGGAAAATGGCAAAATAAAAAAGCTTACCTCTTATTTGATGTCAAGAAATACAAGTTTGAAATTTGAGTAATATTTAACCGCACGTTTCATCAACCAACAAACCCGGCAGTCCCGAAGCCTCGGGATAAAACCTGCCGGTTTTAACACGTAAAATTTACATCAATCGTTTTTTTAGCCCAACCAGCCATCTCGATCCAAACTTCGATATTGAATAGCTTCTGCAATGTGTTGTGAAACTACCGTTGGAGCATTATCTAAGTCGGCAATAGTTCTCGAAACCTTCAAAATCCGATCATACGCTCGTGCAGAGAGATTTAATCGTTCCATTGCGGTTTTTAGCAATTCTTTGGATTGCGCATCAAGCACACAAAACTCTCTAATTAATTTACTACTCATTTGAGCATTGTAATGTATGTTTTCGATTTCTTCGAATCGTTTCGTCTGAATTTCTCGCGCTGCGGTAACTCTTTTTCGAATTTCAACACTACTTTCGGCTTTTCGATCATCGGCCAATTTTTCGAAAGGAACGGGCGTAACTTCAATATGAATATCAATTCGATCTAATAATGGTCCTGAAATTTTACTCATATAACGTTGCATTTCGTGCGGCGACGAAGTATTTGGCATACTTGGATCATTAAAAAAGCCACTCGGACTTGGATTCATACTTGCCACCAACATAAACGACGAAGGATAGGTTACTGTAAATTTAGCTCTCGAAATAGTAACTTCTCGATCTTCGAGCGGTTGACGCATGACTTCTAAAACATCACGTTTGAATTCTGGCAACTCGTCCAAAAACAAAACTCCGTTGTGCGCCATAGAAATTTCACCTGGTTGAGGGTAACTTCCGCCTCCAACTAGCGCAACATTAGAAATTGTATGATGCGGACTTCTAAATGGTCTTTGATTCATTAACCCTACTTCTTTCAGCTTTCCGGCAACACTATGAATTTTAGTAGTTTCTAATGCTTCACGCAATGTCATTGGAGGTAAAATACTTGGAACTCTTTTTGCCAACATCGTTTTTCCTGCTCCAGGAGGACCAATCAAAATAATATTGTGACCTCCGGCTGCGGCAATTTCCATACAGCGCTTTATACTTTCCTGTCCCCGAACATCAGAGAAATCAAATTCAGGAAAATCTAAAGTTTTATAAAATTCCTCCCGCGTATCAATTATAGTTGGTTCAAGAGTTCCATTTCCGGCAAAAAAGTCAATTACTTCTTGTAGTTTTTCGACACCATAAACATCTAAACCTGTAACTATCGCAGCTTCTTTTACATTTTGAATAGGAAGAAAAAAACCTTTATAACCTTCTTCTTTTGCTTTTATTGCGATAGGCAATGCACCGCGAATGGGTTGCAAACTTCCATCCAGAGAAAGTTCACCCATAATAATATATTTCTCAATTTCCGGTGCTTTTATCTGATCTGAAGCAACCAAAATTCCCATCGCCAAAGGTAAATCATAAGCAGAACCTTCTTTTCTCAAGTCGGCTGGCGCCATATTGATCGTAATTTTTTTTCCTGGCAAACTTAATCCGTTGTTCTTAAGCGCGGCTGCAATTCGATAGCTGCTTTCTTTTATTGCATTATCAGGCAATCCAACTAAATGATAACCAATACCTTTATCCATATGTACCTCAACTGTAATCGTTGTGGCTTCAACTCCAAAAACGGCACTTCCGTAAACTTTTACTAACATAAAATCTCCTCATTAAATATTTTTAAAACTACTAAAATTAATTCAATTTAACAGTTAAAATATTACAAATAAATCTAAATTAAAAAACATATATAGTCACTAAAAATCACAAAATGCTTATTTTATAAGGACAAAACCAGTATTTATGCTTATCTTGCGAAAATATCATCGACCAATCCGTCGATACATTCGATTTCTAATTCTTGAAATCTTACCGCAATTAATTTTGCTTCTTTACATCTGCTGAAAATTTACAATCAGCATAAATAATCTAAAAATTTAAAAAATGGAATTTAAATTAATCAATCCAATTACTGGACCGGACGAGACATATACACCAGAAATCATTGCCGCATTTTTATATACACATTTAGAACAATATGGTGACGAATTACAAGATATTCGTAAATCTATCGCACATGCAATGAATCCTGATAAAGGAGGAAATATCATTATTGGATTAGATAACCAAAGAATTGTTGGAACTGTGGTTTTAAATAATACAGGAATGAAAGACTTCCATCCAGAAAATCTTCTGGTTTATATTGCGGTCGATAACTCGGAAAGAGGAAAAGGATATGGCAAAAAACTAATGGAAAAAGCTATTGCTGTTGCAGAAGGAAATCTTGCGTTACACGTAGAACCAGATAATCCGGCAAAAGCATTGTACGAAAAACTCGGGTTTACAAATAAGTATCTTGAAATGCGATTAATTAAATAAACGCAAATTCATTAATTCAATTAAAAACAAAGCCTAATGGCATTTATAAAATTATACCGTAAAAAACTAAAAGAGAACTACACTTTTCTTAATTCACTTTTTGAATCCAAGAATATTCAATGGGGAGTTGTATCTAAACTTTTGTGCGGAAACAAAATTTATCTTAAAGAAATCATTTCACTCGGTGTCAAAGAAATACATGATTCCAGAGTAAGTAACTTAAAAAAAATAAAATCGCTTGATCCCACTATTCAAACTGTATATATAAAACCTCCCGCGAAACGAAGTATTCCAAACATTGTAAAATATGCCGACGTAAGTTTCAATACCGAAATTTATACCATTCAAATGCTTTCAGACGAAGCTAAAAAGCAAAACAAAACTCATAAAATCATTATTATGATTGAAATGGGAGATTTGCGAGAAGGTGTTATGGGCGAAGATTTAATCGAATTTTATGGTACTATAATAAGTATGTCTAATATTGAGATTTTGGGAATTGGTACCAACCTAAATTGTTTAAGTGGCGTAATGCCCACACAAGACAAACTGATACAACTTAGTTTATACAAGCAACTTATTGAAGCTAAATTTAACATTACAATTCCGTGGGTTTCCGGAGGAACTTCTGTCGCAATACCTTTACTACTTAAAAATGCCAGACCAATGGCTGTTAATCATTTTAGAATTGGGGAGGCTTTATTTTTTGGAAAAGATTTGTTTACCGGTGAAACTATTGCGGGAATGCACAATGATGTTTTTAAACTTTTTGCCGAAGTGATTGAAATTACCGAAAAACCAGATATTCCAACAGGAGAACTTGGCGAAAATGTTGCGGGAAACACTTTCTCCATGAATGATACTGAGGATTTGGGCGGAACTTCGTTAAGAGCTATCCTGGATATTGGATTATTAGATATGCAACCTCAATATCTAGAAGCCGTTGATCAGGAAATTACAATTGTAGATGCCAGCTCTGATATGCTTGTTATTGATATTTCGAGCTCAACAAAAAAATATACAGTTGGAGATTTAGTTTCTTTCAATATTAAATATATGGGTGCGTTATATTTGTTAAGTTCTAACTATATCGAAAAGAATATAGAATAAATTTTTTATTTAGACCTCTAGCCCAATCTGGGTACTAAACTTATTTTTCTTTTTTTCAAGCCGAGATTATTTTGATAGTATATGATCAAAATGGTTTCGGCTTGATTTTTTCAAATCTGCTCATACAACTCCACACTTTCTCTTGATTTAAAATCTTGAATTTTAATATTTAAAAATGTTAAAAAGCGTCAATATCTATCGTGTTTAAATCAAAACTGACGATTTTAAATAAAAAAATCCAATATTCACAAGAAAAATGCTAACCAAAAAATAAGAAAATTACTCGCTTTCATAATTTGATTAAAAAAAACGTTGCCAAATCGTAAATTTTAAGTTCATTTTAACAAATACACGCAAAATACAGGGGGTTAAATTTTAAAATTAACAAAAATTAAACACATTACTCTATTTTTTATAGGGGTGTCGAATGATTTTATACTTTTATAAAAAATTTAAAACTAAATAACTATGCGAAAAATTATTTTAAGTGTGATTCTTATCACTATTTTGGTACTAACCTTTATATCAAACTTTATTTTAACAGATAATCCTATTCCGGCAGAAGCTGTAAAGTTTGACACAGGAGATACAGCTTGGATGATCGTAGCAACTGCATTTGTATTGCTTATGACTCCAGGATTAGGTTTTTTCTATGGAGGAATGGTAGGTAAGAAAAACGTTATCAGTACTATGCTACAAAGTTTTATGGCAATGGTAATTGTTACTATCTTATGGGTTATTGTTGCTTTCGGATTAGCTTTTGGTCCTACTATTGGAGGAATCATTGGAGACCCTACTTCAAATTTATTCTTTCAGGGTGTTGGTACAAATACTGCATGGAGTCTTGCTCCAACAATACCTTTTATGTTATTCGCATTATTTCAAGCAAAATTTGCCATCATTACACCTGCATTAATCACTGGTGCTTTTGCAGAGCGTGTACGTTTCTGGGCTTATTTACTGTTCATGGTTTTATTTATCATCTTTATATATTCGCCTTTAGCACACATGACTTGGCATCCAGAAGGAATCTTCTTTAAAATGGGAGTATTAGATTTCGCTGGAGGAACGGTTGTACATATGAGTGCTGGTTGGGCTGCATTGGCCGGAGCGATATTCTTAGGAAAAAGAAAAATTCAAAAAGTAAATCCTGCCAGAATTACTTATGTATTATTAGGTACAGGTTTACTATGGTTTGGATGGTTTGGTTTCAATGCAGGTTCTGCATTAGGAGCAAACGGTTTAGCAGTTCAGGCTTTAGGAACTACAACTGTAGCGGCTGCAGCGGCTGCAATGGCTTGGGTTTTCCTTGATAAAATTTTAGGTCACAAATTATCCGCATTAGGAGCATGTATCGGAGCTGTTGTAGGTCTGGTTGCTATTACTCCTGCTGCTGGTTTCGTTAGTATTCCTCATGCAATTTTTATCGGAGCGTTTTCTGCAATTGTAAGTAACCTTGTAGTAAGCAAATTCCCTAAAGGAAAAATTGATGATGCATTAGATGTTTTTGCTTGCCACGGTGTTGGTGGTATGGTAGGAATGTTATTAACTGGAGTTTTTGCATCAAAAGCAATCAACCCGGCTGTTGGAGATAATCAAGGTTTAATTTTTGGAACTCCAACTTTATTCATCAACCAATTAACTGCTTTAGTAGTTGTTTCAATCTTTGCTTTTGTTGGATCATACATTTTATTCTTTGTTGTAAATAAAATCACTCCTCTAAGAGTTACTGAAGAAAAAGAAGAATTAGGTTTAGATATTTCTCAACACGGAGAATTCTTATAAGAAAACACCAAAACCAAAAACCAACCAATTACAATCAACCAAAAAAAGCACTCTTATTTAAGAGTGCTTTTTGCTTTCTTGAATTAACCTTTTAATTTTAGATTTGAGATTGTAGATTTTATATTTCAGATTGTAGAATAAAGGGTAAAGAACATAGATAAACGCACACTCTTTACTCTTTACTCTTTACTCTTTACCCTTTACTCTTTCTATTTAAAATTCCCAATTCCTTCTTTCAACCACTGCAAATACTCCTCTGTACTAACATAGCTAATTGTAGGTTTAGAACTGTTTAAGTTGTTACCTTCTAAATCAGTAATAACATACAAAGGCTGCGTATTCGTTTTATATTTTGAGATCATAAAATCAGTCCATTTATCACCAACGGTAATAATTTTATCTCCAGATTTAGTTACAAATTGCTCCTCTTTTGGCAACTCACGTTTATCATCTACATAAAGAGAAATTAAAACTACATCATTTTTTAAGATTGGTAAAACAGCTGGATCAGACCAAACATTGTTTTCCATTTTTCTACAATTTACACATGCATAGCCTGTAAAATCAAGCATAATTGGTTTGTTGATTGATTTTGCATACGCAACACCATCTTCAAAATCATGAAAAACCATAATACCATGAGGCCCTAATTCTGCACCGTCTGGCAAACCTTTTATTTCACCAACATTACTACCAATTGAAGCAGTCGAAACTCCAAGTCCTAAAGGACTTTCACTGTACTGCATTGGAGGAGGAAATGCGCTGATTAATTTTAAAGGAGCTCCCCAAAGTCCTGGAATCAAATAAATTGTAAAAGTCAATACTAATAAACCAAATGACAATCTTCCTACCGAAATATGATTTGACGGACTATCGTGTGGCAACGTAATTTTTCCGAATAAATAGAATGCCAAAGTTCCAAAAATTGCAATCCAAATTGCCAAGAAAACTTCTCTTTCTAATAAATGTAATTGTAAAACCAAGTCGGCATTTGATAAGAATTTAAAAGCCAAAGCCAATTCTAAAAATCCTAAAACTACTTTCACAGTATTTAACCATCCACCAGATTTTGGTAATGAGTTTAACCAACCCGGGAACATTGCAAACAACATAAATGGTAAAGCTAATGCCGATGAAAACCCTAACATTCCAACAATTGGAGCTATTCCTCCGTTTGAAGCTGCTTCAACCAATAAGGTTCCAACAATTGGTCCTGTACATGAAAACGAAACAATTGCAAGAGCCAAAGCCATAAACAATATTCCAATTATTCCACCTCTGTCCGCTTGTTGATCTGCTTTGTTTGCCCATGAATTTGGCAACATAATTTCGAAAGCTCCCAAGAATGAAGTTGCAAAAACGATCAATATTATAAAGAAAATTAAATTGAACCAAACATCTGTAGAAAGTGCATTTAGCGCATCTGCTCCAAATATTTTGGTAACAATTAATCCTAAAATAACATAAATAGCAATAATCGAAAGTCCGTAAATAATCGCATTACGAATACCTTTTGCTCTACTTTTACTTTGTTTCGTAAAGAAACTCACTGTCATTGGTATCATCGGGAAAACGCAAGGTGTTAACAATGCTGCAAATCCTGAGATAAAAGCAATAAAAAAGATCGACACTAAACTCCTTGATGGGGCTGACGCAGGAACTTCTTCTTGCGCTGACACTGCAACTGGAGCAGTTTTTACTTCTGCTTTTGCTGTATCAACTGCAACTGGTTTTATAGTATCGACAGCTAAACCATCAACTTTCGTTTCATCTTTTTTAGCTTCGGCAACAACTGGAACCTCACTCATTTTAAAGGTAGAAGGAATCGCAATCGAGAATTTCTTGCTTGAATTGATACATACTTCTTTACAAACCTGAAAATCAAAATCAACATCAACCGTTTTTAAATTTGGATTAATAATCGTGATTTCTTGCTCGATATGTGCTTTACCTTCAAAGAATGTTTCGTTTACACCAAACACATCATTAAAAGCTGTTTTGGTTTTGCCTTCTTTAGCTTTTCCAACTAAGTTGTAATTTCCTTTTTGATTTTTAAATGTAATTTCTAACGCAAGCGGTCCTCCTTCAGGAGTAAATTGCGAATACATATGCCAATCTTTTTCAATCGTTCCATCAAAAATTAAAACAGCATTATTTCCTGCTTTCTTTTCAATTTTAGCAGTCCACTTTACAGGTTCCAGGATTTGTGCATTTCCTTTCGCAAAAGCAAACAAGAAAAACAGTAAAAACAGAACGGACTTATTCCAGATGTTTTTATACATTATCGTTTGATGGTGTTGATTAAAGTTCATGATTGTAATTCAATTTTAAGTATTCTATTTGTGGTGTTTTCGATTTTAAAGCGCTCGTCCTGTCTGATTCCAACGACCCATACAATTTGGTTATTTGAACAAAGAATCCATGTTTTCTCTTTTTCAATAAGAGATAATTTCTCGTCTTTAAAAAGTTTACTCACTTTTTTAGACTTTCCATTCATCCCAAAAGGATGAAAAACATCCCCTTCATTCCATTTACGTAAAATCAAAGGAAACTGGATTTTTTCAGCGTCGACAAATATAGCTTTATTTGAATCTATAGTTATGTGACCTACGTTACATAGTTTTAAATTTAAGGGAAAATTAACTTCTTTATCGCTTTCATTAATTTCATACTCATCCATTTCCTCCACTTCAGAGGCAGGACTTAAAATCAATGTTTCTCTATTTTTTAGCAACCTAAAGTCAGCCGAAAACACTTGTTTTCCTGACTGTCCACCAACTAAATCATAAATATCATTCCATGCTAAAAAACCAAATTCGTTCAGCCATTGATACAAGTACGATTTATAATTGGGTAATTTTTTAAGCTGATTCAAATCAAAATAAATATCATCTCCAACTTCTTTTGCCACTTGCTGATAAATCATTATTGACGCGTCTTCGACCATTTCTTTTGATTCCTGCAAATAGGATTGTGTTTTCTGAAAAGCATTCAAAAAGTTGGGATTGATTTCTTTTAAGATAGGAATCAAATCATGGCGAATTTTGTTTCTAAGGTATTTGTTCGACGCGTTACTACTATCCTCTCGCCATTCTATATTATTCTCCTGAGCATAATTAAGAATCTCATCTCTGGAAAAAGGCAAAAGCGGACGAATAATTTTATCATTTTCCTCTGGAATTCCAGTTAACCCGTCTAATCCTGTTCCTCTGGTTAAATTGATAATAAAAGTTTCCAAATTATCATCGGCATGATGCGCGGTTAAAATATAATCGAAATTCTTACTTTCTAAAAGCTCATAAAACCAACTGTATCGCAACTCTCGAGCCGCGACTTGTGTTGATAATTTATAATCTTTAGCAAAAGCCTCGGTATCAAATTGAGTAATAAAAACGGGAATATTATTTTGATCGCAATAGTTTTTAATAAAATCCTGATCGCCAAAACTTTCTAGTCCGCGCAATTGAAAATTACAGTGCAAAACGGCAATTTCATATGATAATTGCTGTAACAAATGCAATAAAACCATGCTATCCAATCCTCCGCTTACAGCCAGAAATAGCTTTTTATCTCCCAAAAATGGAAATCTAGACGTAATGTGATTTTGAAATTTTGAAAACATTCGATAAATGTAAAAAATTAAATTCGATCTATTTTTAAATGAAATGTTAAGTGCTGTTTCTTTGCCACAAATTACACGAATTTCCACTAATAATTTTTTTTGCCACAGATTAAAAAGATTTTCACAGATTTTTTAATATGTATTTCACGTAGCCTTAAAAGCATTTAAGCAGATCTTCGCAAATCAAATTAATAAAATCCAACAAATCAACTTTATCTGCAAAATCTGCGTGAAACAAAAATCATTTTAAACCTTTAATCTGTGGCTATTTTTTTTGAGCGAATTGAAGAAAAATTAGTGGAAATTCGTGTAATTCGTGGCAACTTAACTTTACTGCAAAACTTCATGCATTGCTTTAGCTTTCAGTAAACATTCTTCGTACTCATTTTCGGGAATTGATTGCGATGTAATGGCGCTTCCTACAGAAAACGAAACATATTTATTTTCCTGATTGTACAAAATACTTCTAATTACCACATTAAAATCAAAGTCGCCTTCTGGAGTAAAATAGCCTACAGCCCCACTATACAAACCTCGTTTGGTTTCTTCCAGATTTTCGATTATTTTCATTACCGAAATCTTTGGCGCTCCTGTCATACTTCCCATTGGGAAAGTGGTTCTTAAAACATCAATTGGCGAATATTGCGGATCTAATTTTGAAGTAATAGTCGAAATCATTTGATGCACTTGCAAAAAAGAATAGATTTTACAAAGTACTGCAACTTCTACAGAACCTTTTTGAGCCGTATGCGACAAATCATTTCGAACCAAATCTGTTATCATAATATTTTCGGCGCGCTCTTTTGCATCTGATTCCAGAAATTGCTTTGATTTTTCGTCTTCTACAGGATCTAAAGATCGCTTTGAAGTTCCTTTTATAGGCTGAGAAATCAAATTTTCACCCACTTTTCTCAAATAACGTTCCGGTGAAGCAGAAAGTAGATAATGCTTATTATTTTTAAAGAAAACCGAAAAAGGTGCTTGCGAAATTGCATTTAGTTTCGTAAATTTTTCTAATGGATTTATAATCGCATCTTCAGCAAAAAATTCCATACAAAAATTAGCTTCATACATATCACCTTTATGAATATGTTCGAGCATTTTTGTTACTTTTTCAACATATAATTCTTTTGAAATACGTTGTTCTACTTTGACTTCTCTCAGCGTGACAAAAGAATCATTTTCACTTTGAATAATCTCTTCAAAATCATCTTCGACTTCATCATCACAAAGTAATAAATATTGAATTTCGAGCTGATTTCCTTTT
>Ga0302173_10001134_pt1 | contig 13546 bp, 12 predicted proteins | sample I_Fen_N3_1_FD_198785 | JGI IMG/M metagenome (GOLD analysis project Ga0302173, IMG submission 198785) | Peat permafrost microbial communities from Stordalen Mire near Abisko, Sweden - I_Fen_N3_1 | ecosystem: Environmental > Terrestrial > Soil > Wetlands > Permafrost | place: Sweden: Abisko... | reverse complement strand
GATAACGAAGATAACGAAGATAACGAAGATAATGAAGATAACGAAGATGAAGAAAATGAAGATAATAATGAAGACGATGATAGAAAAAAATATAATAGCGAAGAAAATAGTGACAATCAGGCCGCATTAACGGAGGAAAATGATGAATAGGGGGTTAACATCAGAACAAGTAGCAGATTTAACTGCAAACGGATTTTATAATAAACCGGTAGAAAATCAGTCAAAAACAGTAAAACAGATAATTGCAAGTAATACATTTACTTATTTTAACTTAATATTTGTAGTCTTTTCAGTATTGCTTATTCTAGTGAAATCATATCGAGATTTATCATTTATGCCAGTTATTATTGCGAATACATTAATCGGTATTATTCAGGAAATTAGATCAAAACGCGTATTGGATAAGCTTACAGTTTTGAATGCTCCAAAGGCTACGGTTATTAGAGATGGAAAAGAAATTACAGTGGAAGTGATTTCACTTGTACTAGGAGACCTTACTGTCTTTACAGCGGGAAATCAGATTTGCGCGGATGCGGTTATTGCTGAAGGCGAAGTTCAAGTGAATGAATCCTTAATTACAGGGGAGTCAGATGAAATTACGAAGCATGTTGGAGAAAAGCTCTTATCTGGAAGCTTTATTGTATCAGGAGCATGTAAGGCTGTTCTTGAAAAGGTGGGTCACGATTCATATGTGGCTAAATTGACGATAGAAGCGAAAAAAACAAAGCATAAACATCAATCAGAGATGATGTATTCTCTTAATAAATTAGTTCAAATAATAGGGATTTTGCTTATTCCAATAGGGATTACATTGTTTGCAGAGCAGTATTGGATGCTTGGTTTGTCAATTAAGGACAGTACTGTATCAAGCATAGCAGCCTTGGTTGGAATGATTCCAGAAGGTCTCTATCTACTAGCAAGTGTCGCATTGGTTGTAAGTGTTATGAGTTTGGCAAGAAAGAAAGTCGTTATACATGAGATGGCTTGTATAGAAACACTTGCCCGTGTAAATGTTTTGTGTGTAGATAAAACCGGAACCATTACTGGAAATTCGATGGAAGTCGATGAAATTATACCATTAGAAAACTATGAAAAGTCAGATTACACATCACTGCACCAGATGCTTGGGGAATTTGTACAAAGCATGACAAATGACAATGCGACAATGGAGGCATTGAAAAAATACTTTAACGTAGAGCAAATACGAAAAGCGAATAGTACCACATCGTTTTCATCTGCTACGAAGTACAGTAGTGCGACTTTCGATGATGGCGTGTATGTACTTGGAGCTCCAGAATTTATTTTGAGAGACCAATATGATATATATAAGGATTTAGTTGAAAATTATTCAATGACAGGATACAGAGTTCTTGTTTACGCATCCTATGAAGGTGAAATTGACGGAAAGTTACTTACATCACCAGTGATTCCACTGGCGTTGATACTTATTTCCAATCCAATCAGGGTAGAAGCAAAATCGACATTTGAATATTTCCAATCACAAGGTGTTGCGATTAAAGTGATATCTGGAGACAATCCGATTACAGTATCGAATGTTGCAGGTAAAGTAGGTATTACAAATGCAGATAAATATGTGGATGCATCTATACTTGAAACAGAAGAAGACATAAGACTGGCGATTGAAAAATATACTGTATTTGGACGAGTTACTCCTAAGCAAAAAAGACAGTTTGTTCGTGCTTTGAAGGCAAATGGGAAAATTGTTGCAATGACTGGTGATGGTGTTAATGATGTGTTAGCACTTAAAGATGCTGATTGCAGCATTGCGATGGCTTCTGGAAGTGAAGCTGCAGCGAATGCGGCACAGATAGTTCTTTTAGATTCAAACTTTGCGTGTATGCCATCGGTTGTATTTGAAGGACGTAGAGTTGTTAATAATATACAAAGTTCTGCATCACTATTTCTCGTAAAAAATATCTTCTCAATGTCACTTGCAATTTTTTCGTTGATATTTCGATTGAAATATCCATTGGTACCATCGCAGATATCAATGCTTGGCTTATTTACAATTGGTATACCTGCCTTTTTCCTAGCGTTACAGCCTAATAAGAGCATAATTAAGGGCCATTTCCTTACAAATGTATTATTAAAAGCATTGCCAGCAGGACTTACAGATTTTATCGCAGTTGCCGCACTTTCAATGGGGGGGACTTATTTACAAATACCGGAAAAGCAACTTTCGACTATTGCAATTGTTATTTTACTAGCGGTAGGAATGGTTACATTAATTAGAGTATGTAGACCATTTGATTTGCTTCGTGCAGGTATTTGCGCTGCAATGTTTATAGGAATCGCATTAAGCATTGTATTTTTAAATGGATTATTTGCACTATATAGGCTGTCGACAAATCAGTTTATATTCCTTATAATATATGTAGCTGTATTGATACCATTACTGTTTTTGATCAGTTATATTGTAGATAGGGGTACTGATTTTGTAGCAAAACATAATATACATTTCAGGAGAAATATAGGAAGATAACTAGAAAAAAAGTGGAATAGGAAAATAAAAATGATTGATTTAAATTATGAAAAAATAAGAAAATATTGTTTGATTTATATCACTTTGCCGGTGATTATTTTCCTCCTAGGATGGATTAAACCTCAATTTTCAATTATAGCAACAATGCTACTTTTATTTTCTACGTATATAATTATCAAACAGAAGAAAAATCCAGAAAAAAGTGTAACGTTATCGTTTAAAATGCTTGCTGTTTTATGCTTGATAGCGCTCGTGTGGTGCCTCTTTGCAGGTCAAGGCGGATACTATTATCAAAGCGATGATTATGGCTGCCGAAATGCGATATTTAGAGATTTGATTAATTTTAAATGGCCTGTAATTTATAAATATAATGATACCGCGCTCGTCTATTATATTGGATATTGGATGCCAGCTGCATTTGTTGGAAAAATCGCTTTCTTGGTGAGTGGCTCAGCGTCTGTGGCATGGGCAGTTGGAAATTTTGCGTTACTGATTTGGAGTACTTGCGGAGTTTTATTAGTGTTTTTGCTTCTTATAACTACAGTAAAAGCAAATACAAGAAAAAAGATGCTGGCAACATCCTTCCTGTTTATATTTTTTAGTGGATGCGACGCGTTAGGCTATCTCCTATTTAAGAATGGATTAGCGTGGCATATTGAGTGGTGGGCGAGTATTTATCAATTTAGTTCTATAACAACCTGCCTATTTTGGGTGTTTAATCAGACTGTAATTTCATGGATCATCATTTTATGTCTGATAAATGAAAAAAGTATTAAGAACTTTGCATACATAGGTGTTATGGCACTCCCATCCGGACCGTTTCCTTTTTTAGGCATTTTCGTTTACTGTGTATGTATTGCAACGAAGTATGGAATTCGAGCAATTCAACAAAAAGTTACAAAAGAATTTATAAAAGATATATTTACGATACAAAATATATCCGCCTGTTTAGTGATAGTTCCTATCTATTTGTTATATTACAAAAGTAATGCGGCAATGAGTGGCAATGATTCAAATGGGGGATTTGGTTTTTATTGGAATCAAATAAACTGCAATTTTACAGATGAATTATTCCGATATGTTATGTTTATAATTCTTGAAGTAGCAGTGTATGCAGTGATTATTTATAAAAAAAATAAGAATAACATTTTATTTTACATAACGATTATTTCTTTGATGATTATTCCTTTATTTAGGATGTGTAATTCGGCAGATTTTGCTATGAGAGTTTCCATACCTGCAATCACTGTTTTAGGTGTTATGGTTATAGACTATCTGGTTAATAATTTTAATGACTTAAAGGCTACTAAAAAATGTAGGAAATATGCATATATCTTATTGCTGAGTATTTATCTAATTGGAAGTGTGACTCCTATTATAGAGTTTGCAAGAGGAATTCATTATGTTATATATTATAATAAAATAGATTTGGTGTGTGATGATATAAAAACATTCAATCGAAGTGGGAAATTTGACAATTTTACAACTGTAAAATATTCAGAGAAACAATTTTACAAGTATTTAGCAAAATAGTGTATAAAGCATCAAAAAAATAAAATACCAGGCGGTACTTCATGCAAGAAGGACCACTGGTATTTTATTTTATGGTATTAAACGGTTGGTTATTTTGTTATGTTATTTTGTAACTGTTCAGTACCTGAATAGTTACGTTATTTTACAGCTTCATTTGCAAATTTATTATTTACAAGATCAGCATAGGGAGCTTTCTTGGTTAAAACGCCTGCTTGATCGAGAATATCTTGGAGTAAATCAAAACTAGATTGTTCAAAAACAGTATTGGATTTCCAAGTATCTTGTGCTTTATATCGTTCTACAATCGTGGCGATGCTTGCTACATCGGTATCAGGAAACTGTGGAGCAATTATTTTTGCAATATCTTCAGATGAGTTTGAATTTACATAATCCAGACCTTTTTGAATTGCATTCGTAAATGATTGGATTATTGCAGGATTTTTTTTGATATAACTAGTCTTCGCTGAGTAAGCAGTATATGGAACATAACCACTATCAGTGCCGAGTGAGGCAACAACATAACCTTTATTTGCTTTTTCAAGTGAACTAGCAAAAGGTTCAAATTCTACTGTAAAGTCACCCTGACCGCTAGAAAAAGCTTCGGCAGTAATTCCAAATGCAATATTTTGAATGATAGTCACATCATTTTTGACATCGATACCATTATTTTTAAGAATGTATTCTAGAATCATCTCAGGCATGCCTCCGGCTCTGCCTCCAATAATTGTTTTGCCCTTCAAATCAGTCCATTTAAAATTAGTTAAGTTGTCTCGACCAACAAGAAAATTACCTGCACGCTGGGTAAGCTGTGCAAAATTGACTACGTAGTCTTCAGAGCCTTCATTGTAAATATAAATAGAGGATTCTGAACCCATAAATCCAATTTGTGCTTCGTTAGAAACGAGCGCAGTCATAACTTTATCGGCACCGCTAGAATTAACTAATGTAAGGTCGATTCCTTCATCTTTGAAATATCCATTTTCAATTGCAACATACTGAGGTGCATAAAAAATTGAATGAGCTACTTCACTTAAAGTGATTTGGGTGAGTCCATTTTCTTTTTTGCCACAGCCAGAAAATACTGAGGCAACCATCAGTGTTACTAGAAATATCGCAATGTAACGTTTTGATTGTTTAAACATAAAAGGTAACTCCAAGGATATATTTATTATTATGGTATGTAATGGAGTTGTAAATGTTCATTTTTAAAAAAAAGAGATTAAATATTTTGAATTTGAACACATATATTATATATTTGTGATATTATAAGTATGAATAAAGCAAATCTTTGATTCGCTTGCAAGAATGATACGCATTATTATTTTATGACAATGTTTGCGTTTGTAACGCGAACATGTCTACAACAAATATGAAAGACCTTCAATCTTTCTTTCATATACAAGATTTGTGCATTGCGAAAGCAAGCCACAGGGATGGGGTGTAAATGACAACGATTTATGTAGATGCAGATGCTTGCCCCGTGGTAAAGCAGGTTGAAAAAATTGCGAGGAATTCAAATATTCCAGTAGTATTATTATGCGATACTAGTCATGTCTTGAATTCAGAATATAGTGAGGTTATTGTAGTTGATGCAGGCGCAGATTCAGTTGATTTTGCATTGATTAATCGTTGCAAAAAAGATGATATAGTAGTGACGCAAGATTATGGCGTTGCATGTATGGCTTTAAGCAAAAAGGCATTTCCGATTCATCAAAGTGGAAAATGGTATACAAATGAAAATATTGACGAACTTATGATGGCAAGGCATTTATCAAAAGTGGCAAGAAGAGCAAGTAATAAGAGTCATTTGAAAGGTCCAGGAAAAAGAACTGAAGATGACAACAAAAGATTTGAAGATTCATTTCAAACGTTAATCAAAGAAGTATTGACAATAAAATAATTCGCTAATTATAAAGATTTTATTAAATTTTAGATTCTAGTGGTTATTATTGGGAAAAGTGATAATATTATAGATATAAAATATGTGTGTAACTGTAAATGGATTGGATTAGAATAGGAGGCCAACCATGAAAAAACTTGAGTATGCAAAAAAGAGTATCATTTCTAGTATTGATATCAGTTATGTTTTGACTATAATTTTTCTGTTAATAGGTGTGTTGTTTAATATCTATGTGTGTCAGTGCATTCTGGGAATAAGAAGGTAATATGAAATCAATTACAATTATAAGATTAATAACAAACAAAAATGCATAGATAATTATGAATGATTTCTTAGGGAAAAAATCATAATGATCTATGCTATTTTTATATAAAGTCTTTATAAAGAGTCTATTATTTTGCATAGTAAGTATGATATAATTATATCATTACAAAAGCAAAGCAAATTTTGAATATCTAATTTAAACTATGCATAACTTTAAAGATGATAAGATTGTGTTATAATATAGCTAGAAAGGTTAAAAGGAAGTACATATGAAATTTAAAAAGATTGATCAATACACAGTTAGATGTGTTCTTACAGAAGATGATATGATAGAAAATGATATCGAATTAGAAGATTTTTTCCATAATAGAGAGAAAGTACATAACTTGTTGGAAGTAATCATGGATAAAGCTAAAAATGAAGTAGGATATGAGTTGAATGAGGATGTATTATCTATGCAGATAATGCCACTTCCTAAAAATGGACTTGCAATTACAATATCAGGAAAAAATGATAGTGATGTGATTGATATCATGGGTAAAGTGAATGAACTTGCAAGTATGTCGGAAGATGATTTAGAAGATAGTGATAAAGTTAAGGATGAAGATAGTAATGATGACAATAGTCTATTACGAGATACAGAATCCCTTAATAATTTGGGATTAATTGAAACACAAAAATTAGTGAAAAAAGCAGCTGAAAAAGATGATAGTGCAATTCCGAAAGATGGAATTAAAATATTTCGATTTACTTCGTTAAATGAAGTCGAAGCGTTCTGCAGGACTATGCAGCATCCGAAGTATGTGTTAAGTCATTTGTTCAAGAATAATAGTCAAAATTGCTTTTATCTTGTAATTGAACAAGGCAGATTTACTATAAAAACATTTAATATGGTATGTGGTATGGCAGTTGAATTTGGAGAATTAATATCTCATCAGTCACTAAGCATGGTGTTTATTAGAGAACATTATGAATTATATATTAGCAAAAATGCAATCTCTACTATGAGAAAAATCGCATCTGTTAATTAGAATGATTTTATACACATCTTGGGATGTATCTTGCTAAAGCAAGTCACAGGAATGAGGATAAAGAATGAAGATAAAGGGATTGAATCTGTTTTTATCGATAATATTAGTTTTAAGTTTGGTCGCATGTGGAACTCCAAATACGAATAAAGATTTGTCATTAGTGCAGACGAATAGTTCAACATTATCTACAACAGGTTCAAAGGGTGATCAAAGTACAATTGCGGATAATACTTCTACGCAAGCAGAAACTGAACGTGCACAATCGATTGTTGATGAGAGTATTGAAAACACGACTGAAGTAAATAATAATACGCAAAATAGTGATTTACAAGCTGCAAAAGAAAGTAATAGTAAAGAACAAGTTACACAAGCACAGAATAATAATTCAGTCGTAAGCAATAGCAATACGGTGATTGATAATGTTGTACTAGATTCGAAACAAGAAGAGGCTACTAAGGCTCCAATTGTCGGGAATGGTTATAGTATCAATGCTACACAAACAAATAGTATAAACAGTTTTAGTTTTATTGAATCTACAGGATCGTTTAAAAACGTGACTGCTTATGTGCAATATTTAAAAGATAGTGGAGCTACCTATGTTTCTTCTACTGCGGAAGCAGTTGCAGCAATTAATAATGTCTGTAAGACTGCGCAAAGTGGAATAAATCTTTGCTTTTCGGATAATGTTGATACGACAGCACTTGTGAATGCTTTGCCAAAAGATACTTCTTTGTCAGGGTATATTGATGTTAATGTTTCAGAGTGTGAGTACACTTATACGGATTACTACTTTGGCGCCAAATTCACATGGTGGAATTTGGCTTCTGAAGAATCAGCAGTAAAATCTTTGGTAGATCAAGTGTTACCTTCATTGAATAAAGGAACTACATATAACAAAATCACAAATGTACATGATTACATTTGTGATAATGTCAATTATTGTTATGAAACACTTGCAGGGACTGCACAAAATTTTTCGTCATATGACGCATTAATTGGACATAAATCGGTGTGTCAAGGGTATGCCCTGGCTTTCCAGAAATTTATGGACACGATGGGAATCCCATGTTTTATTGCAAAAGGGAACGTAATGGTGAATGGTTCATCTGGACCTCATGCATGGAATATTGTTCAATTGGATGGAAAGTGGTATTCAGTTGATTGTACATGGGATGGACAAGAGGACCTAACAAAACATGATTATTTCTTGTTAGGTGCTAGCGAAGACCCACATGGCAGTTCGTTTGGAATAAGTTTGGCTACATCTAAATATATAAATTAAAGATAAGAGGAAGATAAGTTGATTGACCACAGATGGAAAAAGTTTTTTTCATATTATATACCTTACAAAAAAGTATTTTGCGCGGATATGTTTTTTGCATTTTTAGGCGCAGCAGTTACATTGGTAAATCCACTTTTGATTCGATATATTACAAGTGATGTGATATATCGTGGAGACCAAGCACTTAAAATTATTTTGATTATTTCTCTGATTATGGTATCGTTGGTACTAGTGGAATGCTACAGCAATTATTTTATCTCATATTATGGACATGTAATGGGCGCTAAGATGGAATATGATATGCGTAATGAGATATTTGAACATTTTCAGAAACTGTCTTTCAAATTCTATGATAATCAAAAGACAGGTCAGTTAATGTCACGAATTACAAATGATTTGTTTGATATCACAGAATTGTTTCATCATGGACCAGAGGATATTGTCATATCACTGATCAAGTTTGTAGGCGCTTTCGTTATATTGGCATTTGTTAACGTTAAGTTAGCATTGGTAGCATTTGCACTTATGCCGATTATGTTTGCATTTGCATTTGTTTATAATAGAAAAATGAAGCATGCGTTCAAGCAGAATCGTGTTAAAATTGCCGAAATAAATGCTCAGATTGAAGATAATCTTTCTGGAATACGAGTAGTCAAATCATTCGCCAATGAAAATATTGAGATGAAGAAGTTTGAACGTGGAAATACTGGATTTTTGAATAGTAAGAAGAACAGCTACAAATATATGGGAACTTATAATGCTGGCCTTGGCGTATTTACAAGTTTAATTACAATTCTTGTAATTGTCGTAGGTGCGATATTTATTACAAAAGGTATGCTAAATATTACAGATCTGATTACATTTCTATTGTATATAAATAACCTAATTGAACCAGTTAAGAAGCTTATTAACTTTACGGAGCAATTTCAAAATGGATATAGTGGATATGAGCGTTTTCTGGAAATATTATCGGAAGAACCAGATATTATTGATAAGAAGAATCCATTTGCACCCAAGACATATAAAGGAGACATTGAATTTAAAAATGTATCGTTCAAATATGATGAGAATACTCCAGACGTGCTTACAAATGTTAATTTAAAAGTGAATGCTGGAGAATATATGGCGCTCGTAGGATCATCTGGTGCTGGTAAATCAACTCTTTGTAGTCTGATTCCAAGATTTTATGATGTTACCGAGGGCGAAATTACAATTGATGGAATGGATGTCCGAAACATTAAGCTTAGGAATCTGCGAAATAATATCGGGATTGTACAACAGGATGTATATTTGTTTGCTGGAAGCGTATTTGATAACATTAAGTATGGCAGACCTGACGCAACAGACGAAGAAGTGATTGGGGCGGCAAAAGATGCGAATGCGCATGAATTTATTATGCAGTTACCAGATGGATATGATACTTATATTGGGCAGCGTGGGGTTAAACTTTCTGGTGGACAAAAACAAAGACTTTCAATTGCCAGAGTATTTTTAAAGAATCCGCCAATACTGATATTTGATGAAGCCACTTCAGCGCTTGATAACGAGAGCGAAAAAGTGGTTCAAGAGTCCCTAGAAAAATTAGCAAATCATAGAACAACATTTGTAATTGCGCATAGACTTTCTACAATTAGAAATGCCAAAAAAATACTTGTTCTTACTGAAAATGGAATAGAAGAACAGGGTACGCATGATGAACTTATGAAGTTTGAGGGTGCATATAGTAGATTGTATAATGCAGCTGGTGGAGTATGATAAGCGGGATTTTAATATTTAATAATTCACATAATAAGGAGAATGAGATATGCCATTTATTAATTCAAAAGTAAACATAAAGATTTTACCAGAGCAAGAAACCCAGCTCAAGACAAAATTAGGAAAAGCAATTGAACTAATTCCAGGAAAAAGTGAAAGTTGGCTCATGCTTTCATTTGAAGATGATTGTAAATTATACTTTAAAGGTGAGAACAGCTGCAAAATAGCATATGTGGAAGTTAAGGTGTTCGGCGCAGAAGATAAGGTAGCGTTTGAAAAGATGACGGTAGCAATTTGTGAAATCTACAATGAGGTGCTAGGAATTGCACCAGACAAGATTTATGTTAAGTATGAAACAGTATCTAATTGGGGTTGGAATGGTAAGAATTTCTAAATTTTAATTTTATTTATAAATATTAGAAAAATTTATTAAATAACCTTATTAAAAAGATTTATTATGAACCTTTTTGTTAAAGCTTTAGGAATGCAGTTGACTTCGTTTCAACTTCAATTCTAGGGCTTTTTCTGGTTTTACAGTTGTAAAATCCATCCATTTGATATATTATTAATTAAGCATTTTTGAAATTCAGATGGAAAGAAACATGGAGGAATATACAATGATAGCAGATAATATGTTAGGCCTAGTAAAAAATAGCTCAGTTATTAGAGCAATGTTTGAAGAAGGAAATAGATTGGCAAAGATTTATGGAGCTGAGAATGTATATGATTTTAGCTTGGGAAATCCCAACGTTCCTGCACCAGCAGAAGTTGATGCAGCAATCGAAGAGATTTTAAACGAAGAGAAGTCGACATATGTTCATGGATATATGAGCAACGCTGGTTACCAAGATGTTAGAGAAACCATTGCGCAGTCAATCAATAAAAGATTCGAAACTAAGTTTGACGCTACAAATATTGTTATGACAGTAGGCGCTGCAGGCGGTTTGAATGTTATTTTTAAGACACTTCTTAACCCGGGCGATGAAGTTATCACATTTGCACCATTCTTTGGTGAATATAGAGGTTATACAGCCAATTATCAGGGAATGCTCGTAGTAATATCTCCGAACACAGTGGATTTTCAGCCAAATCTTACAGAGTTTGCAACAAAGATTACGGCTAAGACAAAGGCTGTTATTGTAAATAATCCGAACAATCCGACGGGAGTTGTATATTCAGAAGATACCATTAAAAAAATGGCAGCTATTTTAGAGGGAAAGCAAAAAGAATTTGGGACGGATATATATATCGTTTCAGATGAACCATACAGAGAATTAGTATATGATGGCGTTGATGTTCCATATCTTACAAAGTATTATAAAAACACAATCGTAGGCTATTCCTACAGCAAATCACTTTCACTTCCGGGTGAGAGAATTGGATACCTTGTGATTCCTGATGAAGTTACGGATAGTGAAGATGTCAAGGCAGGCGCAAGCGTTGCAACTAGAATACTGGGATTTGTAAATGCACCATCTCTTATGCAAAGAGTTGTAGCAAAGTGTGTAGATGCAAAGTGTGACGTAGAAGCATATAACAAAAATAGAGAATTATTATATAATGGATTAATTGATTTAGGATTTGAATGCGTAAAACCACAGGGCGCTTTTTATTTATTCGTAAAATCTCCAACACAAGATGAAACAGTATTTTGTGATGTTGCTAAGAAATATAATGTACTAATTGTTCCAGGCAGTGCATTTGGGTGTGCTGGATATGTAAGAATCGTTTATTGCGTAGCATATGACACAATAAAAAATTCGCTTCCCAAATTCGCAGAGATTGCAAAGGAACTTGGTGTAACAAAATAATATAACATATAGTTAGGAGCTAAGTGTGAATATGAGATCTTGGGAAAAGAATATAAGAAAAGTTGTTCCGTATGTTCCAGGTGAGCAGCCAAAGGAAATTGACATAGTAAAATTAAATACAAATGAAAATCCATATCCTCCAACGCCAAAGGCAACACAGGCTGCGGCTGAGTTTAACATGGATACATTAAAGCTATATCCAGATCCAGATGCATCTACCCTTGTAAATGTGTTGGCGGATTATTATCATTTAAATCGTGACCAGGTGTATGTTGGTGTTGGGTCGGATGACGTAATTGCAATGGCATTTATGACGTATTTTAATTCGGCTAAACCAATCCTATTTCCTGACATATCCTATTCGTTTTATAGTGTATGGGCAGACCTTTTTAAGATATCCTATGAAAGACCAGCATTGGATGAAAAACTCAATATAATTGCTTCAGATTATTATAAAGAAAACGGCGGTGTGATATTTCCGAATCCAAATGCACCAACAGCAGTATATACGGAGTTGGCTGTCGTTGAGGATATTATAAAACATAATCAGGACGTTGTTGTGATTGTGGATGAGGCATATATTGATTTTGGTGGTAAATCGGCTCTTGAATTAATTGATAAGTATGAAAACTTATTAGTGGTTCAGACATTTTCAAAGTCACGTTCAATGGCCGGTATGAGAATTGGGTATGCAATGGGAAATAAGGCTTTAATTAAGGCGCTTAATGATGTAAAATTTTCATTTAATTCCTATACGATGAATGCGACTTCACTGGCTTATGGAGTTGAGGCGGTTAAGGATGATGAATATTTTAGAGGTTGTATAGATAAGATAATTAAGACACGAGAAGTTACGAAGAAAAGGCTGATGGAGTTGGGCTTTGCATTTACGGATTCAAAGGCGAATTTTATTTTTGCTACACATAAGTCCGTTAAGGCGAAGGATATATTTGAAAAGTTGAAAGAGAAGAAAATCTTTGTAAGATATTTTGATTTGCCTAGAATTGATAACTATCTTAGAATTACGGTGGGGACGGATGAAGAGATGGAGAAGTTAGTTGAGGCGTTGGGTGAGATTGTTGGGGGATGAAACTGGTGGTAAAGGCATAAAATCATAAGGGAGAATGTGATGCAAAAATGCATGAAATGTAATAATAAATTAGGGTATAAAAATAAAATGGGGTCATTTCTTTGGGGGTATTCACCAATTATATGTGAAGGTTGTGGAAGTAAGTATTATGTGAGGTGGTCGACAAGAATAATTTATGCATGCTTAATTTCGCTTCCAGTTATTTTGTTGAATCATTTTGTTAGTTTGGATCATGATAATAAGCTTTGGGGGTATTTGATTTGGATATTATTAGTGGTATTGGTGATGCCTTTTTGGGCAGGGTATTATAGGAAAGATGATGGGGACTCGGGAGAATAAGGAATATGGGACTTGAGGAAGTTTTCGGAATGAGGAAA
>Ga0302173_10001133_pt1 | contig 13554 bp, 15 predicted proteins | sample I_Fen_N3_1_FD_198785 | JGI IMG/M metagenome (GOLD analysis project Ga0302173, IMG submission 198785) | Peat permafrost microbial communities from Stordalen Mire near Abisko, Sweden - I_Fen_N3_1 | ecosystem: Environmental > Terrestrial > Soil > Wetlands > Permafrost | place: Sweden: Abisko... | reverse complement strand
GGAAAGGTCAGTGAACTTATGACAGAAAATGGATTATGAAATCTGATGAGAAAATAATGCCGACTGTATTCACCATTTTTGGCGGTGCCGGTGATCTGACATGGCGTAAACTGGTTCCTGCTTTATATGATCTTTCACATGACCGAAGCATGCCGCATCATCTGGCAATTATAGCTGTCGATAGAGTTGCTCTCACTGATGAGCAATTGCGGAAGCGTTTTCACGATGGGGTAAATAAATTCTCACGTCAGGGAGTTGTAAGCGACAAAAAATGGGATCAGTTTGCACTGAACATATATTATCAGCAGGGTGATTTCAAAAAGAAGGAAACCTATTCTGCCTTAAAAGCTCAATGCGGGAAGCTTGAAAAAAAATGGAAATCCAAAGTGCAGATGATTTTCTATATGGCGACGCCTCCTGTCATGTTCGGGGAGATTCCAAAGTACCTGGGAGAAGCCGGTTTATCAAATGAAAGGGGGCTTTCCCGCATTGTGGTTGAAAAGCCGATCGGATACAGTCTGGAATCGGCAAAAGAATTGAACAGGACTTTTAACAGAAGCTTTCACGAATCGCAGATATTTAGAATTGATCACTATCTGGGTAAAGAAACTGTTCAGAATATACTTGCCTTTCGGTTTGCCAATCCTCTTTTTGAACCTATCTGGAACAGGCGTTATGTTCAGTATGTTACTATAACTGTCGCCGAAGCTCTTGGTATTGAACACAGGGGAGGTTATTATGATAAAGCAGGAGCATTGCGGGATATGGTGCAGAACCATCTTATGCAGCTCCTTTGCCTGGTAGCTATGGAACCGATGGTCTCGTTTGATGCGGATGAAATACGCAACAAGAAGGCTGATGTTCTGCACGCCGTCAGACCAATCAGGCACAATGAAGTAAATCAGTATGTTGTACGTGGCCAGTATGGAAGTGGCAGGTCAGGTTCCAAAAAAGTGTGCAGCTACCGTGAAGAAGAAGGTGTAAACTCCGATTCTGAGACTGAAACATTTGTTGCAATGAAACTGCTTGTAGATAACTGGCGGTGGCAGGATGTACCTTTCTATCTGCGTACAGGTAAACGGCTTCCAACGCAATGCTCGGAAATTGTAATCCAGTTTCGTGCCGTTCCCCACAGATCATTTCCAAAAGAAGCTTCGCTTGACTGGCAGCCTGCTCGAATTGTAATTTCAATTCAGCCTGATGAAGGCATCATACTCCGATTTCAGGCTAAACAGCCAGGACCTAAAGTATTGCTAAAACCAGTAGATATGAGGTTTAATTACCGCGAAAGTTTTTCAGGACCATTTCCGGAAGCATATGAGACTTTGCTCTGGGATCTGATGCAGAATGACGCCACAGAATTCATGCGTTCCGATCAGGTTGAAGCAGCCTGGAACATCTTAATGCCGGTACTTGAGGTATGGGATTCAACAAAGCCGGAAGATTTTCCAAATTACGCTGCAGGAACCTGGGGTCCCGAATGTGCTGAATGGTTGATTGAACAACAGGGTCATCGCTGGATACTTCCAGCCTGAGTTGCACTTTCTAAGGTATATTAAAAACTTAAATATGAGTATAGAAATAAAGAGGTCTGAAACAGAGAAGGATAAAAAGAACGCATCCTTTTCCAAGCTAAAGGAAATTATTAATGTCTTGCCCAGACGTATTGGAGTTGCTGCTGATCATGGAGGGTTTGATTTGAAGGAACATCTTGTGAAAAAACTATGGGATTCAGGCTTCGAAGTAATTGACTTCGGCAACAATAAATTAATGCAGGATGATGATTATCCTGATTTTGTAGTTCCACTGGCCTTCGCTGTAACCCGGAGAGAAGTGGACCGGGGAATTGCAGTGTGCGGAAGCGGCGTTGGTGCCTGTGTGGCAATTAATAAAGTCAGGGATGCGAGAGCCTGTTTGATAAACGATACTTTTTCAGCACGACAGGGTGTTGAGGATGATAACCTGAATGTCATTTGCCTCGGAGGTCGCGTGGTCGGTTATGAGCTGGCTTGGGAACTGGTATCAACTTTCCTTGACGCACGTTTTAGCATGAAAGAACGCCATCTTCGCCGTCTGGCAAAAGTGGCTGAGATTGACAAGTAAAATATGAAATTATGGAAACAAAAGTGCTTATACTGATAATCTTTATCCTGGTTTGTATTACAGTGATAATCTTGCTGATCAGGCAAAATTTTAAAGATGAAAAGACATTATTCAAAAAAATGCCTGGTGACTTTCCCGATCCGCCGGATGTTAAATCTGAATTTGATTCCGGGGAAAAAAGTGAGGGAAGTAATAAAGTATGAATAATAAAACCTTTGGAACTACATTTTGAAGACAGGAAGGTCTCCTTTGAAAACCGGCAGATTCCGGATTATAAACTCATCGAAACTTGTTGGCCTCAGGCCAAAAACATTCTGCATTGTATAATATACCTTTGACTCTTTGCCTTTTCTTCGTTCCGCAAATAGTTCATCAAGCGCATCAACAGTATATTCAGACATACCGGCATCACGACGGGCTTTATTGGCATCCTCAGGAGATATGTTAACATAATTTATTTTTCTCCCTAAGACAGCTGAAAATTTTTCTGCCACTTCATAGATGGTCAGAGCTTCGGTTCCGGTAACAGGATATACGTTACCTTTATGACCCATGCCGGTCAGTATCCTCACAGCAACCTCTGCTACATCGTAGACATCAATAGAAGCAATTCTTTGATTTTCCATTGGCAGAAACAGGCTATCTCTTTCAATAATATTAGGAACCTGCCGGAAATAAGACTGCATGAATTCGCCGGCCCTTAAATGAGTGAACGAGATCCCGGAGTTTTCTAATCTTCTTTCAATTTCTGCATGCATTCTGGCATACCGGAAAGGCGAATTGATGTCAGCAATTATTCCTGAAAGCTTAACAATATGATTAAGATTGAATTTCTTTGCTGTCTCAATAAAGTTTATCTGAACATCTTCCATTTCAGGATTTGAGGAAGAAATCAGCATTGCTTTATCTACGCGGGAAAGAACAGGCCCTAAAGATTCACTGTTGCCCAGGTCACCTTCAAATACGGTTACATGAGGAAGTGAATCGAGAGACAGAGCCTGCGCTTTTGCAATATCCCTGACCAAAACCCGAACATGCGCACCGGATTCCGAAAGTTTCCGTACGATTTCTCTGCCTGTAGTTCCGGTCGCTCCGGTAACAAGAATAATGTTTCGTGAATTATCCATAGATATTAAACATACGGCAAGACTGTGCCGTCATACTGTGACGTCAATTAAAGCTTAACAATGATGGACACCAGTTCCTGTTTTGATTTTCCCAGTTTGTTCCCAAGCAATTCCATCATTTCCCTTTCCTTTCCTTCAGGATAAGTCACATCTTCTTCAGTAATACCCGGGTAAAGCAGTTTCAGTTTTTCTTTCTTTATATCCCAGTATCCTATTATCTTACTCTCCATAATAATAGATTTATGTTTATTACTTTCCGGAATGCATTTATAGGATAGATACAATTTTTATGCCGGAATGTTCACCCGTCTGTAAGAAAATCATGTGCTGAACGCCATGGCGTGTGTATCGATCGTATTCGAGGTGACATTGAATTTGAATGAAGACCCCGTTTGCGAGCCGGGTCTTAAATTATTCGACTGTAAAAGTGAGATTTTTCTGAACTATATTACCATCCGCATCGACAATGGTGAAATAATATTTCTCAATACCTTCCTGGTTTCGTACAGTAAAATTTACATCTTTATCGAACAGGCTATTTTCATTGTCAGAAATAATAAAATTCTTAACGGTCTTGGTTGTAGCAACTCCATCGTATGAAACTGAAACATTATATGTTTTAAGATTATTTTCCGCTCTGACAGCTATAACACCAACTGTTAAGGACGACCCTTTAGAAATGACTGCATCTTGATAGGTATATTCATTGCCTGTTTTAAAGTCTATAGTAGCGGCCCGTTCCTTTTCATTTTCGCACCCAATGCAGATTGTTAGAAATAAAACCATCAAAATGGTCCTTATTAATCTTATCATAAAAGAATATTTATTTTTATAACTTTTTTCACGGCATTGCACGCTAAGGGTTACAGTATTCAGATATTTAAAATTGCCACCCTAAATTCAATACTATATTTCTTCCAATATCGTTAAGTCCGTAATATTTAAGTCTTGACAGAAAATCATAATATTTTTGGTCAGTCAGGTTCCGGCAGGTCAATAATAAGCGGACGGATTTGAAACTCATTCCGGCACCAGCATTAATAAGCCAATAACCCGGGGAGGGAATCTCATAAGCATCTGTATGATCCTGTTTTTGAACAGAGTTTATTCCAAAAGAAATAAAGGCATTATGATATTTGGAACTTCTCAATGGCAGGAAATATTTGCTGTCAAATAAGAAGCGATTGGCTGGACTAAACGGCAGCCATGTACCGTCATCTCTATGAGCATCGAGGTAAGAGTAATCAAGAGACAGACTGAAATACTTTTTATTTTCTATACTTGCACCTGCTTCAAAACCCTGCAGGGTAGCGTTTGTTTGCTCATAGCGAAAGAGATTAAAGCCAAACAGTTCGTCATTTGTAGGACGCAGATAAATAAAATTATAAAATCTGTTACTGAAAACCGATCCCCTTAAAGAGAGCCATTTGTTTTGCCAGGATGCAGAGATATCAGCATTCAGACACTGTTCAACTTTCATATTCCGATTACCTAAATACCAGTTGGGAGTACCTTCATGTAACCCATTAGCTGATAATTCAGCCAGGTTACCGGTACGGAAACCTGAACTGAGATCAAATTTGATGAGAAGATTTTTAAAATTCAGGCTTTCACCGAGCGATCCGTTAATATTATTGAAGCCCTTGCTAAATGGAGCCAGTTCAATTGCCGGAGAGACCTGAGATCCGGTTTGATGAGTGATGATCTGTCTGTGATCATATCTTAGCCCGGCTTCAAAATTTCCATTCACCCTTCCGGATTGTTGCCTGCGGTTTACATAACTGAAGGCTGAACCTTCTGCAATGAAGGCATCAGGTACAATTATCCGGCTGGCATAGTTGGTATTGGTCTGGAACATCCCGGCGATTCCATTAGTTATGGTCCAGTTATTATTCAACTGTTTTCGCAATGAGGTATTCAAAGAAAAAGTATTCAAGAGTAAGCTAAGATCAACCTCATCTGATCGTTCCTGTTGCTGGCGCAGATTATTCTGGATTCCCATTGTAACATTTAATTCAGTAGATTCATTCAGGTGAATGGAATTCTTGCTGGAGAATAACAGGAATAATACTGTATGATGTGCTTCTTCAAATTCTCTGCTCAAACGTGGTTCATTTTCATCTTCATGAAGATCAGCGGAATCTGCAATAAAGCCGAACTCGTTGAAAGAAGCCAAAAGCCTGTTTTCTGATTTAAAATGTTCACGTTGTATAATATAACCAAGATTAAGGTTGTAAAGAGCAAATCGGGTATTGGGAATACGGTTTCCGGAGCCATCAGAATAATCAGCGTGACTTTCGATACCGGCTCTCAGCAGAAATGTATTTTTCCCTGATTTCTTAAAACCATAATCGAGACCTGCACCGTAAGTATTACTGAATAATTTGAAATTGAGATTCTGTTTTGTAGTTCCTGATTCAGGCAAATCTTCCTCAACAATATTCACTACCCCACCCATAGCGCCAGAACCAAACATAAGCGATGCCGGACCTTTTATCAGTTCGATACGCTCAACTCCTACATCGGAGAGTCCCAGACCATGTTCATCTTCCCATTGCTGATCTTCGAGTTTAAGGCCAGCAACATTGATTTGTATCCGGTCGCCATACAGACCCCTGATAACTGGTTTAGAAATTGCTCCAGTCGTTATCTGACTGACACCAGGAATAGATGAAAGTGCTTCAGACACCGTCTGAGCCCCTTTTTCTTTCATCTCAGTATTGGTAAGGGCGACGACCTCTCTGCTTGTTGTATTGAATGTTGGTTTTTTTTCTGTCACATAAACAGAATTTAAAACTATCGTTCTTACTGAATCTGTCTGCGCATTTGTAGTTAAAGCCCTGCTCACTATTATAATAATCAGAAAATATTTTTTTATTGACAAAACTGACATGCTTTTAATATTATTATATGCTCGTATGCTTGTAGTAACCTTTTAATAAAGATAGATTTTGAATTTGTGATGGAGCTTAAAGTGGTTCAGTTTTTATGCGTCCGTTTTCTATTGTATAAATCCTGTCAGCAAATTCTTCAGATATATTTCCGTGTGTTGCAATAACAAGAGTGACACCATTCTCCTTTTTAAAATTCACGAGGTGAGTTAAAATTTCTCCGGCTGTTTCCTCATCCACGGATCCTGTAGGTTCATCTGCAAAAATTATAGATGGCTGTTTAATTAATGTTCTGATTATTGCAATTTTTTGCTGCTGACCAACACTTAATTCAGTTGGTAATAAATAAGCTTTATCTTTTAAGTTGAACTTTTCAAGGTAAGACATTATATACTCCTTAACCAGACTTACTTTAAATCCCTTGGGTACAATGGCAATCTCAATGTTTTCATATACAGTATATGTTGGCAAAAGGTTAAAACTCTGAAAGATAATACCAATCTTTTCGGATAATAGATTACTTAATCTGTCATCCGGTAGTTCGTTGATACAGATGTTATCAATGATAACTTTGCCACTTGTAGGTTTTATTAACCCGCACATTAGATTCAACAGTGTTGATTTGCCGGCACCCGAGCGACCTTTTAGGAGAATTGTATCATTTTTATTAATATGAAGATTTATGTCTTCCAGGGCATTGACCCTTTGGTTCTTACTGAGATATTCCATACATAACGAAATGCATTCTATTTTATAATCGCTCATTTTTTTGTTGAAATAACTGCTACATATAATTATTGATCATATCTCCTGCTTTTGTGCGATACAGCTTTATTATGGGGAGAATGCCGGCCATTAACCCGCCAATTAATGAGAGAGCTATTAGTACCGGAATAACCCTGATCCGGAAATTAAATTCCACCAGATTAAACAGCCTGATCTGATTGCTGTTCATCAAAAGAATAATTAAGAGACCGGTCAAAATCCCTAATACAACCCCGATTAAGGCCTGAATGAGAGATATCAATATAATCTGATTGCATAGCCTTGTGTTTGACCATCCCAATGATTTAAGTATTCCGATTTCCCTAGATCGTTCCATGAGTGAGGTCAGTTGTGTTTTCGTGGTGAAGATCAATAAAAAGATAAAAATCAATACAATAAGCAATGTTGATCCTTTTTCAATTATTGTCATTACTTCACTGGCAGGCTGATAGCAGTTATAGCTTGAAATGGTAAAGTATTTCATTTTGTCCTTAAGCTGACTTATGACCTGGCTTTGAATCCTTGAATCAGAAACTTCTACAAGGATAATATTCATATCAAACCCGGGGGATATACATTTCAGATCATCCCTGAGGATTCTTCTTACATTCCCTATTGGTGCATAAACATCAGCTTTTCCTGGTTTTATACCTGAATTAATAATACCTGCGAGTAGAAACCTACCCCCATAGGCTTTTAAAGTGTCGCCAACCGCAAGATTGTGAGCCATTGCAAATGATTCTTCAGCTACAAGTTCATCAGGTTTATCAGAAAGGAATTTACCGGCAACAAGATTGGTTTTTGCACAAACATTGTTTGTTGTAGCTATGCTGTTCATGTCTATTCCTCCCAGAGAAATATCAGCGCTATATTTCGACTCGTGCAATCTGTAGAGCAGGTAAGGAGCAGCATCTCTCACGCCCTTAATTTTTTTTACGGAATCGATTAAATCACTTGTAAGCATTATAGTATTTACTCCCTCGGCAACAAGAGAACCCTTTGAGTCCTCATTATTACAATTGACACAACAAGATGTATTTGTTGGAATATATATAATGAAATGCGTACCGGTTCCTTTCAGTATCCCGAATGAACTCTTCTCGTTAGTCAAGGTAACCGACAGGACAAGCAGGATAAAAAGAGTTGAGAGGGCATACCCGCTCAAGCTCGCGATTGTTCTCCCATAGTGCCTTCGGAGTTCTTTTATTAAATATTTCATTTTTGAGATTTCTGAATTGAGGTGTTAAATATAGTATGTATTCAGTGTTTTTAATAAAAAAACTTTTTAGAAATATTAAGTAAATGATGTTTAATAAGCTGTACTGACATTAGGCTTTTCAAAATAAAATTAACTTTGGTTAGTCTCTTATGTAACTTGCATAGGGAAGAAATACGCATGCTTTTAAATAATCGCCTGGACTGAATAAATATGCTTCGGATATTAACTATCTCACTGTGGCTTTTAATGCACCAGGGTCATGTAACGATGACTTCTATTGACTATGTAGGGGGTACCGATTCTATAAAAGTATCCTGCAGGATGGATTTCGATGATTTCCTGAAAGATTTACAGACAATAGATGATGACAGAAATTTGTACAGATTATTTAATAAACAGCCATTTCCTTCTGACCTTATTAACCAATATTTTAATTCAAAAGTATTTATCTATGTAAATAGCAATCTGCTGATCGGTAAGTTATTAGATGTGAATCTGTCTGATAATGAATTTGTACTGAATCTGATTTATAAATCAGAAAAAAAGCCAAAGAATATAACTGTGAGGAACATAATTCTTACAAGTTGGTATAGTGATCAGACAAATTTAATTATTATCCGGATAAACAATTTTGAGAAAGGTATCAAACTGACCACGGAGCATAACGAGGAGACTTTAATTATAAAATGACCATGTTTCCTTATCATGTTCACCTGTAAGTCTCATTGCTTCTTCATTTTGGTTTATTTTTATGAAGATCATATTAGTCTGATCGCTGTATAATCCGGTCAGAACCTGATTCCTGATTTTGATTTTTTTCGGATCTTTAGCTGACCTGTAAAGCAGATTCAGGAAGATTTCATTGTCCTGAATGGTTACTGTCAATATCTTCCCTGTCAATAGTTTATTATTTATGTAAATATTAATTTTATTATTGAAGTATTTGTTTGCAAGATCGCCCGGGAATGACTGGTTCAAAGAAGTCTTGTCAGAATTATAATCGGGGTCAAACGAGGTATAATCCCTTAGAAAATCATCATAATACATCCTGAAAAAAACTTTCATGGAATCGGTACCTTGTGCCTGATCAATGGTTGTGAGCGTTACATGGACCGGGTGAAAAATCAGTAAGACCGGGAGAATTAAGATCTTTAACATTTATCTTGGTTTTCTGTCAGGGAAATACTATTATTTATAACCAGGACTGTTTTTATGATGAATTTCTTCAATATCAAAAATTTTATTTCTGTCCCATTCAACCCAGTATTTCAAGGCATTATGACGGATAAGTTTCCAGTATCCATCGTCCATTAATCCGAATTTCATTATTCCTTCTTTAATATCCGCATCTACCTGATCAAGATACTCCTTTTTGAGACTAATTCTGACAGAACGGTTTTTGTACGAAAAAACAGCTGATGGCAATGTCTTTCCACGAGTAGCCAGATGTATTGTCCCCATACCTAAAGTTGCACCTGTACTAACCTGAATGCCGTCATTCAGACAGCTGTATGGTGGTTTAGATCCGGCATAGGAGATTACCTCAAGCATATCAGCACCAACCCCGAAAAATTCCCGTGCTTTAATCCCCATTTTAGCACCGACAATTGAGTATACTCCAAGGTGTCCATGAAACTCATCAGTCATTACATTCGCCTTCCATTCGTCTGATCCGTATCGTGCAATTGCTGAGTCTATAATAGGCCGGACATCGTAGTTAAACATTTCATGCTGAGCAGGAAACCTGTTAAACACTATGTTTCTTTCCGGGAAATAGATATCATTTATCATGTCGGTTATTGCTTCCCTGACACCCTGAACATTGTAACCTGTATTGTATCTGACATTTAATTGATCTGTTATGATATTAATGTCGAATAATTCGGGATTTGTAAGGTATATAGTCACCAGATCGTCACATAATCTGAAATGATTTTGCAGCAGTTTTTCAAAAACCAACGGCTGGCTGAACACATTTCTAAAGACAGTGCCAATCCTGGTTTTGGACTGAGCGCTGACAGCATACATGGATGAATCAAACATTGCATTATCTTTATTGAGGTTTGCAATGACATCGATTCTTATTTTTGAATTAATAACTAATTCTGCACTTTCCTTATCACATTCATAATTAAATCCCTGCAAGGGCTTTACTGATTCATTATACCAGATTATCCGTTCAATTCTGGATGAAAGGTTTGCATCTTTGGTTATCAGCTGTGCTATATTTGTTAACGGACCAAGACAGACCAGTATTACTTTTTCATCTGAGCTTTTTAGTTTTTCAGTCAGGCAATCAACTGCATTTATTCCTTTAGCCTGATTATCAGCCTCTTTACCCCAGTTAATTTGCCTGTTAAACTCACGCCATGGTGGATTGACTCCTTTAAGGATATCCCCGCAAGCGACAGGGATATTATCGATGTTGAATTCTTGCAATAAGGCTTTTATTTTAATTGCGCCTTCATTGGGAGGCAATGTTCCATCTGATAGTAATATTGCTTTTATAGTAATTTCAGGGCGGTTTATCAATAAACTTATTGCGCGCATATCGTCAATTCCACAATCTGTATCAATTATTATCGTATGATTTAGTTTAACCTGAAGCGGCTGAGACCAGCCGGTTTGACAATAAATCAGGATTGTAATAAGAACATATATTTTTTCCAATGCCTGTTTCATAAATTTCATCTTTGAAAGTATTTTAATGTTTATGAAATCCGTAATGTGAGTGAAAATGTCTGTGTTCTTCATTCCCATGTTTATGAATATGTTCATGGACCAGGTTCACGCTAATAAGAAGTTCTTCATCACCAAGTACTTCTGAAGCAGTGCCGGTCTTACGTATGGTATGGTCCTCTGAAAGAACTGCAACCCGGGGTTGAAGGTGATCGATCAGCTCAAGATGATGTGTAGTGAAAATGATAGTTTTACCTGCATGATTAAGTTCCAGAAGAAGTTCGATGAAGAACGTCTGTGTCTTGGGATCGAGACTTGAAAGAGGCTCATCAACCAGCAGAATATCAGGATTCATTGTAAGAACTGATGCTATCGCGACTCTCTTTTTTTCACCTCCTGAAAGCATGTAAACAGGACGTTCTTTAAGATATCCAATTCCAAGAAAATGCAGGGTTTGTTCTGCCCTTTCCATTGCAGTTTCAATTGGAAGATTAAGTTGAAGCGGACCAAATAGCAGTTCGTCAAAAACAGTAGGACAAAATAATTGTATGTCGGGGTTCTGGAAGATATATCCCATACGATGGCGGAAATTCATTCCAAAACAGTTATCTGCAAGCGACTTTTCAGTTAAAGGATTTCCTTCAAACAGAACCTCTCCGGAATCAGGAAAAACCAGAGCATTGATAATATGTAGCAAAGTAGATTTCCCGCATCCATTCAGGCCTATAATAGAAAACATTTCACCTTTCTTTATCGAAAGGTCAATATTTTTAAGTGCCGGGATTTTCCCGTAATATGAATAATTGATTTTTTTTAATGAAATAATATCTTCCATCATTCTAAAATAAGATAAAAACTATGCCTGACAGGACAACAATCAGGAGTACAACGAAATCTTTAACAGCAAAATGATTTTGAGAATGGAGTATGACTTTTCCCTTATAACCTCTTGAAACCATTGCATAATAAGTATTTTGATAGATTATCATTGATCTTTTAAAAATAAAAAATATCCGGCCGCCTATCAGCTTCCTGATACTGTTGCTGTTGATATTGGCTGAAAGCCTTGATTTAAACGCAAAGTAAGTTTCTTCAATTGTCCTGGAAAGAATGAAAATATATTTGTATGCAAGTGATATGATCATAAGGAATGTATCTGGCACTCCAACCATTTTGAAAGATTTAATAAAAGGCGGAAATGGCGTTGTGAAGACAACCAGAAGAGCAAATGAGACGGAATTGAGAACTCTCAGAAAAACAATAGATACTACCTGCAAGCCATTTAATGTAAATCCGATATTTTTAGGGATGTTGTAGATCAGGAAATGTGATGGTTTACTGAGGCTGATAACTTTAAATATTATTTTACCAGGGGTAATTATATTGAGAGATGCCGGCAATACAACCAGGAAACCAAAAACAAAAGCCAGAATAAATATTTTCCTGTAAACCTCCAAAAGCTTTAACCTGGCAACTATACATAACAAAAAAATAAATGCTGTAATAAGTAATTGTGTAACCGGATTACTTACGACACTTACCACAATTGACATATAAATCAGGGAAATAAATTTTACCCTGGGGTGGATATTCTGGATAAAATTATCGCTTGCTGCATTTTCTGCCTGCAGATAAATTGATTTAACAGCCTTTGAAGAATTTAAAATAGTCTTATCAAGAAAGGAAAGTTTTGCCCTTTTTGTTTTTGCCGGATTAAATTGATCGTCGGCTGTCCGGATTAAATATGGAGGGATGTTATTCTTCATTTCTGATAATTAATCGCGAGATCAATAACATTATAAGATAAGTTACTGTTGCCCCGATGATACCCGAAACCAGATAAAATCCTGACCGGTGAACAATGGATAAATCTTTTTTATTGACATCGTAATCAGGTATTGGTGCCTGCCAGACTTCCGAATATTTTGCCAAACCTTTGGGTACATAACCTACCAGTTCTTTCACAGTTTGCGCTGACCATTCTCCCCAGGCATCACCGGTATTGAAAAACGCAGGAAGCAGAACTCCAACAGGAGTGAGGAGACATAACAGAAGCAATACGATCAGAATTTTCTTCTGAGTTTTATTCATTCTCATTCTTGCCTCCTTTCCTGAAAGCATAAATTAATCCGGGTTCGTTTCTCAAAAAATACCTGACTATTATTGCTGTAATAAGTCCTTCAACAATTCCAAATAGCAGCATGTGTTCAATAGCCATTGCGGGAACAGCAATCTTCAGATCATATGGACAATACAATGCTTTACCGTCACTGGAAGATGCTATCAGAGGTTGTATTCCGAATTCAATTCCTGTGAGTATTGCAGCCATTACCAGGCTCAGGTATCCTGAAATAAATGCTCCAAAATACACGAGTCTTTTTCTTGCGGGGTTAAAGCTGAAAAAACTGAAGAGGTAATATGCTGTAAATGGCATAAATATCGCCATATTAAAACAGTTTGCTCCAAGTGCGGTTATTCCGCCATCCCCAAAAATAAGTGCCTGAATTATCAGGGCAACAGATACGGCGACTATGGCAGCCCATGGCCCAAACAGGATTGCGATCACAGCTGAACCTACGGCATGCCCCGTTGTACCGCCGGGAATAGGCAAATTAAACATCATAATGATAAAAGAGAATGCCGCAGCCATTCCCAGATAGGGGATATTACGCGCAGATACTTCTTTTTTAACTTTTTTAACAGCCACAGTAACTGCTGCCGCAAATACTCCATATAAAGGAATATATGTTTGAGGGCTTAAATAACCATC
>Ga0302173_10001132_pt1 | contig 13557 bp, 10 predicted proteins | sample I_Fen_N3_1_FD_198785 | JGI IMG/M metagenome (GOLD analysis project Ga0302173, IMG submission 198785) | Peat permafrost microbial communities from Stordalen Mire near Abisko, Sweden - I_Fen_N3_1 | ecosystem: Environmental > Terrestrial > Soil > Wetlands > Permafrost | place: Sweden: Abisko... | reverse complement strand
GGAATGAAGAGGTTGTTATAAGTCGTTTTGGAGATAGAATAGACGAGATAGTGGCCGAACGAATGAAGCAAGTTAAATTGTCGGCTATTTTTTCAGCAATTATTCCTTTTACGGTTTCTATCGGGTTTATTGTTGTGATTGCTTATGGAGGCTATTTAACTATTCATAAGGCGATAAGTCTGGGTGATTTTGTGTCATTCTTATTGTATTTGATTTTGTTACGACAACCATTAGAAATGCTTGGTAATACGTTGAATCTCTTCCAACGTGGATCAGCTTCATTCTCACGATTGGCAGAACTGTTGGATGCTCCGCTTGCTGTTTCTGACAGGGATACTGCAACAAGTCAGAAGCTAATTAGTGGAGATATTGAGGTTAAAAACCTTTCATTTAAGTATCCCGGAGCAACAAAAAATGTGCTGTCTGATATCTCGTTCAAGGTAAAAAAAGGACAAACCTTAGGTGTAATTGGTTCAATTGGTTCAGGTAAATCATCGCTTGCCAGCTTACTGTTAAGGGTTTATGATCCGCCGCATGGAACTGTATTAATTGATGGTGTAGATGTTCACAGTTATTATCTGAGAGATTTGCGTAATTCAATTGCTTTTGTTCCGCAAAGTGGATTTTTATTCTCAACGACTATTGAAGCAAATATTGCTTTTGCTGACGATGTGCTTGATGAGAATAAAGTGGAAGATTCTGCACAGGCGTCGGTTGTTCATGAGGATATTTTAAAATTAAAAGATATGTACAAAACAGAAATAGGTGAGAGGGGAGTAAGACTCTCCGGGGGACAAAAGCAAAGGGTTGCTATTGCCCGGGCTATTTATAAAGATGCACCGATAAATGTTCTTGACGATTCATTAAGTGCAGTAGATACAAATAATGAGCGATTGATTTTACAAAATTTACGTCAAGGAGAGAAAAATAAAACGAATATAATAATTTCTCATCGTTTGAGTGCAGTTATGCATGCTGAGGAAATTATCATTCTCGACGATGGACGAATAACGGATCGTGGTACGCATCAGTATTTACTTGAGACCAGTGAATTTTACAACAAATTGTGGAACATACAGTCTGGTGGAGAGGAACGTTCTAGTTCTTTAGCTGAAGCGAATGTCAAAACCAGTTTGATAGAGTCGATTTTGTCAGAAGAGGAAGAAGAAAAAAAAAGGAGGTAAGTATGGCGCTTAGTATAAAAGATACACTGAAAGTACTTTTGCCTTATTGGAAAAATCACACAAAGCCGCTAGTTGGAATTTTCTTCCTTGTCATCTTTGTTGTTGCAGCTGATCTTTTGCAACCTCTTGTCATGAAGGAGGCGATAGATAAATATATATCTGTCCCAAATCCTGATTACAATACATTGCTTCTAATATCTGCATTTTATTTAGTGATTGTAATAGTTTCTTTTGGATTAACCTATTATCAGAGTATTTTACTACAGCTGACAGGACAAAGAATCATAAAGCATATACGAACTGATTTATTCAGACATATCCAGAGCCTTTCACTGAAATATTTTGATAAAAACTCTTCTGGACGAATCATTACCAATGTAGTAAGCGATACAGAGGCATTGAACTCATTTTTCACCGATTTTCTGGCGAATAACTTGCGAAACCTATTTACACTAATTATGATTATTGTATTTATGTTTAATCTGAATGTTAAAATCGCACTTTACTGTTTTCTTGTAGTTCCGATAATCATTTTTATATCAGCCTATTTTCAGAAACGTTTGCGTAAAGTGAATCAGGAAATGCGTAGTCGTTTATCAACTCTTATTTCTTTTCTGGCCGAAAATCTGGCAGGTATGTCAATCGTTCAGATTTTTAATCAGGAGCAAAAGCAATATAATGAGTTCGAGAATAGAAATGGTGCTTATCTAAAATCAGCAATTAAAGAAAATAGGTTGACTCTTGCTTTCTTTCTCTTTACAGAAGTAATAGGTGATTTTGGTGTTGCCGGGCTTATTTGGTTTGGAAGCGGGCCGGTAATTCGTGGGGATGTGTCTTTTGGGGTGCTTTTTGCATTTATTGGATACATACGCCGGTTTGTTCAACCAATTACTTCTATTACTATGCAGCTTAACACCTTTCAGAATATGCTTGTAGCTACCGAAAGGATTGTTGTAACTTTAAATGAAAAGCCGGATATTGTTGAAGCTGTTGAAGCTGCTGCTCCTGAAAAAATAAGAGGTGGAGTAGAGTTTAAAAACACATTTATGGCTTACAGGGAAGGAGTAAATGTTCTTAAAGGTATTTCACTGAACATAAAGCATGGGGACAGCGTAGGTTTTGTGGGAGCATCAGGAGCCGGGAAAACCACTTTGATGAATCTGTTGGCTCGTTTTTATGATACAACAGGTGGTTCTATCATAATTGATGGCCAGGATATTAAGAAGTGGCCTCTTGCCGACCTTAGACGCACTGTGGGAATTGTTCAACAGGATATTACTCTGTTTTCAGGTACCGTACTTGATAATATCCGTTTTTTCAGAACTGAAATTGATCGGGAGCGAGTGATTGAAGTTTGTAAATTGGTTGGTGCAGATGGCTTTATTAGCAGACTTTCAAAAGGCTATGACACATTATTGTCCGAAAGAGCTGCTACGCTTTCTTTTGGAGAAAGACAATTGCTTTCGTTTGCAAGAGTAATGGTCTTTAATCCGAAAATATTGATACTTGATGAAGCAACAGCCAGTCTTGACTCTGAAACAGAGGCTATTCTTCAGGAAGCAATAACAAAAGTATCTAAAGATCGTACGCTTTTAGTTATTGCCCACAGACTCTCTACAATTCAGCATATGGATTATATCGTGGTACTTGACAATGGACTTATTGTTGAAAAAGGCTCACATGAGGAACTTTTGGAAAAAGATGGCCACTACGGTACGTTACATAAATCCGGGGTACTTGTAGAAGAGTTAGCCAGCTGATGAAAAACTCTACTCTCTGTTTGATTTAGATTTATTTTTCAATAACTTTTCAATAATTATTTACAAAAATGACAACATTAACAGGAACTCAAGATAAAGAAGTTGTTAAACAACTTCTTTTAGACGAAGCCAGATTAGATCTCGAATTTAATGAAAAAGGTATTTTTTATGATGCAGAGGAAATAAAACGAATCAGAGGAAATGTCGTAGAACCCAAAACTTATGGGAGAGATCCTGTTGGATTTAGTTTTGTACTCCCTCATGGTATTACATCGAATGCTAAATTTAATCGGTGGACACCTTATTCTATTGTTGTTGAAAACGATAAACCTATTTTGTATAATGACAAAGAACCAATTGCTGAAATAAAATTTCACAACAGAACTCAACATCCTGTGTTGGAGGAGAGACTTTCAACAGGTGAAAAAGTAAGAAGCATAATAGGTAGTAATCAACATGGAGAGATAAGTATCGGGTATAGTGCCGAATGTTCATTGAAAGATTTGGGCGAAGATTGCCTGTTCTGTTCTATCAATGTACGTGAAAAAGATCCGGAAAGACCATTGCTCAAAAATCCGCGTCAGATTTCAGAAGCATATCATCTAGCCCGTCAGGCAGGAATTGCAAACCAATTGCGCATCACCGGCGGTTTTGTGCCTGAGCGTCGCGAACTGGAATACTATTTGGATGTGGCCGAAGCCATTCATGAAAATTACGAAACATTCAAAGGTGTGGCAGTAATTGGAGCACCGGCCGATTTGTCCATTTTAGAAAAATATAAAGAAGCAGGATATTCAGACATTTCTCACAACCTGGAGGTTTGGGACAAAAATCTTTTCGCTCTCATTGTACCTGGGAAAAGTAAACGCAATGGAGGTTGGGAACACTGGTTGAGATCACTTGAGAGATCCGTTGAAATTTTTGGAAGAGGAAATGTACATTCCAATTTCGTAGGTGGATTGGATCCTAAAGATGGATTTATTGAAGGTATTGAGTATTTGTCCTCAAAAGGAATTGTGGCTCACTTCGGGCCATTTCGCCCTCAAAAAGGAACTCCATTGGAAGGATGGCGTAGTCCGGAAGCATCGTTCCACTGGGAAGTATTGGATAAAGTCACCGACATACAAATTCGTCATGGTTTCACCACCGAGCAAATGTACCGGGGTCCTGGGTCCGGCGACCACACCGGAAGAGTCCTCAGAACAAAAAGAGGAGATTTTGAGGGTGATTATTTGGATATTTACAAATACCCTGCTATAGATTAATAATAACATAGCACAATTAATTCAATCAAATTAAAATATAAAAAATGTCAGAAATAGAAACTCAGATTAAACGAAAAGAAGAGGTTAAACAACTTCTTCTGGATGAGGCCAAATTGGCACTTGATTTTAATGAAAAAGGTATTTTCTTTAATGCCGAAGATATAAAACGATTCAGAGCAACCGATGCGGATGTAAATGGATTTCGAAGAAATGCCGGAGGAGTTGGTTTTGCTTTGCCACATGGTATTACTACAAATGCAAAATTTAACCGTTGGACACCTTACTCGATAGTGGTGGAAAATGACAAACCTATATTGTATAATGATAAAGAGCCTATTGCTGAAATTACTTTTCCAACCAATACTCCGAATCCCGTATCGGAACAATTATTAAGTTCAGGTCAAAAGGTTAAAAATATATTGAACATTTCTCAGCATGGAGGTGTGCATGTTTCATACAGCGACGAATGTTCGTTGAAAGATCTAGGCGAAGATTGTCTGTTCTGCTCGTACAATGTGCGCGAGAGAGATCAGGACAGACCATTAATAAAAAACCCGGGACAGGTGGCTGAGGCCTATCATCTTGCTCGTCAGGCAGGCGTAGCCAACCATTTTCGTATTACCGGTGGTTTTGTTCCCGAACGTCGCGAATTGGGATATTACATCGATGTGGCTGAAGCCATTCGTGAAAAATACAATTCATTCTATGGTGTAGCAATAATTGGTGCACCTGAAGATGTATCAATACTTCTAAAATATAAAGAAGCGGGATTCTCCAATATTTCACACAATCTTGAGGTTTGGGATAAAAATCTTTTTGCGCTGGTATGCCCTGGCAAGAGCAAACGCAATGGAGGTTGGGAACATTGGCTCGGTTCTTTGGAAGCTGCTGTTGATGTATTTGGCAAAGGGAATGTTCATACCAATATCGTTGGTGGACTTGAACCTAAAGATTCAATTCTTGAAGGTATTGAGCATTTAGCCTCTAAGGGAATTGTTGCTCATTTCAGTGTTTTCCGTCCTGAAAAAGGAACTCCATTTGAAGGGTACCGTAGCCCGGAAGCATCGTTCCACTGGGAAGTACTTGACAAGGCTACCGATATATTCCTGCGTTATGGTTTTAATTCTTTGCAGTTGTATAGTGGTCCTGCTTCAGCAGATCATAGCGGACGTGTTTTCAGAATAAAAAACGGTGAATTTGAGGGTGAAAAACTTGGCGTATATAAATATCCATCAATAGATTAATTGAAAAGTGCAAAATAGTCAAGTGTTATTGATTTTGCATCATTCAAATTTCTAAAAACATAAAATATATTTTAATAAATAGTAGTAAATGTCTGTAATAAACGAATCAAAAAGTAAAGAAGAAATCAAACAGCTTCTTTTAGATGAAGCCAGATTAAGTCTGGAACTTTCAGAAAAAGGTATTTTTTATAATGCCGAGGATATCAAACGTATTCGGGATAAAACAGGAGCCAACTCTCCATTTGGGCGTAGGGATGGTCTGCCCGGTTTTCATCTTCCACACGGAAATAACGCAAGTGGTAAATTTAGCAAATATACGCCCTATTCAATCGCAGTTGAAGATGATAAACCGATTTTATATAATGAAAAAACGCTTATTGGTGAATTAGAGTTTCAGAAAGCACATCCTGCTTCGGAACAATTACTCAGCACGGGTGAAAAGGTGAGAGATATATTGAATATCAGCGCACAAGGAGGTCTGCACGTAATGTATAGCAATGAGTGTGCTCTGAAAGACAGAGGCGAAGATTGCCTGTTTTGCGCATTCAACGAACGTGCCAAAGATGGTGAAACAAACAAGGTCCTTTTGAAATCTCCAAGGCAAGTCGCAGAGGCTTACGATATTGCCCGTCGGGCAGGCGTTGCCAACCATTTCCGTATTACCGGTGGCTTTGTTCCCGAACGCCGTGAATTAGAATACTATATCGATGTTGCTGAAGCCATACGCGAAAAATATGATACATTCAATGGTGTAGCTGTTATAGGTGCTCCTGCCGATCTTTCGGTTCTATCCAAATACAAGGAAGCTGGGTTTGGTAATATCTCGACAAACATTGAAGTCTGGGACAAGAATCTTTTCGCAGTCATGTGTCCGGGCAAGGAAAAACGTAATGGCGGTTGGCGACACTGGATTGATTCTTTGGAAGCTTCGGTGGAAATATTCGGAAAGGGAAATGTTCACTCTACCATTGTTGGTGGGCTTGAAATCAAAGAATCTACCCTTGAAGGAATTGAATTTTTTGCATCAAAAGGTATTGTTTGTCACTTCAGTGCTTTCCGCTCAGAGAAAGGTACTGCATTGGAAGGATTCCGTAGTCCTGATGCTAATTTCCAACGTATCAAATGTACAGTGGACCTGCTTCGGGTGGTCATAGTGCCGGAGTTTTCAGAATTAAAGGTGGAGACTTTGAAGGAGACAAACTTAATACATGGAAATTCCCTTCATTGGATTAGCATGAGTACTTCGTAATATACCCTAAAAATAAGAATTACGAATTACAAATTATCGATTAAAAGTAATGTGCTAATTCATAATTCAGTGTAACCTAATGTGCAAAATAAAGATAGAGTTTACAGTTGTAAATATTAATTTTTAAGAAAATGTATGAAGAAAAGAAAATTCAAAAAAAAGAAAAAGAAGCTGTAAAAGAGCTCCTTTTAAAGGAAGCTAGATTTGGTTTAGATCTTGTGGAAAGGGGTATTTCATTCAATGTCGATGAAATAAAACGGATTAAAGCTTTGACTGGGGCAGATTCTGAAAATAACCGAAGGGGTAGAGATAATCTGTCATTTATTCTTCCACATGGAAATAGTTCAAATGGACATTTAACTCGTTGGACTCCATATTCGGTAGTTGTAGTGGATAATAACCCTGTTTTATACGAAGATAAAACGCGGATAGGTGAAATCTCTTTTCCACAAGATTCACATCCCGTTTCGAAGCAACTACTAAGTACTGGTGAAAAGGTTAGTGATATTTTAGGCATCAATGCTTCGGGTGGGTTACATGTTAATTATAGTAATGAGTGTGCTTTAAAAGATTTAGGCGAAGATTGTTTATTCTGTACAATTAATCATCTTACTACCGATGGTGCTGTTAGATAAGTGATTTTAAAAACACCTCGTCAAGTAGCAGAGGCTTATGATTTAGCTCGTCAAGCAGGTGTGGGTAATCATTTCCGTATTACGGGAGGTTTTGTGCCTGAGCGGCGTGAATTGGAATACTATATTGATGTTGCAGAGAAAATCAGAGAAAAATACGATGATTTCTATGGTGTGGCTATCATTGGAGCACCAGGAGACCTTTCTGTTCTTTCGAAATATAAAGAAGCCGGATTCTCAAATATTTCTCATAATATTGAGGTTTGGGATAAGAATCTTTTTGCACATATATGTCCGGGAAAAGATAAACGCAATGGTGGTTATCGCCATTGGATTGAATCTCAAGAGGCTACTGTGGATGTTTTTGGAAAGGGAAATGTGCATTCAACAATAGTTGGAGGTCTTGAACCAAAAGAATCGACCTTGGAAGGTATTGAGTATTTCGCATCGAAAGGGATTATTTGTCATTTCAGTCAATTCCGACCAGGGAAAGATACACCGCTGGAAGGATATCGCAGTCCTGAAGCTTCATTTCACTGGGATCTATTGGATAAAGCAACTGATATTTACCATCGTTATGGATTCACAACTCTACAAATGTACAATGGATCGGCTTCTGGAGGTCATAGTGCGGGAGTTTTCAGGATTAAAGGTGTTGAATTTGAATGAGATAAGCTAATACAATGGAAATTCCCTTCATTAGATAAATAGAATTAATCACAAAATATAATTGTGAAAACTCTTTTTTTGGAAGTGGCTATAATTGAATGAGAATATCTTTTGCAGACAAAAATGTTTGATATTCAGAACAGCTTTATTCCGTATTCGATTTGAAAGTTTGCATTGCCAGCGAAGATATAAGCCATTGCGATAGTATATGAATTTAGCTCATCAAAATGTTTAGAGTTTACGTAAAAACGGAATCACTTACGAATATTTATACGATGCCACATTTATGACTTCTTCTTATCTGCATGATATATAAAATTGAAGATGAACTATTTTCTGTTTTCAACGATTGAAAACTTTTGTTGAGAGGAAAATAATACATCAAAATAAGAAATTTAAAAATGAGTGAAATAAAATTTTATCATCCAAAAACAGTACTACAAAATATTCTAGCTACTGCCAACAAAACTATCTTTAATCAACTGTGGTTAATTAAAGTGCTTCCTCCTTTGATTTTAATTATAGCATGGGAAACTGCTAGTCGGTTAGGATATCTTAAACCTCTTATACTTCCGGCTCCAACTGCTATTTTAAAAGCAGCTTACTATTTGATAGAATCAGGTGAATTATTCCATCATATTGGTATAAGTCTTATTCGTATTTTGAAAGGGTATGCTGTTGGGGCAGGATTGGCTCTAGTATTAGGTCTTCTTATCGGAATATTTAAACGCTTTGATCAGGCAACTACGTTGCTTCTGGAATTTTTGCGTCCAATTCCTTTCTTTGCTTGGTTGCCTTTAATTATTTTGTGGTTGGGTATTAGTGAAACAACTAAGACGACTATTATTGCGATTGCTTGTTTTTGGCCCGTGTTGTTAAATGTTATTGCAGGTGTTAAGTCAGTCGATAAGAAATACCTTGAAGTAGCTTTGATTCTTGAGAAAAATAGATATCAGACACTTACGAAAGTGGTATTGCCATCTGCATTACCGTCTATTTTTACGGGCTTGAGAATAGGGATGGGTATGGCATGGGGGGCTGTTGTTGCTGCTGAGGTTATTGCATCGACATCAGGTATTGGATTTCTGCTTATGTATTCCCGGGAAATGTGGCAGCCGGATATAACATTTGTAGGTACTTTTACTATTGGTATTATAGGATTGATTATTGAAAGTATATTTACATTTATTGAAGATCATTTAATCAAATGGAATAAAAATAATAAAAGTAATAATAGGAAAGGAAGGATAAAATAGGTATGGGAACTTTAGAAACATTATTCATAGAAAATTTGAGTAAAACTTACAAAGCAGAAAATGGGGATGTACATGCGTTGGAGAACGTGAATCTTACGATCAAACCCGGTGAATTTATAACTTTTGTTGGTGCTAGCGGTTGCGGAAAAAGTACTCTGTTGAGGTTAATAGCTGGTCTTGAAAAAGAATTTTTAGGAGATATTAAACTTGGAGCAAATAAAATTAAAGGGCCAAGTATAAATAGAGGAATGGTATTTCAGGAAGCCAGACTTTTCCCGTGGCTAACAGCAGAAGAAAATATAGCTTTTGGTTTTGTTGATAAAAATATTTCGCCAGAAGAAAAGAAAAAAATAGTTGACGAACATATTGAATTGGTAAATCTGAATGGATTTGCGAAATCATATCCACACCAGCTTTCAGGAGGGATGCAACAACGGGTCAGTATTGCGCGTGCACTGGTAAACTCTCCAAAAATACTTTTACTCGATGAACCTTTTGGGGCACTTGATGCACTTACCCGATTACAAATGCAGCAGGAATTTTTACGTATTTGGGGAAAGGAAAAAACTACTGTACTACTGGTGACACACGATGTCGATGAGGCTATCTATTTGGCTGATAGGGTTGTTGTTATGTCTTGCCGGCCAGGTTCCATCAGTAAAGTAATAAATGTGAATGAGTCCCGTCCACGCGATCGAAATAGTTGTGCATTTGCTGATATTAAAAGGGAAATTTATAAAGTGATTTTTAAAGAGGAAAGTCACCTGATAGACTACTATATTTAAAAATTTACTCACAATGTTTATAAAACATAGAAAGCAAAATATGAGAAATATAATTAAAATAATATATATTTTGGTGCTTATGGTTGCTGTTAGTGCATGTACAACAAAAGGGAAAAAAACAGAAGCATTGACGGTATTACGGGTTGGTAGTCGTACAGTAACGAATCCTCAGGTAATCCAAATCAGGGCTGCAAATTTGTTTAAGGAAAACGGTTTAAATGCTAAAGTTGAATATGTTGTTGGTGCTAATGGACCAGCATTAATGGAATCATTCCTTGCTGGTCAGATAGATGTTGCCGTGTTTGGTGACCAACCAGCTGTTATGGGATGGTTAAGAGGTGTTGATGTGAAAGCTGTAGCAAATTTTCCTTCAAGTCCAAGGAGTACGTATATTATGGTGGCTGATTCTGAAAAAATAAAGACAATGCATGATTTGAAAGGGAAGAAGATTGCTGTGCAAATTGGTACTGTAAGTCAACACTGGCTTTTTCTCACTCTTCAACAAGCAGGAATGAAAGCCAGTGATGTTAAAATGCTAAATGTGCCGGGTGGTGATGCTTCAGTTGCTTTGATGACTCATGAGATAGATGCCGCGGTATTGAGTGAGCCAACGATCTCACTTTTAGAAGAAAGAAAGATTGCAGCAAAATTAAAAGAATCTCGTTGTGCGAAAACATATTCAGAAGTATTGCTTGTGTCGGGTGATTTATATAGAAATCATCCAGAAGTAATTAAAACTATCATTTCGACATATCAAGAAGCTAATGCCTGGATAATCGATAATCCAGATAAAGTTGTAAAAGCAATTGGATCAAGAATAACTTATAAAGCACTTCCTAAAAATGTATTGAGGAGACAGTATGGTAGAAATCTTAGTCAGGTCAAATATGTAGGTATTACAGATTCTGCAAAGTTGAGTTTTAAACAAATTGTTGGTTTTTTGAAAGATTTAAAAGTTGTACCGAAACATGGAACACTAGCTGATTCGACTCAAAAATTCTACGACTCACGCTTTGTAGATGAATATTATAAAGATAAAGCAAAGCGTAATAAAACTACTTTGGCGGAAATAATAAAAAGAGAGAGTAGTGTGAAGATTAGATCGGGTAATAATAAAAACTGAATAATAAAAAACAATAATAAGAATTAAAGAAGACCTCTTGATTTATAATTGAATGGAAAACTTATATTTATAAAAATAAAGTATTATATGAAAAGTATTTGTGAAATAGTATTTGTTTTTGCACTTCTGGTTGTGTTAGGTGCATGTACAAAAAAAGAACAAAAATCAGAACCCTTAACTGTATTACGGGTTGGTTGTCTGGGTGTAACTAATGCTCAGGTACTCCGGATAAGATCTGCAAATTTGTTTAAGAAAAACGGTATCAATATTAATGTTGAATATCAAGTTGGTTCAAGTGGACCTGTATTAATGGAATCGATTCTTGCAGGTCGCATTGATGTTGCGGCCTTTGGTGATCAGCCTGCCATTATGGGTTGGTTAAGGGGAGTTGATGTTAAAGCAGTAGCAAATTTTCCCTCAAGTCCCCGAAACACTTATATTTTGGTTGCCGATTCACAGAAAATAAAAACTATGCAGAATTTGAAAGGAAAGAAAATATCAGTTCAAATTGGGACAATAAATCAGCACTGGCTCTTCCTTTCTCTACATCAGGCAGGGATGAAGGTTAGTGATGTGAAAATGTTGATGCTTTAGTTGCATTAATGACTCATGAAATAGATGCTGCCGTATTGAGTGAACCAACTATTTCGCTCCTTGAAGAGAGAAAGGTAGCTGCTAAATTAAAAGAATCCCGATGTGTAAAAACATATTCCAATGTGTTGCTTGTGTCAGGTAGCTTATATAGAAATCATCCGGAAATAATAAAACAAATAATTGCTACTTATTACGAAGCTAATGCATGGATAATTGACAATCCAGACAAAACGGTAAAGTTAATCGGTTCAAAGATAACTTATAAAGCACTTCCTGCAGATGTATTAAAGAGACAGTACAGTAGAAATCTTAGTAAAATTAAATACATTGGTTTTACTGATTCTTCAAAGTTGAGTTTCAAACAAATAGTTTATTTTCTGAAAGAATTAAAGGCTGTGCAACAACATGGAACTATAGCCGATTCAACTCAAAAATTTTACGATTCCCGATTTGTAGATGAATATTATAAAGATAAAGCCAAACGAAATAATACTACAGTAAGTGAAATAATAAAGAGAGAGAGTGGTATAAAACAGAAACAGAAACAGAAACAGAAACAAAAAAGTAAAAATAAAATAATTGTTTAATATTTAAAATAAAAAAAATGGGATATTTATTTTCATCCGAATCGGTTTCGGAAGGTCATCCAGACAAAGTAGCCGATCAAATTTCAGATGCCATTCTAGATAACTTTCTGGCACAGGACAAAAACTCTAAAGTAGCCTGCGAGACGCTTGTTACGACAGGACAAGTAGTTTTAGCAGGTGAAGTGAAATCGACAGCTTACGTAAATGTACAAGAAGTGGCTCGCAAGGTAATTAACCGTATTGGCTATACCAAAAGCGAATATAAATTTGATGGTGATTCTTGCGGTGTTTTCTCTGCATTGCACGAGCAGTCAAGTGATATTAATCAGGGTGTCGTGCGGGAAAATCCTATAGATCAAGGTGCCGGAGATCAGGGAATGATGTTTGGTTATGCTAGCAATGAAACCAAAAACTTGCTGCCTGTTTCATTAGACCTCTCCCATGCTTTGGTTAAAGAATTGGCAGTTATTCGTCGCGAAGGGAAAATTGCCTATTTACGTCCTGATTCAAAATCGCAAGTAACTGTCGAATACAACGACAATAATCGGCCTGTGAAGGTTCACACCATTGTGGTGTCAACTCAGCACGATGATTTTGTACAGCCAACAGCCACAAAAAGCCAACTACAGGCTGATCACGAAATGCTGAATAAAATCCGTGAAGACGTGAAAAGTATTTTGATTCCGCGTGTAAAAGCATTGGATCCACAATTTGCTGAATTAATTAAAGATGATGTTATTTTACACGTTAATCCAACAGGAAAATTTGTTATTGGTGGTCCTCACGGCGATACAGGGTTAACCGGACGTAAGATCATTGTTGATACTTATGGTGGTAAAGGTGCACACGGTGGTGGAGCTTTCTCAGGCAAAGATCCTTCCAAGGTTGACCGATCGGCAGCATATGCAGCCCGTCATATAGCTAAAAACATCGTGGCTGCGGGACTTGCCAACGAAGTATTGGTACAGGTGGCATATGCAATTGGTGTTGCTAAGCCCTTGAATCTGTATATAAATACTTATGGAACTGCTCAGGTACAATTAAGCGATGAAGAAATTGTCACTAAAATTGAAAAACTATTCGACCTGCGTCCCAAGGCTATTGAAGAGCGTTTGAAATTGCGTTTCCCAATTTACGAAGAAACTGCGTCATACGGTCACGTTGGACGTACACCGGTAACAGTTACTAAAAACTTCAAAGACGGTAACG
>Ga0302173_10001131_pt1 | contig 13565 bp, 9 predicted proteins | sample I_Fen_N3_1_FD_198785 | JGI IMG/M metagenome (GOLD analysis project Ga0302173, IMG submission 198785) | Peat permafrost microbial communities from Stordalen Mire near Abisko, Sweden - I_Fen_N3_1 | ecosystem: Environmental > Terrestrial > Soil > Wetlands > Permafrost | place: Sweden: Abisko... | reverse complement strand
TTAGAAACTCTTTCACTTAGAGTAGAACGTCATATTGAAAATACTATAAAGGTAATAAATTTCTTAAAATCAAATTCACAAGTTGAAAGTGTAAACCATCCATCATTACCAGATAGTAAGTATAATGGATTATATAATAAGTATTTTCCAAATGGTGCAGGTTCTATATTTACCTTTGAAATTAAAGGTAATGCAGAAGACGCTAAGGCATTTATTGATAGATTAGAAATATTTTCACTACTTGCAAATGTAGCGGATGTTAAATCATTAGTAATTCATCCAGCAAGCACAACTCATTCACAAATGAATGAAAAAGAATTATTGGAATCAGGAATAAAGCCAAATACAATTCGTCTTTCTATAGGAACAGAACATATTGATGATATAATCTATGATCTATCACAAGCATTCGAAGCTTAGATTTAAGAATAATAAATTATATTAATTACTTTAAAAAAATTTAATTGACTTGAATTGTATTTATAATAAAAACTTTTCTAATAAATTAAAATAAAATCCATAATTAACCAAACTAGAAGCTAAACAATTGTTATAATTGTTTAGCTTCTAGTTTGTTTTTTATATAGGAAACAGATTGTGAAACTGAGTGTGGATAATATTTATACTCGGCAGTAGGGAAGTTTTATTCTTAACGTATAAACATTATTTGATTATAGTATTATATATCAAGATTGATGTGATATTAAATGTTTCAGTCGGTAGTCACTAGGGTAAATTCCTACATTTGATTTAAATACACGACTAAAATAAAAAGCATCTTTATAACCAACTAGTTCTCCAATTTTTTGAATTTCTAAATCAGGCTGATTAATTAAAAGTAGCTTTGCTTCATTAATACGAATTTTTGTAATATATTTAATGGGTGTTTCACCAATATATTTTTTGAATATTTTGCTTAAATATTCATTCGTAAAGCCAAATTTATCAGAAATTTTATTTAGTGAAGTTATTGAGGAATAATTGCTACGCAAATAATTTTCCATTAATTTGCTTAAATCTTCAGGTTTTAAACTATGTGGATCTATTGAAAATGATGATATTTCTTTATTTTCTGAGTCAAGTAAAACAATAATGTTTTGCAGAGCAGTATTAAGTTCTTCAACTTTAATAGGCTTTAAAAGGAAGTCTTTAGCACCATATTTTAATGCTGATTGAGCATATGTAAAGTCATTATAGCCACTTAATATCATAGTTTTAATATGTGGATGATTTTTATGAATATATTTAATTAGTTCTAATCCATCAGATTGTGGCATTTTGATATCTGTAATTACTAATGATGGATATAACTCTTCTACAAGAGAAATGGCATTTTGTCCATTACTGGCTTCACCAACTAATTCAAAAGGAAGTGATAAAGAGTCGATCTTTTTTATAATATTTTGTCTAATTAAATGTTCATCTTCTGCGACAATATATTTATATTTGTGTATAGTTTTCATAAAATTCCTCCTTGTTTAAATAAATTGGACCGCCAATAGTAAAGATTGTTTTACCGATTTTAGAATTATCAATTTTGAAAATAGCATGTTCATTATATAAAAGGTGTAATCTTAAATATACATTTCTAAGTCCCATTCCACCAATTTTTAGCGTTTTAAACTCTTCATTTACATTGATATTGTGGAAGTAAGATAAAAGTTTTTCTTTATTTATATCGCTAAGACATCCACCATTATCTTCAATATTGATTATCCATTTTTCTTTTTCTATATAAGAACTAATTTTTAAATTCCAAGGAGGAGAGGAACTGAATCCATATTTAAAAGCATTTTCTACAATAGGCTGTACTATTAATTTGGGGATTAATATGTTTTTTGTTGATTCATTAATATTAGAATGATAAATAAAATCTTCTCCATATCTCATTTCCATACATTCAATATATTTTTCAGTATACAAAATTTCTTGAAATAAAGGAACTGCGGTTTCATCGTTTGTTGTAATATATCGAAAATAATCACATAATGCATGACATATTTTTATAATGTCTTTATTCATATTTTCCTCTGCCATAATGCTTATATTAGTTAAATTGTTGTATAAAAAGTGCGGATTAACAAGAGACTGAGTTGCTTGCAATTTAGCTCGAGTTTCTTCTGATTTTAACAATAAAATCTCGTGGGAAGAATCTTTCAATTTGGCATACATTTCCAAAAATGATTGATATAATTCAGATATTTCACGGATATTGCTGTTAACAGAAGTTAATATGATTTCGTTTTCATCTAAGACACTAGCAATAGTTACTTTTTTCGTTGCCTTGCTTAATTTGCTTAATGGATTAGTTAAACGACTTGATATAATAAAGCATAGAAGTAAAGTGAAAAAAATTGAAATAATAATGATAATAATAAAACCTTCTTTAAATGAACTTAAAGATTTAAAGACAATGTCTTTTGGTTCACTAGTAACAATTGTCCAATTATATGATTCGATTTTTTGGTATGACATAAGAACATTTTCTTTTGTATTGATATCAATAAAATAGCCAACAGAAGGATCTAACGTATTATTTTTAATAATATCTATATAGTTTGCATTATCAGCTGATTGAGGGGTATAGGGGTAAACTAATTCATTTTTTTCATTGTATACATAAAAAGAAGTTGAAGGGTTTTTTATTTTTAATTCGGAGATTAAGGAAAAGATTACATTCGAATCTTGTAATACTTCAACAATACCTTCAGGTTCATTACTACTACTAAAAAATACACGAGTTAAGGACAAAAAATTATCACTAGTCTTATTTTCAAACTTAGTCGGTACATTTAATAAGTTTGTAGTGGTTGAAATGTTTTTAGCACCATTTTTTTCAATAGTTGCATTATACCATGGAATGTCTTGTAAATTAATATTTGTAACACCTTGAAAATATCCAGAGCCAATACATGTTCCGTTAAAGGTATAAAGATTGACTTGTGATGCAGATTGAAATGGACCAATAATAGCTGTAATAATATCATATATTGCTAAAACGTTTTCTCTTGATGAAATGAAATTAGATTTCTCAATTACATCATTAGAATTAGAATTGTTTTTTGCAAAGCTTGTAAAATTCTTTTTAATTGCATTGGAATATACTATATTCATAGATATAGTTGACATATTTTTAAGTTCTGTAGATACTGATTTGTGAACTGATGCACAGAGTGTTTCTGATTTTGCTTTTGCATCTTTATAAATATTTTTACTATAAAAGGAATAGAAGCATATGAAAAATAAGAATAATAATGTAGTAACTAGAAGCCCATAAATAAAGAATAAATATACTTTTTGAGAATAATAAAATTTTCGATTCATTATAATGCTCCTTTCAAAAAGTATTATATACTACTGTTCAAAAAAGTGCAAAAGGAAGTTCACTTTTGTCTATGTTTAATAAATAGGGAGAATGTTATTATAGACATGTAGCTAATGTAAAGCATATCATAAATTGCTAAGAAACAGTTGTCCAAACAAATTATTATACTGACATGGTATTTTTTAAAAAAAATCTAAATAAAATATTATAAAAGGTGGAGGTATACATTTATGAGAAAACGTTTAATAAAATTATTAAGTACTCTATGTATTACTATAATGGCAGGAGGTGTACTTGCCGGTTGTGGATCAAATTCTAGTGGTGATGCAAAGTCTACAAGTAGTAATGAAAAAGTAACATTAACATTTGGTTCACATCAATCCGGTCTTCCAACATCGGGGGTTGTTCAAGAATTAGCAAAGCAGTTTGAAACTGAAACAGGAATTAAAATTGATTTTCAAATTTCACCTGATGCTCAATGGCGTGATTTATTGAAAGTAAAATTAGACTCTGGTGAAGCACCTGATATTTTTTGTGCAGATGCTGATCCTTTAAATCTAGTAACAAGAGTGAATCCAGAAAAATATGTAGTAGATGTAACAAAAGAAGAATGGGTAAAACGAATGGATCCAAATGTTCTACCTTCAATTTCATATAAGGACAAGGTTTATGGAATTACTTTCCCTGGAAAGAAAATGTATTTCTATATATACAATAAAGAAATTTTTCAAAAATTAGGATTGAAAGTACCTACTACTTATGAAGAATTCAAAAATGTATGTCAAAAAATTAAAGATTCTGGAGTTACTCCGATTTTTGAAGGAACTCAAAATGGTTGGCATCAAGTACTTCCTTTATTTGAAACAGGAGCAATGTACCAACAAAAGTACCCAGATTTATATGACAAACTTAATAAAAATCAAGTTGACTTAGATTCTGTAAAAGAGTTAGGAACTATCATTAGTCAATTAAAAGAATTTTCTAAATTAGGATTTTATGGAGACAATTATTTAAGTAACTCTGTTGAAAATGCAAAAGAAGCAATGGCAAAGGGTAAAGCAGCAATGTTTATTTCAGAATCTGCATGGAGAAATGAAGTAAAAGTAGATTTTCCGGATTTTGATACAAATAAGTTAGGTATCTTTGTAATGCCTTGGGGAGATAACCAAGCAATTGGAGTCAATCCAGCAAGTAATGCATATTTTATTAATAAAAATGGTAAACATTCAGCAGAAGCATTAAAGTTCTTCGAATTTTTAGCAAAACCTGAAAATTTACAAAAACGTTTAGCTGGACAACCAGGATTATCTGAAATTTGTTGGCCAGAAATTGCATCAAAGTATTCAAAAGAAGACCAAGCATATATTGATTCCATGAAAAAAGGAATGGTTATGCAAGCTGGTGTTAAATATATTGACAGTCAATGGATGGATATTGGTAAAGATTTAGAAGCTATGTATACTGGTGCTTCAACTCCAGAAGATGTTTTAAAGACAATTATGACTAGACGTACAGAACAAGCTAAACTACAAAAGGATCCAGATTGGAATAAATAAAAGACTAAGATGATATAAATAAGGTTTCTCATTTTAGAAACCTTAGGCACAATCAAAAAAATAACAAGTCCATCTGCTAGCCTGTTTTGGACTTGTTATTTTATTTCATGTGCCTTATTTATTAAAATGGAGGGATTTAAGAATGGACAGAAAAAAATTATATCCTTGGTATTTCACAAGTGGTGCATTGATTATATTCTTCTTGCTTTGCTTTTTACCTGGAATTATTGGAATAATGTATTCTTTCACTGACTGGAATAACTTTACAGATAAAATTAATTTTATTGGATTAAAAAATTATATAGAGGTATTTCAAGGAAAACCAGAATATCGCACATTTTTATGGAATACTGTTGTGTTTACAACAATTACAACAATTATGAAAACTATTGTAGGGCTGATTTTAGCATTATTATTAACACAAAAAGTAATTAAGTTAAAAAACGTTCATAGAATGATTATCTTTTCTCCACAAGTAATGTCTTACTTAGTAGTTGGTCTTGTTTTTAAAAGCATGCTACATCCACAAACAGGATTTTTGAATAGTTTTCTTAAGTCTAATGGGCTAGACTTTTTAGCAATGAATTGGTTGACAGATTTAAAGTGGGTATTTCCTACTGTTATGTCAGTAGATACTTGGAAGGGTATGGGATACATAATGGTTGTTATTATTGCTGGTTTAATGTCCATTTCTCCAGATTATTATGAAGCAGCAAATATTGATGGTGCTAATTTTTGGCAAAAGTTCCGTTCGATAACATTACCATTATTAAAACCAATTATTATAAATGTAACTATATTAAATGTAACATATGGGTTTAGAGTATTTGATATGATTTATTCATTAACTAATGGTGGACCAGGTAATGCAACAGGGGTAATTAATACAGCAGTTTATAAAGAATTTTCAAAAGGTAATTATGCAATGGGTACTACCTTGTCTAGCATTTTATTCTTTGCTTTACTATTCTTGCTTTATTTCATAATAAAATCTATGGAAAATAAGGAGGTTGAAATGTAATGATTAGTTTGAAAAAATTTATTGGAACTATAACAGTAAATATTATAGCAATAGTAACAAGTTTAATTGTTTTAATACCTATGGTAGTATTGTTTCTTAATTCTTTTAAGACTCAAGGTGAATCAAATAAAATGTCGCTTTCTCTTCCTAAAGAATGGATATTTGCAAATTATAAAACGGTAATTGAACAGGGGAAATTAATTTCATCTTTTTTTAATAGTGTTTTATATGCAACTTGCAGTGTTTTAATCATTACAATTGTAGTTGCAGCAGCAGCTTTTGTTATAGCGAGAAATCGAAAAGGAATTAATAATTTAATATATTATTTTATAATTTCTGGAATAGCTATACCAATTAATAATGTTGCATTAATGAAAGTGTTGCAAGCATTACATCTTGTAAATACTAGAATTGGTGTTATTCTGATTTATGCGGCAATTAATATTCCGCTTAGTTTGTTCTTATCTTATGGTTTTATTTCAACAATTCCTAGAGAAATAGATGAAGCAGCTGTTATTGATGGATGTGGACCAGTCAGATTGTTTGTTTCAATAATTTTACCATTATTAAAACCAATTATTTCAACTTTGTGTGTCTTAAATTTTATGGCTGTATGGAATGATTTCACAATGCCACTTTATTATTTGAATAATTCAGCAAAATGGCCCATGACTTTAGCTGTTTATAATTTCTTTGGAGCCTATGAAAATTCATGGAATTTAGTTAGTGCGGACATAATGTTGACATTGCTTCCAGTTCTAATTGTATTTATATTAGGACAAAAATATATAGTTGGAGGTGTCGCAGCAGGATCAGTAAAAGGCTAACTTTAGAGTTTTTATATTTACAAACAGGAACCTTCTCTATAAGCTTAAACATAAATTGATAATTGAAAATTGAGTATTGAGCATTGAAAACTGATCATTGAAAATTGCAACATCTAAATAAAAAAACTTTATTAAAAATTGAATAGGAGTGTGTTAATATGAAATTTAGTAACGGTTGTTGGTTAGATAAACCTGGATATAAAATATATAGTCCTAAAGAGGTTTATAGTAATAAATTTGAAGATGATATTTTAACAATATATGCACCTTGTAATAAAATAAATAGTAGAGGCGACACTCTTGGAGGACCAGTTATAACATATAAAATTTCATCGCCTATGGAAAATGTAATAAGAATTAGAGCTTATCATTATATGGGGCAACAAAAAAAATCACCAAGTTTTGATATTTATGAAACTGAGAATACTAAAGTTTTATTTGAAGATAATGAAAAAGACATTTTATTTAAATCAGGAAATCTTAAAATGGTAATAAATAAAGAGTTATGGGAGATGAGCTTTTATAAAGGAAATAAGAAATTAACTTCTAGCATGGCTAATAGCCTAGCATATGTAAAAACTTCTGAGGAAAGAACTTTTATGAAAGTATCAGAGGACGACGTTTTTATGAAAGAAGAATTGCAACTGTCTGTAGGAGAACTAGTTTATGGATTAGGTGAGAGATTTACACCTTTTGTAAAGAATGGGCAAAGTATTGATATATGGAATGAAGATGGAGGAACAAGTACAGAACAGTCATATAAAAATATTCCTTTTTATATGACTAACAAGGGATATGGTGTATTTGTAAATCATCCAGAAAAAGTAGCATTTGAGGTAGGATCAGAAAAAGTTACTAAAGTTCAATTTAGTGTTTCTGGGGAATGTTTAGATTACTTCATAATTGGCGGGGAATCTATGAAAGAAGTGGTTGAAAATTATACAAGTTTAACTGGAAAACCAGCACTGCCACCAGCATGGTCATTTGGATTATGGTTAACAACATCTTTTACTACAAATTATGATGAAAAAACTGTAACTGAATTTGTAGATGGAATGGCAGACCGAGATATTCCACTTAGAGTATTCCATTTTGATTGTTTTTGGATGAAAGATTTCAACTGGTGTAACTTTGAATGGGACACGCGAGTATTTCCAGATCCTAAAGGGATGTTAAAGAGATTAAAGGATAAAGGATTAAAAATATGTGTTTGGATTAATCCATATATTGGACAAGAGTCGAAACTATTTGATGAAGGTATGAAAAATGGATATTTATTAAAGAAACCTAATGGTGATGTGTGGCAATGGGATATGTGGCAACCTGCTATGGGGATTGTAGATTTTACAAATCCAGATGCATGTACTTGGTATTCAAGCAAACTTAAAGAATTAATTGATATGGGAGTAGATTGTTTTAAGACTGATTTTGGTGAACGTATACCAACTGAAGTAGCATATTTTGATGGATCAGATCCATATATAATGCATAATTATTATACTCAAATATATAATAAGGTCGTATTTGATACTATTAAAGAAAACATTGGAGAAGAAGAAGCAGTAGTATTTGCAAGGTCAGCAACAGCTGGAGGACAACAATTTCCAGTACATTGGGGTGGAGATTGTGAAGCGAATTATGAATCTATGGCAGAAAGCTTAAGAGGTGGATTATCGCTTTGTATGTCTGGTTTTGGATTCTGGAGTCATGATATAGGTGGCTTTGAGAGTACAGCAACAGCAGATGTTTATAAGAGGTGGGTAGCCTTTGGATTATTATCATCTCATAGTAGATTACATGGAAGTAGCTCATACAGGGTTCCATGGCTTTATGATGAAGAAGCTTGCGATGTAGTTAGGTCTTTCACAAAACTAAAATGCAGTATAATGCCGTACCTTTATAACATATCTAATAATGCATCAAAAAAAGGGATTCCAGTTATGAGAGCCATGATATTAGAATTTCAAAATGATCCATCATGCACATATTTAGATAAACAATATATGCTTGGAGATTCAATTTTAGTTGCACCTATTTTTAATGAAGATGGAGAAGCAAATTATTACTTACCAAAAGGTAATTGGACAAATTTCATAAGTGGAAAGAAATATGAAGGTGGCAGATGGATTAATGAGACACATGATTATTTAAATGTACCTATGATGATAAAGGAAAATAGCCTAATTGCTATTGGATATGAAAATTCAAAGCCAGATTATGATTATAGAAATAATGTATCAATTTTGGCATATGAATTAAAAGATAATATAAAAACAGAAACTACGGTTATAGATATGAGAGGAAATAAAACTCTTCAAGTAGAAGTTTTGAAAGAAGGTAATAAAATCACAATTGAATCCATTGGAATAGATGGTGAGTGGACTTTAGTATTAAAAAATGTATCTAATATAGCAACAGTTGATGGCGGGAAATTTACAATTGAAAGTGGAGATACTAAAATTTTATTAGGCTCTGGAAATTGTAAATGTACATGTAATTTAAAATAATAGATATTGAAATTTAAACTTTATATTATCAGTAAGTAAACATTAAGAAATATGAAAAGGATTTAAAATAAATTGAGCATTAATAATTGAAACGTATATAGTTACTTAAACTAGAAGGTAAACAATCATAATAGGAGTTTACCTTCTAGTTTGTTTTTTGCTTAAGGTAAAATTAAAAAAATAACAAGTCCATCTTATTGCATTTTGGATTTGTTAATTTCTTTCATATGCCTAAAAGAAATATATGTAAAAAATATAGTGGAAAAAAAGTTATGATGTACTATAATTAATAATTAGAAGAGTAAGGCACAATCAAAAAAATAATAGACCAGTATGCTTGTATATTATTTTTTTGATTGTGCCTAAAGTAAATTAACGAATGATAAAATGAAGATTAAGATAAAATAGAACGGAAAGTAAAATTATTTAGGAGGAATTAGCATGGAATTAAATTGGAGTCTAAAGGAAATATATTCAGCATTTAATAGTGATGAATTTAAGACGGATTTAGAAAATCTTACTAATGTTATAGGGGACATTAATATATGGGCAACGGATGTAGTTTGCGATAAAGAAAATTTAATTGAGAAGTTAGAAGCGTATATAAATAAATTTACAGCAGTTACAGAGTTGTCTAGCAAACTTAGTATTTTTATAAATCTTAGCTTAAGTGTAAATACCAAAGATAAAGAGGCATTAAAGTATTCAGATATTTTAGAAAAAAAATTAACAAATTTAGTTGAGAGTTCTGTTAAGCTTGAAAGATATATTAGTAATATAGAAAATATAGAGGACATTATAAATAAATCTGAATTGTTAAAAGAGCATGAATTTATATTGAAAACTGTTATTGAGCAAAGTAGGTATTTGCTTAGTGATAAAGAAGAAAATATAATAGCTAATATGAAAAATACAGGTTCAAATGCTTGGATTAAACTTAAAGATAATTTAATTTCAACATTAATGGTAGAAATTGAAGAAGATAATGAAATTAAAGAAGTACCTTTAACTGTAGTATTAAATTTAGCGTATGATAAAGATTCTAAAGTAAGAAAAAAAGCTTATGAAGCAGAAATAAAGTCTTATAAGAAGGTAGAAGAAGGAGTAGCAGCAGCACTAAATGCTATAAAAGGTGAGGTTTTAACTATTTGTGATTTTAGAGGATATAAATCTCCTTTAGATAAGACACTTATAGATTCAAGAATGAATGAAGATGCATTAGAAGCAATGTTTTCAGCTATGAAAGAAAGTCTTCCTGTCTTCAGAAAATATTTAAGAAGAAAAGGAGAAATGTTAGGACATAAAAATGGGTTACCATTTTATGATTTATATGCGCCGGTATGTGAAGCAAACATGAAATTTTCATATGAAGAAGGCACTAAGTTTGTAGAAAAGAATTTTAGAACCTTTAGTAAGCATTTGGGTGATTTTGCTAAAAAAGCAATAGATAACAATTGGATAGATGTAAAGCCAAGAGAAGGCAAAGTTGGTGGAGCCTTCTGTGAAAATATACATTTTATCGGAGAAAGCAGAATATTATTAAATTATGGAGATAATTTTGGTGATGTAGTGACCCTTGCACATGAACTAGGTCATGGTTTTCATGGAGAATGTTTAAATGATGAAACTACATTAAATTCAGATTATCCAATGCCAATAGCAGAAACAGCATCAACTTTTTGCGAAACAATAATTAAAAAAGCTGCAATTAAAGATGCAACTAAAGATGAAGCATTAGCTATTCTTGAAACTGAAATTAGTGATTGTACACAAGTAATTGTTGATATATATTCTAGATTTTTATTTGAAAAATCATTATTTGAGGCAAGAAAAGAAAGCTCTTTAAGCGTGGAAGAAATAAAAGAACTTATGCTAAATGCTCAAAAAGAAGCTTATGGTGATGGGTTAGATCCTAATTTCTTACATCCATATATGTGGGCTTGGAAACCACATTATTATGATGCAGAATATAATTATTATAATTTTCCATATGCGTTTGGGTTATTATTTGCAAAGGGATTATATGCTGAATACATTAAGAAGGGTAATGATTTTGCTAAAGATTATGAAAAATTACTTTCAATTACAGGGAAGAATAAAATAGCCGATGTTACAAAAGTCATGGGAATAGATATAAATGATAAGGAATTTTGGAAGAATTCGTTAAAGACAGTTGAAGATGATATAAACAAATTTATGGAACTTAGTAATAATATAGAATAGAAATCCCATCAGCTTATAGATATGTTGATATTTTTTAAAAATATATAAGAAATAATATGAACTATGGCTAATTAAAAGAATAGGGTAAGAGGGGTTAAAAAATGAAAATATTTTATAATTCAGCAACAGGGAATTCATTATATGTTGCAAAAATAATAAAAAATGAATTTAAAGATTGTGAATTAATTTCTATTAGTAAGGCATTAAAAGAAAATAAAATTGAAGTGCGTGAGGATTTGATTGGATTTATATATCCTATTCATTGTGGAGGATTACCGATTGTGGTTAATGAATTCATTTCAAAACTAAAAATAAATGAGGACGCATATATTTTTGCAATTGGAGTTACTGGTGGAGGCGGAGCAGATCTGAGCTTTAGCCAAATAAATAAATTATTACCAAATAAAATTAAAATAAGTAATTATTGCACAATTAAGTATATATCGAATTATACAAGGGCTGGAAAAAATCCTACAGAAAAAAGAGCTATGGATTCAATAAGAGAAAATGAAAATAAGTTATTGAATTTTATAGAATCTCTTAAGAGTAGAGACTGTAAAGAAAAAGATTTTAAAGGTGGAATTGGAAATTTAGCATATAAAATGTGGAAAGACTATTATAAGAATAAAGATAAAAAATTTAATGTAAATGATAAGTGTATTGTATGTAATATGTGTAAGAATGTTTGTCCGGTAGATAATATTATAATAGAAAATAATAAACCAAAATGGTCTGGAAAGTGCACAGATTGCATGGCATGTATAAATATATGTCCTAAAAAAGCAATAAATATTGGAAAATCTACTATTAAGAAGAATAGATATATAAATCCATATATTAAGCGAGAAGAATTATTATAAAATAATTCGAAAAATTAATAAACTTAAATTTCAAAAATATGGTAAAATATAAAATATACAAATAAAGAATGAAATGGGGTTACTGATTAATGGGATTTTTTAAAAAAGATGAAATTCAAGAAAAAGAGGTACAAGTAATTAAAGAAAATAAACCTGAAACAAAAGAAGTTGAAAATAATATTTTTAGAAGAAAAAATTTAACACTATTTGATATCGAGACAATTCAATATGTAATTGATAGCTTTCCATCTATGTCTATAGAAATTCAAAGTGGTCTAAATAATTTAGCAGAGATATTAGAGAAGACTATAGATCATATTGAAGATAAATCAAGTGAAATTATTAAGAAAAATAGAGATTTCAAACTAAGCAAAGCCCACAGGGATACATCAATAGCTATATATGATGTTGTTCAGAACATAGATGAATATGTAAACTGGATGAAGGACGAATATGAAAAGAACTTAAATAAGGATGAAGTTAAGCTTAATACAGCTAAGGAAAATATTGAAGATGAATTTCAAAAAAAGAATATGGAAGAGGAAATCCAAGCAATAAACAATGAAGTAATTGGGGAAGAATTAGAAATACACAAAGATTTCTCACTAAAAGAACCTAAGGCATTAAAAATAGATAATAATTTAGTAATGGTTGAAGATTGGAATGATTTGCTTGTAAAAACAGCAGAGGTATTAACAAAGAAATATAGAAAAAATAAGTATAGTAATAAAGTTGTAAGTGAAATTAAACCAATAGAAAAAAAATCAACTCAAAACTCTTTTAGAGATACGGTTATAGAGATGCTTACTGAATACAAGATAAACCTTGATGATTTTAAAGTTATAATTAAATAGTAAGAATGCTTAAAATCAACGTTAAATACAGGTAAAGTTGTATTTAACGTTGATTTTTTATAATTTTATTTTTTCTAATGCCTAAGTATAAAAAACATTGACAATACACTAAAAAAAAAGTAAAATGAAATCATAACATATTGAGTTCAATTGAATTTTTAAAAATTTAATTTAAAGATATGTATACTACATATATAAAAGGCTTAAAATAGAAAATGATTATAATAAAAATTATATCAATTTTATAATAAATGGAGGAATAAACATGAAAATAGTAGATAATAATGAATTTAAAAGTGAAATAGAAAATGGAATTACAGTTGTAGATTTTTTTGCAACTTGGTGTGGACCTTGTAAAATGCTAGCACCAGTTCTTGAAGGATTATCTAGTG
>Ga0302173_10001121_pt1 | contig 13607 bp, 8 predicted proteins | sample I_Fen_N3_1_FD_198785 | JGI IMG/M metagenome (GOLD analysis project Ga0302173, IMG submission 198785) | Peat permafrost microbial communities from Stordalen Mire near Abisko, Sweden - I_Fen_N3_1 | ecosystem: Environmental > Terrestrial > Soil > Wetlands > Permafrost | place: Sweden: Abisko... | reverse complement strand
GAATAGATTATCTAAATCAAGAATTTATTAGAGAAGATGATACATCAAGAATAGTAAACATATGGGATCAAACTATTAAGAATATTAATGAAAAATCTGTATATATTGGTACGATTTATTCAAATGAGGAAATTAATAATGCAATTAATGCACGCAAAAATAACGAAGATCCATATAAAATTGTAGCGTCAAAAGATGATATAGGGCATGGGACAGAGGTGGCTGGAATTATAGGCGCAAGAGGATATAATAAAGAATTTCAAGGAATTGCTACAAACTGTGAGTTTGTAATTGTTAAACTTTTGGAATCAATTAATTATAAAAATCAATTAAAGGAAAATAATGTGGAATATACTCCAATTTATAATAATGCTGAGGTTTTAGCAGGAATAGATTATTTGAAAAATTTTGCGATAAGAGCTAATAGAGCTATGGTCATATATATAGGAGTTGGTACGACAGAAGGTAGTCATGATGGTAATAATTTAGTTTCAAGGCATTTAACATCTATCAGTAATAATAGAGGAATTATATTAGTTGCAGGAGTTGGAAATGAAGGTGCAGCTGAAGGACATGCTTCTGGAAACATACTACAAGTAGGAAATATAGCTACAATTGAATTGAAAATACCAAGAGAAATTAAAAATTTTTCGTTTAGGATATGGGTAGAAAAACCTAACAGGATATCTTTAAACGTTATTTCGCCAAATGGAGAAGCATCTAATTTTATTAAAGCAGTAAAAGGTAGAATAATTAGTTTTAATTTTGTGTTTTTTCAAACTCAAATGACAGTAAGATATTTTTATCCAGAGCATTACACTGGGAATGAAACTATAGAAGTGACTTTTAATAGTATAAAGGCTGGAACATGGACATTTCAATTAAGAGGAGATTATATAACAAATGGAAGATATAATATATGGCTCCCACCTCAAAAAACACTACCACAAGATACAAAATTTCTTGAATCAGATCCATATGTTACTTTAACAATACCATCTACAGCTAGAAATATAATTGCAGTAGCTTATAATGGCAATAATAATGCTTTAGTTGCTTCATCAGGTAAAGGATTTAATGCTGACGATGTTGAGATTAATCCAGATATTGCAACTCTTGGAATAAATATTGTGACAACTAAACCTTTAGGTGGAATCACTACAATATCAGGTAGTTCAGCAGCAACTGGAATAATAGTAGGGGCGTGTGCACTGTTATTGCAATGGGGAATTGTTAATGGAAATGATAAAAATATGTATTCTACAACAGTTATTAGTTATTTAATACATGGAGCAGATAGAAGCAATGCTATTTATGTATATCCAAATAGAGAAATTGGTTATGGTTTTTTTGATTTACTAGGAACCTTTAATATTCTTAGCAATAGTTATAGAAAATATAGGAAGGTAGAATTAAATAATAATTTTATTGAATATTATGTCAATAAGTTATTCATAAGAATTCCTAAGGCAAATGAAATAAAACAGTATAGCAGATGACTTGTTATTTTTTTTGATTGTGCCTAAATATAATATGGAGGAGTTTAAATGAAAAGAAATATAGTTGCAGAGAAGATCTATCATGATATAAATTATGATAATTATATTGTTCAATATCAAGGAGATATTGAAGCCGAGATTTCCCCAAAACCAGATTATTATGTTACAGTAATTAATGATAAATATGCAATAGTATCATTAAAAAAAGATTTAGAAATCAATACTAGTGCAGAAACAACTTTTCAGTCTGTTGTATTTGTTAATTCTGCAAGAATGTATACGCTACAAGAAATTTCACCAATTGACGCAGCAGAAGTTAGCTTCTTACAACTAGGACAGCCATTAAATTTAAATGGAAAAGGAGTTAATGTCGCAATTATTGATTCAGGAATCGATTATCTAAATGAAGAATTTATGAATATTAACGGAGAAACAAGAATTGAATGTATTTGGGACCAAACAATAATTTCTAATGAGAAAGATGAATTAGATACAGTACCATTTGGAGTTAGATATGACAAAAATAAAATAAATGATGCTATAAAAGCATCTAAAGAAGGCAAATCTCCATATGAAATAGTACCAAGTAAAGATGAAATTGGACATGGGACAAATATGTCTGGAATAATTGGTGCTAGAGGAAAAAATCCAAAATTAAAAGGTGTTGTTCCTGAATGTGATTTTGTAGTAGTAAAATTAATAGAAGACTTTTCATTTGAAGCTCAGTTTCCAGATGTTACTGTATCTGTTTTTAATGTAGCAGTTATTTTTGCAGCATTAGAATTTTTATATGAATATGCATTAATGAATTATAAACCAATGGTTATATATTTTCCTCTAGGAACTTCTCTAGGAAATCATAAAGGAAATGGATTGTTAGAACAATTTATAGAAGCAATTTCTAGTACTAGTGGAATAGTCGTAGTGGCGGGAACAGGTAACCAAAGAGATTCAGGAGGCCATTCTTCTGGTATTGCATCAAAAGTTACTGGAGTTCAAGCAGCTGGAGCAGGTGTTATGGAACTAGAAATACCTCCACAACAAAAACATTTGTGGCTTGAAATATGGGTCGAGTTACCAAATATAATGACGCTTGAAATAGTATCTCCTGCTGGCGAAAATACCGGTATAATGCCTCTTATAGTTGACCACACTATAAGCCATACTTTTATATTTGAAAAAACATCAATAAAAGTTAATTACATTTTTCCGGAAAAAAATACTGGTGATGAATTAATAAGTGTAAGGTTTTATAAGCTACAACCAGGTATATGGAGACTTAGATTATATGCGGAGTATGTTTTAAATGGTAAATACAATGCATGGATTACTCAAAATGGGATAAAAAATAAAGATACTAAATTCAGTTTCCCAGACCCTTTTGGAACAATAACTAATCCATCAAATTCACTTTATATAATAACTATAGCTGCATATGACCAAAATAATAATACACTTGTCCCATATTCAGGAATGGCAGCATTAAATGATCCTCCTGGTAAAATAGATGTAGCTGCGGGAGGCGTAAATGCATTAACAGTAGCTCCTAATAATAGTACAGCTGTTGTCAATGGAACAAGTGTTTCAACTGCAGTAGCTGCTGGAGTTTGCGCTATGATATTTCAATGGGGGGTTGTTAATGGAAATGATCCTTATATATATTCTCAAACTATTAAAGCGTACCTTGTAAAAGGAACAATTATTAGAAGTGGAGATGTTATTCCTAATCCATACTGGGGCTATGGAATTTTAAATGTGCCTGCAATTTTTGAGAATATGACATAGATGAAAATATATACCTACAGTGGAAATCATACTTATGTGTATATGCAGCCGAAATTGAATACATATTTATTCCAGCGGACTAAGAAAATTTCGCTGGAAACTTCTAAATGGAAGGTTGCACGCATTTCTGCATGTTCCTGTGACAAGCACAGGACAAGCAAAAATGGAACAACCTTCCATTTAGAAGTTTCGACAGCTCATTTTCTAATGCCACTTCCACAAATATGTATTCAATTTCTCTGTTTTATATACACTTAACTATGGTAAAAATATTGAATATAATACCAAGCATAAGTATAAGTTCTTTTATTGGTATCTATGCTAAAAACTTGGCGGATTATGTATAAGAAAGTATTAAATGTAAACGTTTAATGGTATAATTAAATAAAGAGAAATGTTAAGGAGATGAGGAAGATGAGCGAAGTAGATAATATAAACTATGATAATCAAATAGGTGCAAGAGTTTACGATGGCGAAATAATTGTTAATCAAAATCATGAAGAAAAATCAGGAGATATAACAATTAAATCTTGTGAGGGAATTAAGCTTTTCATTAATGGAAATGCGTGTAATGATAGAATGAGTTATAAAATAACTGAATATGATAAAATTGAGTATAAATCTGAGAAAACAGAATGTAAAAGAAATGTTTCAGCGACTCTTTCAAAAGATAAAATGGAAGCATATGTATCTATAGAATATATACCAGAGTATGTATATAAACTTAGGGATAAGCCAATCAATAAGAATTTAGTTCTTAGAGCTACAAAAATTAAAGGTGAGGATCCTAAAAAATATACAATTACAGAAATAAAAGAAACATTAAGGCAAAATAAAATTATTGAAGGAATAATATATAAAAATCTTATTGAAGTGTGTGTTTCAGGCTCTGATGGAAATGTGTTAATTGCTAAAGGAATTCCTGTTGTGGATGATATTCCAAGTGAAGTGAAATTACTATTTGAACTTGGAGAAAAGAATATTATTGATGAAAATTCAAAAGAAAATATAGATTACAGAAATGTATCTTCCATATCTAATATAGAAGAAGGTCAAATGCTTGCACAAATAATACCATCACAAACTGGACAGGATGGAAAAAATGTTTGTGGTGTAATTTTAAAGAGAAAATCTATAAAAAGCAAGGTTATAAAAATAGGTGACGGATGTAAAATTGAAGGTAATAAAATAATTGCAACTAAAACAGGCAGACCGTCTTCAAAAAATGGAATAGTAAGTGTAAATAATATGTATAAAATTCAAGATGTTGATATGAAATCTGGTAATTTATACTTTGTTGGAGATCTTGATATTTCTGGAAATGTTCATGAAGGAATGACTGTTAAATCTGGTAATTATATTACCATAGCTAAAAATGTTGAGGAATCAACAATTGTAGCAGGTGGGGATATTAATATACGAGGAAGTGTAATAAAATCAACTATTCTAACTGGACAAGTTGATATGGAAAAGAAAATGTATTTAGAGAAGCTAAATGAATATAAAGATAACATAACAAAGCTTATTAGTTCAGCAAATAAATTGGATGAATCTAGTAATAATTCTAGAAAAATTTCGGAATTGGTTAAAATCCTTATAGAAAATAGATATAAGGATATACCTAAACTTTCCTTAAGCATTATAACACATAATATTTGCGAGGATAGTTATGAAAGTGAGTTGGTAAATTTCATTAGAAATAAAATGATGGGATTAAATATATCAAAAATAAATTCTTTAAAGGATTTAGATACCCTTAAGGAATTAATAGAAGATCAAATAGATTTTTTTGAAGATGATATGATAATTCCTGCTAATATTTATTTAGGATATTGTCAAAATTGTATAGTCAAATCCACAGGAAGCATAACTATAAGTGGAAAAGGTGAATATGTTTCTACCTTAACAGCACTAAAAGATATAATTTTTACAAGAAATGATGCGGTTGCAAGAGGTGGAACGTTATCTGCAAGAGGCAATATAAAACTTGGGATAGTAGGAAGCCCTTTAGGTGTGACTACAAAATTGGAGGTTTTACCTGATGGAATAATAACTGCTAATATAGCATATAATAACACAGTTTTTTGCTTTGGAAAGAGATCTAAAAAATTAGATGTTTCAGGCAAGAATGTAAGAGCTTATATGAAAGAAGATGGAGAAGTAGTAATTGATAAGTTTGTATTATGAAATTCATAAATACCTAAGGTATATGAAAGAAAATAACAAGTCAAATATATTAGTATACTGACTTGTTATTTATTTGAATATGCCGAATATATCTATGAATAATTTACTTTAAATATAAATATTATTAATAGGAGTACTATCAAGGAGTCAAATGTGACTGAGTTAAGGAAGTGTAAGTTATACTATGAAAATTCACCTAATTATATAGTTCAATATAGAGGTGATTTCAAAGAAGAAATAGACAAAGTATCCTATGCTTGTGGTGATATAATCAACAATACAATCGGTGTTGTATCAACATCTGAAGAAAATTTAGATAGACTTCTAAATGATGTACCATCAATTGTATTTATTGATCAAAGGTGGATGTTTGTACTTCAAGATATTTCTCCATCAAATGTAGATAATATAAATGCTATAAAAATTAATCCGTATTTAAATCTAACAGGCAGAGGCGTATTAGTAGGCATGGTAGATACAGGAATAGATTATTTAAATGAGGAGTTCATAAGAGAAGATGATACATCAAGAGTGGCTAATATATGGGATCAAACTATTCAAGGTAGTACAGATCAATCACTATATATTGGAGAAACATATTCAAATGAACAAATCAACAATGCAATTAAAACCTATAGAAATAAGGGAGATCCATATCAAATTGTGCCTTCAAAAGATGAAATAGGACATGGTACAAGAATTGCTGGAATTATAGGAGCAAGAGGATATAGTAAAGAATTTCAAGGAGTTGCACCTGATTGTGACTTTGTAATTGTAAAACTTCTAGAATCTTTAAATTTTAAAAATAGATTAATAGGAAATGAAGTACAATATATTCCAATTTACAATAATGCAGAAGTTTTAGCAGCTATAGAATATTTAAAAAACTTTGCAGTAAAAGTAAAAAAACCCATGGTTATATATATAGGAGTTGGAGCTACAGAAGGTAGTCATGATGGAAATAATTTAATGTCAAAATATTTAACAAATATAGGGAGCACTAGAGGTGTTATATCTGTTTCAGGAGTTGGAAATGAGGGGGCTTCAGAAGGTCATGCTTCTGGATATATGAAAAATTTAGGAGATCTATCTACTGTTGATTTAAGAATACCAAAACAGATAAAATATTTTTCTTTTAACATATGGGTAAGAAAACCTAATAGAGCAAATTTGAAAGTAGTTTCACCAACTGGAGAAGCTTCTGATGTAATTAAATCAGAAGCAAATAAAACATCGCAAATTAAATTTATTTTTTTAGGCACAGAAATGATTGTAAAATATTATGATCCTGAATATTTTACAGGGCATCAACTTATAAATATTACATTTATGAATATAAAACCTGGAATATGGACAATTCAATTGATTGGAAAATATATAACTAATGGTAGATATGATATTTGGCTTCCTCCTGAAAAAACATTACCAGAAGGTACAAAATTTCTCGAATCAGATCCGTTTATTACTTTAACAATACCGTCTACAGCAAGAAAGGTAATTACAGTAGCTTATTTTGGAAATGATAAGGCTTTAGTAGCTTCTTCTGGTAAAGGTTATAATAGTAATAATTTAATAAATCCTGATATAGCTACTATTGGAGTAAATATTATAACTACAAAAGTTTCAGGAGGTATAACAACTGATTCAGGAAGCTCAGTAGCAACTGGAGTAGTAGCAGGAGCTTGTGCACTATTATTACAGTGGGGGATTGTCGAAAGAAATGATATAACTATGTATTCAATAAAGATGAGAAGTTATTTAATTTATGGAGCTGACAGAAGTAATGTTAATTATAAATATCCAACTAGAGAAATTGGTTATGGTAATTTTGATTTATTGGGTACATTCAATGTAATTAGTAGAAGTTATAGGCAAAATAGAATTATAGATAATAATTTTAGTGAATATTATCTTAATAAATTGTTTATAAGAATTCCTAAATAATAGGGAGGACTTAAATGAAAAAAAACTTTTCAGTTCCAGAAAGCATTTTTAGTAATATAAACTATTACCAATATTTGATTCAATATGAAGGAGATATTGAGTCTGAAATTCCTATAGAATTAGGATATTATGTTACAGTAATTAATGAAAAATATGCAATAATAGCGGTACCTGGTAGCGAGGTTGAAATTGATATTAAGAAACCAGAATTCGCATCTATTGTATATGTTAAGGCGACAGAAATGTATACTCTTCAGAATATTTCACCAATTGAAGCGTCTAAAGCTAATTTCTTACAATTAAACTTACCTTTAAGCCTGACAGGAAGAGAGGTAGATGTTGCAATTATTGATACAGGTATTGATTATTTAAATGAAGAATTTATGAAACCTAATGGTGAAACAAGAATTGAAGTTATTTGGGATCAAACAATAATTTCAAATAAGGAATATCAATCCAATTCTATTCCTTATGGGACTGTATATACAAGGAATGAAATAGATAATGCCATAAAAGCCTATAGAGATGGGAAATCTCCATATGAAATTGTTCCAAGTAAAGATGAAATAGGACATGGAACTAATATGTCAGGAATAATTGGGGCTACTGGACAAAATCCTAATTTAAAAGGAGTAGTTCCTGAATGTGATTTTATTGTTGTGAAATTACTTAAAGACTATGCGTTCCAAGCACGGTTTCATACTGAAGTTCCTGTTTTTAATATAGCAACTATATTTTCTTCCTTACAATTTTTATATGAATATGCTTTGAGTAGCAGTAAACCAATGGTTATATATTTTCCACTTGGAAGTAATTTTGGTAACCATAAAGGAAATGGAATTTTAGACGAATTTATCGAAGCAATTTCAATTAGTGGGCGTATTGTAGTAGTTTGTGGAACAGGAAATCAAAATGGAAAGGGGGGACATACTTCAGGTGCAATAGCTGAAGTTGGTGGTATTGGAACTATTGAAATTGAGGTATCACCTAAACAAATTGATTTATGGGCTGAGATTTGGACTGATTTGCCTAATATAATGACTTTAAATATAATATCGCCATCAGGAGAAAGTACTGGTATAATTCCAGTTATAATTAATTCGATTATTGACTATAATTTTGTATTTGAAAATACGTCAATTAAAGTTAATTACTTTCTGCCAGAAGAAAATACAGGAGATGAACTAATACGGATTAGGCTTTATAATTTACAACCAGGAATATGGATACTTAGGCTTACTGCTAATTCTATTTTAAATGGGGAATATAATGCTTGGCTAGCTCAAGAAGGAATAACTGTTGGAGGAACTAGATTTAATGAAAGTGATGATTATGGAACAATAATGACTCCGAGTAGTTCGACGTATACAGTTTCGGCAGCTGCATATAATCAAAACAATAATAACATTCTTAATTATTCAGGGAGGGCATTGAGATCAAATTATGTTGATGTAATAGATGTTGCGGCAGGAGGAGTAAATGCATTAACTGTAGCTCCAAACAATCAAACTGCTATTGTTAATGGAACTAGTGTATCTGCTGCAGTAGTTGCTGGTGTTTGTGCAATGTTATTTGAGTGGGGAATTACTAATAATAATGACCAATATATTCATTCTCAAACTATTAAAGCGTATCTTGCAAGAGGAACTACTCAAAGAAGTGGAGATGTATATCCTAATACAGAATGGGGTTATGGAATTTTAAATGTATTGAAGTTATTTGAAAATATAGAATAGATAGGCCAGGTTTTTTCTTATTTTAAAGCCTATAGAATAAAGGCAAGTATTACATACAATTTGTAGACTTGTCTTATTTTTATGATGAAATTAAAAATTCATAATATAGAAATTATCAATATTAAATTAATTATGATGGTTTAATAGAATTTATTTGTGAATTGTTATTTTCTTTTCTGTGTCTAAAATTGAAATATATATACATATTTGTAATTACAGTGATATAATAAATTAAGAAAATTTGTACTCAAAGTACAAAAATATGTATTTTAGAACGAATATAAAAGTATATATGAAAAAAGCTATGGAATAAAAAGGCGTATACATTAAAAAATTATATATGTTTGGAGGAAGTATTATGAGCAAGTATATTTTAAGTGAAAATTTTATTGAGGGAACTTCATCAGGAAAAAGATTATATCAAATTATTGCTGTTAATAATTTTAGTGATGTAGAAGCAGGGGAAGTTGGGGGATATGTTGAAGGTTTAAATAACTTATCTCAAGATGGTAACTGCTGGGTTTATGATGATGCACAAGTATTTGATAATGCAGAAGTATTTGGAAATGCAGTTATAGCAGGGGATGCAAAAGTATTAGGAAAAGCTAAAGTATGTGATGATGCAATAGTAAGTGATAATGCAGAAATAGCTGATAATGTAATTGTATCAGGAAAAGCAAGTATATATGATAATGCAAAACTATCAGATTATGCAAGAGTATGCGATAATGGACTTGTTTTTGACAGTGCTGTTGTTAAAGGCAATGTAATATTATCAGGAAATTCACAAATATATGGATATGCAATATTATCAGGAAATGTTCGTGTATGCGATGAGGCAGCAGTATGTGATACAGCTGTTATTTCTGATTATGTAATAGTTTCTCATAAAGGAAAAGTATGTGGAAATGCTGAATTATTCAATAACAGAAATGTATGTGATACAGAGGTAGTTTCTGGGGATGGACAAAACATTTCGGCTTAAGTAGATTTTAGGCACATGAAAGAAAATAATAGACGAGCAAACTGGTCTATTATTTTCTTTCATGTGCCTTATTTATTGAAAAGAAAATTACTATTTTAGTAGCAAAATTTATTATTCATCATATTATAGAAGCGTAATAAACTTTAAATACTATAATTTGGAGGATAGATATGAAGTATGACAAAATTGAATTACCATACTCATACAATGCGCTGGAACCATATATTGATGAAGAAACTGTAAACATACATTATAATAAGCATTTACAGGGATATGTAAATAAACTAAATAATGCTCTAGAGGGATATGAAAAATTTACTAAAGGAAAAACCTTAGAAGGAATACTTTCAAATATAAATAAAATACCTAAAGAAATTAGACAAGATGTTATAAATCAAGGGGGGGGAGTATCTAATCATAATTTATATTTTTCTATTTTGTCACCTCACCCAAAGAAACATCCAGAAGGAAAGTTGTTTAAAGAAATAATTAGAACTTTTGGAGATTTAGAAATGTTAATAGAACAAGTTAGTGAAATAGCTATAGACCAATTTGGTTCAGGATATGGGTGGTTAGTTAAAGATAAACATGGAAAGTTAAAGATTATGAGTACTTTAAATCAAGATACACCCTTGAGTTTTGGATATATTCCAATACTAACTATAGATATTTGGGAACATGCTTATTATTTAAAATATAAAAATTTACGGGCAGAATATGTTAAAAACATATGGAATATAATTGATTGGGGCAAGGTTGAAGAAATTTATAGTCACGGTTGTATAAAATAATTTAGAGAGTTTGTTTTAATGTTAAGGCAAACTCTCTTTTTGATTATGCCTAAGGCATAATCAAAAAAATAACAATTCAATATGCCTAAAATAAATTCAAGTATAAAAATTTAAATCTTAACTTGTTTACAAATTATTTGATATAATAGAGAGTATATTAAATTTAATTAATATATTATTAAATTATTTAGGCATATGAAAGAAAATAACAAGTCTAAAATGCCATGTATATTTCGTGTCAGACAAAGAGGTGTGTTTGCCTCATAGTAGGCTATTAGGTGAACATGCGGATGAAGTATGACACGAAATAGACTAGAATTTTGACTTGTAATTTTTTTGATTATGCCTTAGCAAGGGGAATTTACAGATGGCAAAATTAAATAAAATACTAAGTCCTAAATTAGAAACTTTATTGGAAGAAAATCAAGAGATTAATGGTGAATTAATAAATGAAAGATATTTAGCAAATACTTTAGTTCAAAATACTAGCATAAATTCTATAAATGAAGAAAGAATAGAGATAAATGGCTGTCATTTTGTGAATGTTATATTTAGTGAATGTTCTTTTAGAAATGTAGATTTATTAGATGTAGTATTTGAAAATTGTGATTTATCTAATATAGATTTTTCAGAAGGAAGTATACATAGAGTAGAATTTAAAGGTTGCAAGCTTATAGGAGCTAATTTTAGTGGTGGTAATCTGCAAAATGTTCTTTTTAAAGAAGTTCTTGGAAGATATTCAACTTTTGGATATTCTAAAATGAAGAATATAAATTTTGAGGAATGTAATATGCAAGGGACTGGATTTTTAGAATGTGATTTTAATAAGGTTGGATTTAAAGAATGTGATATAAGTAGTTGTGAATTTACTAATACACCACTTAAACAAATAGATTTTACAGATAGTGACATATCTGCAATATCATTAACAGGAAAAGAATTAAAAGATGCTATAGTTTCATCAATTCAAGCTGTTGAGCTTGCAAGGCTTCTTGGAGTTATAATTAAATAAGGCATAATCAAAAAAATAACAAGTCAAAATTCTACTATATTTCATGACATTTGCGGATTGTTATTTTCTTTGATATGCCTAAAAGGGTATTCCACTAATTAACAATTGTTGATAAACATACTAATAGTGATATAATAATTGTAAGAAAATTTTATTTAGGAGGAACAAGAATGGAAAAAATAGCATTAATAACAGATAGTGCTTCAGATATAAGTGTTGAACTATTAGCTGAAAAGAACATTAAACTATTACCGTTTAAAGTTATATATTCTGATAGAGAATATGATGATAGAATAGATATAACTCCTCAAATGATGTATGAACGTTTAAAAGAAGAAATTCCTAAAACCTCATTACCCAGTATAGAAAAAATGATTAACACATTAGAAGAAGCAATTGCTGAAGGGTATACACATGCAATTATAATAACTATATCAGCAGCTTTTTCAGGTACATATAATGCTATGAGATTGGTTTGTGAAGATTTCCAAGAACTTGAAACTTTCGTTTTTGATTCTAAAACTTTAACTATGGCAGAGGGTGCAATGGTACTTGAAACGGCAGAATTAATTAAAGAAGGAAAATCATATAAAGAAATAATTGAAATATTACCCACATATAGAGAGAAGATAGATCTATTTTTTACTATAGATACCTTAGAATATTTACAAAAGGGTGGAAGAATAGGTAGAGTTGCAGGAACTATTGGAGATTTGTTAAATCTTAAACCTATTATAACAGTAGCAGAAGATGGAACTTATAGAACAGCAGCCAAAGTAAGAGGTTCAAAGCAATCGGTATCAAAGTTAACTGGTATATTTAAAACTTACTTAGAAAAAGGTAAGTATAAAGCTTGGATTTTAGATGGGAATGGATTTGATAAGGTTCAAAATTTATATGAATCAATTAAAGACCTTCCAAATGTTGTAGAATGCACAATTGCTGGAACAATTGGCCCTGCACTTGGAGTAAATACTGGGCCTGGACTTGTAGGTCTTGCAATAGAGAGTGTTGATTAATACTATATATAATTAGATAACAAACTTTTACTAGAATAATAAGAAATATTATTTCTTATTATTCTAGTAGGAGTTTTTTTGTTCCTAAATATATTTATAAGGCATATTAAAAATAGAGAATCTATATTAGGGTATTATTTCTTTGCTAAGCCTAAGACATAATTTTATTTTAATAAATAAAATTTTCTTTATAGGAAAAACTAAAATTACAAAAAAGAAATAAGAAGTTTAGGAGGAATTAAAATGAATTTTCCAACATCTTTTCCAAAACAACATCAAAATGAGCAACCAGGATTGGAGTATGAAATGAATCCAACTCCAATATATGATAGTCCAGTTTACAATAAAAAGGGTAATGCTTTAAATAACAAAGTTGCTATAATTACAGGGGGTGACAGTGGAATAGGAAAAGCAGTTGCTATAGCTTATGCAAATCAAGGTGCTGATATAGTAATTATTTATTATAATGAACATAAAGATGCAGAAGAAACTAAAAAACTTATAGATGCTATAGGCAGAAAATGTACACTTATAGCTGGCGATATTAGTGACTTTAATTTCTGTAATAGTGTTTTAGAACAAACTATTAAGGAATATGGGAAAATAGATGTATTAGTTAATAATGCTGCTGTTCAGTATGTTTGTACTG
>Ga0302173_10001115_pt1 | contig 13628 bp, 13 predicted proteins | sample I_Fen_N3_1_FD_198785 | JGI IMG/M metagenome (GOLD analysis project Ga0302173, IMG submission 198785) | Peat permafrost microbial communities from Stordalen Mire near Abisko, Sweden - I_Fen_N3_1 | ecosystem: Environmental > Terrestrial > Soil > Wetlands > Permafrost | place: Sweden: Abisko... | reverse complement strand
AAGCGGAATAATTAACGAATCATTTTTAGAAATGATTTAAAGAGTATATTATTGAACCTTGCCTTAAAGGACTATAGACACGCATTTATAAACTTCTTGAACAAAAGGCCTTCAAATCGCAGTTTTAGCATCTTGCATGCTTTGTACGATTCCTTTTTTAACTTATCTTCGCGATTTATACATTTATGGGTATATTTTACTCATTTTAAAAAACTAGTTTGTGAAGAAACAACATGAAGACGTAGAAGAAAATCAACTCAAACGTGGGTTGACCAATCGCCACATTCAGTTAATTGCTTTAGGCGGTTCAATAGGAACAGGTCTTTTTCTCGGCATTGGGCCGGCAGCTGTATTAGCAGGACCATCTGTTATTTTAGGATATGCTGTAGCTGGAATTATCGCTTTTTTTATTATGAGACAACTTGGTGAAATGGTTGTTGAAGAACCTGTATCAGGAAGCTTTAGTCATTTTGCTTATAAGTATTGTGGCTCTTTTGCAGGTTTTGCTTCTGGTTGGAATTACTGGATTTTATACATTTTAGTTAGTATGGCTGAACTTACAGCCATTGGTGTTTATGTGCAGTTTTGGTGGCCAGAAATTCCGCTGTGGGCATCCAGTTTATTTTTCTTTCTCGTAATTAATGCTTTAAATTTTGCGTCCGTAAAAGTGTACGGAGAAACTGAATTTTGGTTTTCAATCATTAAAGTTGTTGCAATTATTGCCATGATTCTCTTTGGTGTTTATTTGCTAATAAGTGGAACAGGAGGAGAACAAGCTACAATTCATAATTTGTATAACGATGGAGGCTTTTTTCCAAAAGGTTTCTTTGAAAAAGCTAAAGATGGTAATTTTCAAGGCTTATTATCGGCAATGGCCCTAATTATGTTCTCTTTTGGTGGTTTAGAATTAATTGGAATTACTGCTGCTGAGGCCGAAAATCCAGAAAAAAACATTCCAAAGGCAACAAATCAGGTCATCTATAGAATCCTTATATTTTATGTTGGTGCGTTGGTAATATTATTTGCTTTGTCACCCTGGCAGCAAATTACTACAGATAGTAGTCCATTTGTAATGGTTTTTCAAAACTTAAACGGAATGGAGTTTGAGCTTTTTGGAAACAAAATATTTTTTACACGACTTATAGCTAACGTGCTTAATTTAATTGTATTAACTGCCGCTTTATCAGTATATAATAGCAGTGTATATAGTAACTCACGTATGTTATATGGTTTAGCAGATCAAGGCAATGCTCCTAAGTTTTTAATGAAGTTAAACAAACAATCGGTACCAATTAACGCCATTTTAATTTCTTCATGCTTTGCGGCAATCTGTATTTTAATAAATAAAGTAATTCCAAAAGAAGCTTTTAGTATTTTGATGTCTTTAGTAGTGTCTTCTTTGATTATTAACTGGGTTATGATTTCTTATACGCATCTAAAATTTAGACGTTCAAAAGACACTGAAAAGACAAAAACTAAGTTTCCTTCAATATTTTATCCAGTAAGTAATTACATCTGTTTCATATTTTTATTGGGTATTTTATCAATAATGTGGATGACAAATATGAAGGTATCCGTAGAATTGATTCCTATTTGGTTGGGGATTCTTTTTGTATGCTATAAAGTTTTTAAAACAAAAAAATAAGTAGCTTTTACATGAGCAATATATTTTCTGACAACAGCCAAATAGGAGTAGTGTCTACTTTTTCTGATCTTGTACATACCAATTTTGCAGGAGAAATGAATGCATTATGCTGGTACAGAAATTTGGACGGCGATTTTAATGAAATTGTCGCCCATTTATCTTTAGAAGAAAATATAACCGAAGTTTATCCTGAAGATCTAATCGCACTCCGTCTATCAGAAAAGGGGAATATAGCAAGACAAATAATCTTAAATGATTTACAATTATTAACTGATTTTGGCGCTTCGCCCTCTCTTAATTTACTCAAGTGTTATGAACGTGATGATGAATTTGATTTTATATCCACAGATGTGTATTCGTTTCATGTAGATCGTTCGCCCATCGCAACAGATACTTTTTTATGTACCTATCACGGAGCAGCAAGTGATATTGTTTCTAATTCGCAAGCCAAGCAAAAAATCCTAATTCCAGAAATCAGAGCAAAGTTAAAAGAACTCTATAATGGACCAGAGGAAGAATTTGAAGACTTTTTGAAGGAAAATTATTTTGATCTGCATTATCAATTACATCAGGATGCCGAACCTGTAAATTTAGGTTTAGGACATCTTTGGCGACTAGCCGTAGATCATCCAAAACAAGAAGTACTGCCTTGTATTCATAGAGCCCCAATAGAAAATGAAGGAGAATACAGGCTGTTGTTAATTTGTTGAAACTGATAATTATACAAAGATTATTCTATTGATACTTACTCAAATCCAGATTTAGAATTGTACCAACTCTACTAAACTCCTCATTAACCTTAGCATTCAGGATTAATTGTTCGTTGTTTATAGGATGATTAAAAATTAACTGATGCGCATGAAGCATCATTCCTTTAAGGTCAAAATTCTCCAGCCATAATTTATTTTGTTTGTTGCAGCCATGAGGCCGACTTCCTAAAATGGGATGAAAAATATGTTTGAAATGTTTGCGTAATTGATGCATACGTCCAGTTTCAGGAATCGCTTCTACCAAACAATATCGTGAAGTTGGTTTGTTGTTAAATTCTAACGCAACCTCGGCATTTTGCAAACGATGAAAGTAGGTTATTGCATTTTGTGTAACGTCATCATCATTAGTTAAATCATAATCAATCGTTAGTTCGTCGGGTGACCAGCCGCGTAAAATGGCTAAATATTTTTTCTCGACTTCGCGCGTGGCAAAACGATCATTCATAATTTTCAAAACTTCCTTATCCAAAGCAAATAACAAAATACCTGATGTTTTGCGGTCTAACCGATGAATAGGGTAGACGTGCTGCCCAATTTGATTTCTCAATTCCTGAATGGCATACACTTTTGCATCGCGCGCATAAAATGATTTGTGAACCAACAACCCGCTTGGTTTATTAATGGCTATAATATATTCGTCTTGGTAAAGAATTTCTAACATTTGGCAAAAGTAAAAGAGATTTCGGTTGAAATCTCTTTTAGTACTTGTTTATTTCTATAGTTTTGTTTTTTTTTCAAGTAAATCCAGATGTGGAACTAATTAATTTAGGATTAATGAATTTTTAGCGACTGTCCGTAGGTTATCTAAAACAAAAATCATTGCCTGGTATTCATGGAGCGGTAATAGAAAATGAAGAAAATTTAGGTTGTTGTTAATTTGTTATAGGAAATTGTTGCAAAATAAACTTAGCAATAAAATTTCATTAGTTATTTTCGTAATTATCTATAAAGTTGGAATTAGATGAATAATATTTACTATTTAATATATTTTTTAATTCTTCCTAATGAATACCATCTACTGTCCAATGAAAAAGAGGTTGTAGTAGTGGCAGTTTTTTCCAAGGTAGTGATCTAGAATATATAACTATTCCTAAATTCTTAGATTCAAGTTCCAATATTTTTGATACATGCGAATACTTGTAATGCATTATAATTTTTTTGTTATTATAGTTGGTTAGTATAAATTGATTTTTAGAAGAATCAATTTCTAAATAAAAATCTTCCGTAGTATCGTCTGCGTATTGAAAAATAAAATAATTTTTTCGGTGAATGAAAATTCTTTTGATTTTTAGGTCTCTCCCATTTTTTTGTTTGTCTTCTTTTTTTATTTCTATAACTTCATATGCCCCATGAAGTGGATTACGTAAAATAATATCATCATTGAATTCATTTTTTTGAATGTAAGGGTACAGAGATTCAAAAAAGAAAAAAAGTATCAAAGCCGCTTTTAAACCCAACCTTATTGTTTTTGAAGAACATAAATCGTTGCCCGAATGACTTGGGAGAGCTACAGCTTTATTTAAAATAAAAAAATGAAAGATTCTATTAAGAGAAGGAATAAGTAATAAAAAACAAATTAGCAATAAGAATGATGAATATAATTTTACAGAGATGTCAAACCCAAAATTGATAAAAACAACGTTAATTAAAACTCCAAAAAGAATAAAAAGACCAAGAATTCGAGTTTTTTTATAAAGCAGCATCAAGGCTGGGAGGACTTCTATTAAACCCATAAAAAGATTGTATGAATAAGAAGTTCCCATAGTACTCCAAAACAAAATGTCTTTATCAAGCATTCCTAAAGGTGTATATAAAGTATTAGGTTCCGGAAGGTAGAATTGTGCTTTAAAAATTTTATCAAAACCATATTTGAGCATTATACACGAAAGATAAAAGGTCAAAATCATACGAATTGTCCTTACAATATAATTTTGATGAATCTTCCAGAAATAAGAAAAGTACAGTAAAACTTTAAAAATTACTGCCAGAATAAATAAGATAAAAAATAGCAAATATAATGTTGTCGAATCTGATGTGATTTCACTATTTGCAACATAAATGCTGTCAAAATTTGAGGAAATAAATTGAATTAGATTTCCAAAAAAGAGTTTTGTAATTTTAGGTTGATAATTAAAGTATTGAAAAGAAAAGGGGACAAATATTACTCCTAAAATGACAAATATTAAAAATAATTGATAAATAAAAATGCCAATTTTTTTCATTGTAAAAAGCTTATTATGATCTAATAAAAACTATTTTATCGATAGGAGTTTGCATCAGTATTGTTTTAGAGGATTTTCTTAGTTTTAAGATGCTTTTTTTATTAAATACTGGATCATTTACAAGCGTATCAGTTATATGAATAAAATCAGATTCCTTTAGAGTATCATATTTTGATGGTGACCAATAATCTGTATACTTAGTTTTAGATTGTCTATATTTTATTACAGTAATAGATTTGTTCACAACAATAATTGTATCAAGCCGAGTAAGATTTTTTGCTTCGGGAGGAGTTCCAAAGTTTGAACCATTTATATTAAATAAACTGTTTTGATATGCCTTTGAAAAAGAATTACCAGAACCACTGTGGCTTTTATGCGCAATTACTTTAGTTTGTGCCTGAGATAATAGCGTAATAAATAAGCAAATGAATAGTATTTTTACTTTCATGATTGTATTTTTTAATTAATGTTTTTCTTTTTCAATTTAAGACGTATCCTATTTTATGTAAAAAAAATCCTTATTAATCCTTTAAATTTATAAGTTTGATTTTTTTGTTAGTTTTTTTCAGATTAATCTAATAAATTAAATTAAGTTTTTACAAATTTAGTCTGCTCTCGGACCTAAATTGCATCCAATAAGTTATTTTAATAGAAGAATAAGACAATCTTTTAAAAACCTAAGTTGTTCATTTTTCGCTTTTAAAAGTTCTAAAATTTAATCGTTTAATTTCTTCTTAAGCTTCTATCCACTTTTAAACTAGATGTGTTAAGAAAATAAAGAAAACAGATTAAGATTGATTCTATAATGGAATAAAACATCCCTTATCTAAACTTTAAAATACGCAATTATGAAACTTCAACATTGATTTTGATTAAGTTATTCGGGAAAATTTGGAAAAGTCATAAAAAAAAATCCTATTTCGTTAGAAATGGGATTTTTTTTATGGCTTCGGCGGGATAAATTTCTCTAATTTTTTTTCTAAAATTTGAAGAGATTAGAATACTTGAAGTAGTAATGACATTAATTCTTTATGACAAAAAAGGCAGCAGCTCCAAAAGTTTGTAACGATAATTTTTTTCAAGTGAATACTATCACGGAGCGGCAAGCGCTATTATTTCTAATTTCCAAACACATATTCAGTGAACGGCAAGTATTATAAAAGCCTGATAAAATATGCCAGGTTTAAAAGAATACAATTGTCAGAATAAATTTGTGATCGCAATACTTTTTAAGATTTGATGTATGCTAAAATATCATTATTAATAGTTTCGGCTTCTGTAGTTGGCATACCATGCGGAAATCCGGGATACGAAATTAATTTTCCATTTTTCAAAAGTGCTGCGGCTCTTGGCGCTTGCGCGAAAGGAACGATCTGATCGTCTTCGCCATGCAAAACAAGAACAGGAATATCTAAACTTTTAAGATCTTCTGTAAAATCTGATTCAGAGAAAGCTTTAATTCCTTCATAATGAGCCAATACAGATCCCATCATTCCTTGACGCCACCAATTGTGTTTAATTCCTTCCTGAACCGTTTTTCCTTCGCGATTCCATCCGTAAAACGGAATAGGAAAATCATAAAAATATTGAGCTCTGCTAAATCCTGTTCCTTGTCTAATCTCATCAAAAACAGACAATGGAACACCATCTGGATTTGTTTCGTTTTTTATCATAATTGGAGTTACGGCACTAATTAAAATCGCTTTTGCAACGCGTCCTTTTCCGTATTTTGCTGCGTAGCGTACTACTTCACCGCCACCGGTTGAATGTCCAATATGAATAGCGTCTTTTAAATCAAGAGCAGCAGTCAATTCTGCTACATCAGCAGCATACGTTTCCATATCGTTTCCTTGTGCGCTTTGACCAGAGCGGCCATGTCCGCGTCTGTCGTGTGCAATAACTCTATATCCTTGTTTCAGGAAGAACATCATTTGTGTATCCCAATCATCACTTGATAAAGGCCATCCGTGATGAAAAACAATAGGTTGTCCTGTTCCCCAATCTTTATAATAAATTTCTGTTCCGTCTTTTACTGTAATTGTGCTCATCTTTATTTGGTTTTAAATTAATTAATATGTTTTTTGTTGCATGTTTATCGTAGTCGTAAATCCCGACTTATTTTGTAATTTCACTTATTAGCTGTAATAGATCTTGTGGTCCACCGTTAAATTTTGTACCATTTACAAATAGGGAAGGCGTTCCATTTACACCGCTCATCACACCGCTTTCAAAATCAGAATCTATCTTACTTGCCAATTCAAGTTTTTTAATATCGGTATTAAATTGATGAGGATCAAGCTCTAGTTTTTCTGCTAATTCTAATAGAAAATTTTCACTCAAATATTCCTGATTTTCATAAATCGCATCGTGCATTTCCCAGAATTTTCCCTGCAAAGCTGCTGCTTCTGCCACGATTGCGGCCGGACGGGCATATTGGTGCATTTCGGATAACGGAAAGTTTCTAAAAACAAATTCTACCTGAGTTCCGTATTTTTTCATCATTTCTTTAAGAATTGGATATGCTGCTCCGCAATAAGGGCATTGATAATCTCCATATTCTACAATTACGATATCGGCATCTTTTTTTCCTTGTGTATGGTCAGTTTTACTAACCGCTGGTTTTAGTGACATAATTAGTTGGTTTTAAAGGTTTTCTAAAGCTTCTAGGATTGCGTCAGCGCCAGGGTTTACAGCCATTGGCGACAAGTAACTCCATTGTATAATTCCGTTTTTATCGATAACAAAAAGAGCACGGTTACATTCGCCTTCTATGGTATTGTATACACCGTATTTTTTTGAAGTTTCTCCTTTAGCTTCAAAATCAGATAATAAAGGAAAATGTAAATTTCTAGATTGTGAAAACGCCATGTGACACCATTTGCTGTCTACCGAAATACCAAAAATTTCGGCATCGTATTTCTTGAAGTATTTCAGCATTTCGTTGTAAAGTGCCATTTGGTCGCTGCAAACTGGACTCCAATCGGCAGGATAAAAAGCTAAAATCACATTCTTACCTCTAAATTCAGATAAAGTGATTTTTTGGTCGGGTGTTGCAAATAATGTAAAATCTGGAGCAACGTCATTTTTCTGTAGCATAAGATTTATTTTTTAGGGTTAATGGTTGTAATAGTTGTAAATAATGCACAAACTATCAATAATACTGCGGGCAGGCTCAGTGTCCAGTTTCCTAACGAAGGAAGTAAAAAAGGCACAGTAAATGCTCCCAACAAAAAGCCTGTCCATAACAGTAATAAGTGAATAGCGTTTAGTTTGTATTGTTTATTGTTAGATTCGTCGTTACTCATACTTAACATTGCCGTGTTTCTGGCAAGACTATTTAAAGTTCCGGTAACGAAATCGGTATTTATTTGTTGGCTTCCTATTGATGTTATAATCGTATTCATAACTCCTGTCGAAAATCCAATTATGGCTATTGAAAGTGTTGTATTTATGTTGTAATAGAGCGAAATAGCGGTATAGATTAGTAGTATTCCTGAAACGATATAAAAAGGTAAGGTTTGAATTTTACACTTTTTCCACAATGACAAACACGTACCACTATAAATTCCCAATACAAAACAGCCAATTACAGTCAAGGTTGTAATAATTACAGCCCATTTATTATGAGATAAAGCGACTCCTAACTGTGTGGTATTTCCGCTCATAAACGACACATAAATTTTCCATTTAAGAAGTCCCGCTGCATCCAAATATCCTGCAATAAAAGCCAGAAATACGGCTAGTTTCTCTTGCGTTCTAATTTGATTAGAAGTAGCGGTGAGTGCTGTTTGAGAAATCAAAAGGATTATTTTTCAGGTTGAATAAACAATTTACTTTTTGGAAATTTCTCTATTTCACCTTCGGACAGACCAAAATTGGTTACGATTACATCTTTTGGATTTCCTGCAAGCCATTCGCTTAAATCTATAGATTGATAAACTCCGCTGTTAAAACCAATTAAGATTTTGCAAACAGTATCTCCCGTATTTTTAATGTAATGTCCTGCGCCCATTGGTACATAACCAACATCTCCTGCATTAAATTGCTCCGTTACAACGGTACTTTCTGCCAGAAAAACAGACATTTCGGCTTGACCGGAAATATAATATTGCCATTCGTCAGCATTTGGGTGCCAGTGCATTTCTCTTAAAGCTCCAGGTTGCAATTCGATAATAGATCCCGCCATTGTGGTACTAATTGGAAACTCTTTGCTGGTTACCAATCGTTGTAAACCACCACCCGGAATTATTCTGGGCTGTTGAGAATGTAAAGGATAACGATGTATATTAGTCAATTCGATATCTGATTCCTCAAGGCGCGGAGCAGCATTAAAGGATAATTCGTCGGGAACAATTCCGGCAGCAAAATAGGCTTCTTTTTGAGGTAAAGCTGCAACTTCTTCTAAAGTAATTCCAAGGTTTTGGGCAACAATTTCCGGTGGCATACTCGAAACAAAATCAGTAACACTAAAAGTATGATCTTCGGAAAAATTACCATTATCAAAAATCAAAATAAAATGACATTCTTCAGTTCCTGTTGCTTGTATAGAGTGTCCGTATCCTTTTGGAAAATACCAAACATCGCCTGGTTCAAAATTATCAGTGTAACTGTGACCGTTTGGATGAATAATAGTGGTACGTACTGTTCCCGAAATAACATAAGCCCATTCAGCAGCGTTAGCGTGCCAGTGTAATTCGCGCATACTGCCGGGTTGTAATCTCATAGATACTCCTGCAATTCCTATAGAAGCAGGAAAATCTGTTACAGAAGCTCCTCTTGTTGTACCGCCGTCATTGGTACGTGGTTCTTTTTTTTCTAATTCGTATTTAAAACTTAGTGAATTGGTTTTCATAGCAATAGATTTTGATGATTAATGGTATTGGTTTTTAATTCTATTGTAAAGCTATTGAAGATATGAACGCTCTATGTGTCGTATTCGTTAAATGGGCAAAAAGAGTCGTTGAGTTTAGGATGTGAAAATTTTAAAGAATAAATTTTGTTTTTTCTAAGTTTAAAATAAAAAAAAATCACTGCGTAAAACAGTGATTTTCTAGAGTATAAGTTGAGTTTATTAGGTTATTTATACAGCCATTTTTTAATTAGTTTAGTATAATTTGGCATTACAACAAATACCATTAAAAAGACAATGAAACCTGAGTTTACTAAAGCATCAAAATAATGATTTGCAGGAATTTGTAAAAACCTTAAAAAGGGGAGTGCAAGCAACGGAATTAAAAGCGACAAAGGATAAATGGCAGACCAGGTTACAAGAAATTGTTTCCAGCGTACAGGAACTTTATTTCCTTCGTTTTCGGAATTAAAAAGGAAATCCAAACCCGATTTTATTTGGTAGTTGTCGTTTTTTCTAAAAAATGGATGTGCTTTTTGAATCAGCATTTTTCTATCTTCAGATTCCATCCAGGTTTTTAGGTTTTCGATGGTGTCAAAACGAATGATTACGGTGTAAACAAAGGTTAAATGTGGAATGGGGCGCACAATTTGCAAATCGATAAAACCGTTTGAATGTTTGGTAATTGGAATAATTTCCTCCAGCCATTTTTCATATTGTAGTTGTTTCCCGTCCAGTATATGATGGGTAATTACAACAGATGCTCCTTGATTTTCCATTTTTCTTTTTGTTTTGGTTGATGTATAAATTTACAACTTATTTGTTTTTTTGATTTAAAACGGCTGATTGTATTTACCCGTTAAAGCTTTGTTTTCGATGCTTTTAGCAAAGTTAGGCGTTTCTTCGTGATTGTGAGCGTCAGAAGCGGCTTGTCTAGAAGCGGCTGCACCTGCAAGATCTACGTTGTGTTCTTTTAAATAAGCAAACATTTCGGGTGTTGCAGTAGCATGAATCTCGTTGCTATATAGACAAGTATTCTCGTCGATTTTGGTTACTTTAAGTTCCCATAAAACCTGAACTTTAGTACGTCCGTTTTGAGTAATAGAATCAGAAATTGACAACATACGACAGTAATCCGGACGATAAACTGTAGCAACATAATGTTGCACCATTAAGGCATCGCCAATTGTTTCGACATTAATAGACATTGGTTGTCCATCATAAGTACTTGTAATTCCTGCACCAATATGTTGCGTAGAACAACGTTGATATTCGGCATCTGGCAAATTAAAAAGCCAGTCAGCAATATTTACTTTTTCGATAGGAGCATTAATAATTGCAGTAACTGTTGAGTGTGATAATGCGTTTTCTGTGGTTTGTGTAATTTCCATGATTTTTTGGTTTAAAATGTTTTACTAAAGTAAATTTACATTCGTTAACGCAATCTGTCATTGACTTTTCAGCGAATGGGCAAAAACACTCGTTTAAAAAGCACAATTAATCGTTTACATTTTTGAAGCTTAAACTAAAGAAGTAAAAGTTCTTTTTTAGTATAGAATTAAACAAAAAAAAAGACTGCTTTAAGGCAGTCTCTAAATTGAATGATTAATAATAACCTCTTATTGGGTATAATTTTTTAACACATAGAAACATAGACTATGGCTTCTCAAAAAAGGCGTTTCACTGCCATAAACGCACATAGTTTTATGTGTTAGAAACTAGTTTCTTTTTTGTATTCTTTTTAGATATAAAATCTATGTTTCTATGTTTTTAAATATTTTTTTTTTTGAATTGAAACAAGTGATATTTACTGATCTATTTTTTACAGCGATTCTAAAAATATTTTAGCTTCAGAAAGCGACAAATTGAGAATATGCTCTACATCGTCCAGAATTTGTTGTAAAGTTGTATTTTTCTCGATTGCTATTTCAAGAAGATCCAGTTTTTCTTCTAAAAGAGGTAATAAACCCATTATTGCGGCACTCGATTGTAAATCATGCGCTCTAAGTTTTACCATCTTAAAATCCTCATTCTGATAAGCTGTTATAAGTTGTTGTAAATGCAAAGGCACGTTGTCGACAAATTGCTTTGTTACCGTGTGCTCAAAGCTTTTGTTTCCGCCACTTACAGACTTCATATAAGTAAGATCAATGTATTGAAAAACCGAGTCTGATGCCGGAATTTTTACTTCTTCTAATGTTGTTTCTTTCAACCCAAAATTAGCAATAAGTTTAAAAAGTTCTTCTTCTTTGATAGGCTTTGAGATGTATTCATTCATGCCTCGGCTCAAACATTTTTCTCTTTCGCCAGGCAGTGCATGTGCAGTCATGGCAATTATTGGAATATCAAGTTTTAGCATTTCACGAATTTGCTGAGTAGCAGTATAGCCGTCCATTTGTGGCATTTGTAAATCCATTAAAACAAGATCACAATCTTTTTTTCTAAGATATTCAACAGCTTCCAGACCATTAGATGCCATTTCAAAATCAATATTCCATTGCGAGAGTAAATGTTTCATTAAACTCTGATTGATTGCATTATCATCTACCACTAAAACTCTCAATGCTGTATTCGATATATCTTTAAAGTGATTTATACTGGCAACAGGAATTGCATTAAGTTGTTCCTTGGCAATTTCATACGGAATATAAAAACTAAAAGTTGTTCCTTTTCCCTGTTCGCTGCTTACTTCAATATCGCCGTTTTGTAATAGAATCAATTTTTTTACAATAGACAAACCAAGTCCGGTTCCGCCATAATTTCTGGTTGTAGAATCTTCGCCTTGGTTGAATCTTTCAAAAACTTCATTTAGTTTTTCTTTATCGATTCCAATTCCGGTATCAGCAATTTTAAAACCCAGAATAACTTGATTTTCATTTTGTTCTTTGTTGTAAACTTCAATACTTACCGTTCCCTGATGCGTAAATTTTACAGCGTTTCCAATCAGGTTAACCAATATTTGCGTCAATCGCGTGGCATCGCCAATTAAAGTATCAGGAATTGATGTATCGACTTTACTGGAAATGGTTAGCTTTTTTTCTTTTACACGTTCCGAAAAAAGTGTTTCTACCGAGTTTAACAATCCGTTGATACTGAATATTCCGGGTGTAATGCGCATCATTCCCGCTTCGATTTTAGATAAATCGAGTATGTCGTTTATAATGGTCATTAAATTCTCTCCAGAACGCTGAATAGAAGTTACAAATTCTGCCGAAGTTTCGTCTAAAGGTCTTTTTTGCAATAAATTCGTAAATCCTAAAATACCACTAAGCGGAGTTCTGATTTCGTGACTCATATTGGCCAGAAAATTTTCTTTGGTTTGTGCCGCAACAGATGCTTTTTTTTCTGCAATATCTAACTCTTTAATTAGATGATGTTGTCTTCTAAATTGTCGAATAATATGATAACCAATAACGGCACCACTTAAAACTAATAAAACCAATAAGGAAATGTCGTAAATTTTTGCTCTCTGACCCATTTCCTGACTTAGCTTACTAAGCTCAACCATACGCAATTGACGTTTGCGATAAATTTGGGCTGTAATATTGGTGATTTCGTTAGAAATTATTCTGGCATGCGGATTGGCGATAGAACTATTATCATCCATATTTCCAAGAGAATCATAACGATGCAAAAGTTTTCCTTTTGTTGCCATTTTATCCTGTGCAAGAACTCCAAGTCTTTGAATTAAGCTTTCCTCTTCAGGATCTGAATTATCTACAGACAGCGAATCAAGAAAATTTCTAATTTGTCTAATTTTTTGGTCGATGCCTTCTAAATGCGTTGTGTCATTGGTTGCAATAGAAGCTCTAATTCTGCTTTCGACACCCAAAATATCACGATCGATTTCTCTTAAATGATTGCTGGAACGCAATTCGTTCAAAAGTGTATTATTGTTTCTAATGAGCGCCTTAGTATTTTTGGCGGAGTTAATTTGTACAGCTATCAGTAATATACTGCACAAAACAAAACTGCTAATTATAAAATAACTAAAGCGTTTGTTGCCCATTACGGTAGACGTATTTATCATAAAATAAGTGTAAATAAATTGTTTTGCCTTAAGTAAATAAGACAGGATTGTAGTTTACGTAACAGGCAAAAGAAAATGTTATTTAAAAAACATTCATCCTGGTATTTAACGC
>Ga0302173_10001114_pt1 | contig 13630 bp, 6 predicted proteins | sample I_Fen_N3_1_FD_198785 | JGI IMG/M metagenome (GOLD analysis project Ga0302173, IMG submission 198785) | Peat permafrost microbial communities from Stordalen Mire near Abisko, Sweden - I_Fen_N3_1 | ecosystem: Environmental > Terrestrial > Soil > Wetlands > Permafrost | place: Sweden: Abisko... | reverse complement strand
CGTGCTCAAAAGCTCTGGGTGCTATCCATACCGAAATTGATATTTCATTGGTGGGTGTTTTAAATTTCGAAGCCGGTACTTCAATCCAACTGGAAAAGCCATCAAAATCCAAAGCTTTACCTTGAATTCCCTTTTTTCGGATGGGATCGCTAAAAGGCTTTTCATTATTGAAAATATAGTGAATTGAGTCCGATTCACCTGACACCAAGTTGGCTGCGAGCTTTCCACTAAGTTCATCAAACTTCCAATAACCGGATAAATTTGTCCGTGATTGGGCATTAACATACACTGTAATAGCCAGAAGTATAAAAACGACTGACAAAAGTTTTGAGCGTGATTTCATATTCAATATGTGTTAGATTTAATTTACTCATTTAAGTCGTAATATATCTACTACCCTGCTAGTATTACTTTTATAGTCCATTATTTGGGATTAAGGTATTATAGATTTAGCATGTAATGAATTTAAACTACAAGTGATTTCAAATTTTTAGCATTCGCATTAAACGATTTATTTATCGTTTACATAACTTTTATAGCAGTGATTCTTGATAACACTCTTGTTTTGTATCCGTCAAAAAACTTTGCATAGTTTCGGCGAATCATAAATTGGCATGATGTTTAGACTACCTGTATTTATATTTTGTAGAAAGGTTACTATTCTAATGCAAAGCTACAGGGTATATGTTGGAGAAAATATAGACAAGCTCGATTCCCATCACTAACGCGGCTCAGTAAACACTTCAGTTTACAAAACCGCATCAGTTGTGGAATTTACTAGAGAACTTTTTCTTCTACAGTAGTATTACGTGGAATATCAGTTACCATAACAGTTATTTTATCTCCTGCAAGTGAATCATTCTGTTGTGTTGCTGTATATATCCAATCAACTCCATTAGGCTGTAATAACGCTGCACCTTCTTCGACCAAGCTTCCATCTACATTGGCGATGTGGACAGACACATCGGCGACATTAAAATCATCGGTGGCACGCACCCGAATTACACTACCTACCTGTCCGGTGTATGCACTAACATCAATTTCCTGAATGTTCGGAGCATTGAAAAAATCAGCCACAGCAACATTAAAAGCTGATTGACCTGCACTTGTTTTCTTTGCATACAATGCTTTTGTTGCTGGATCGGCTGTAACAGTTTTGCCATAGATAATTGCCTGTTGAAACTTGGATTGTACAGCTTTCTGGGCAGTTGTCGGATCTCCTTCAAAAGCAGCAGGTTGACGTGAAACAAACACTTTGCCATCGGCTTTTCGACGGCGAAAAACTAAATTACCGACCTGACCGCTAAGCCCTTCGGTTGCCAAATTGTTTTTTGATTCTCCCATTTTTTTGGTTTTTTTAAATGTTGACAAATTATTAACTAGTTACCCTGTTGGGTAATATCTTGATCCTATACTAATCCCATACTGATAGTATACTGATCCTATACTCGCACTCTTTATTTATATATTAAGACAATTATTAGTTTAGTGTAAATAAGTTTAGCGTTGTTGAAACACAAAAAAATTAAAAATCTGTCTTGACTTTTGCCGTTTTCAGGGTCCATACGTCAGCCTTTGCGCCAATGTTTGTTCCTTCTGTAAAAATCTCAACCTGATTGCTGGTTTCTTTCAATGGGAATATTCGGGTAGTAAAAGCATCACCGTCATTCACAAAAACTTCTATCACCGAACCATCTATAAACAAGTGAAAATCAATTGATTTTGATAAATCCAAATCATATTTATCTCTTTTTGTTCTTAACGGTATATGTTCTTTTAAACTGGAATTCGTTTGATCAACGACCATCTCACGGGTTTCGGCATCGTAATAAATCCGGGTAAATTCCGAATGATCTGGATTCTCGCCAACCAAAAATCCAAACTTCTTTGAATTGCCGGGTTCAATGGTAGCTTCTATTTCGATTTGTTGATGACCTATACTAATCAGCAATGGCTTTTCGTTTTCGATTTGTTGATTTTGGAATGATTTCTTTTCTTCCCTCAGTTCTTTAAGTACCGGATGAGGAGATTGCTGAATTTTTCCGTCTTTCAAATTCCAAACCCGTGGAATGCTGTATAGATGTGTCCAACCAAGTTTGTAGGAAGCTTCACCGCCAAATTCATCCGGAATAATGGCAATAGCAGAAAGTAGACCATTTTTGTCGAAAGCAACCGAAGGCGAAAGCAATCGGTTAATTACTTCCAGATTCTTTGGGACGGGATTATCAGGTACAAATTTTTCGTTGATAAAGTCACCAACCCAATACAAGGCACGGGCTGAAACTCCTTTGGTTGGAACTTTGTTGACAAGCAACACATATTTCTGTCCGACTTTTTGAAATACCGGCATTTCCCAAAACACCCCTGAATTATCAATTTCCGGATTACCTTCGAATAGCAGATGCAAGAAATTCCATTTTTTAAGATCAAGTGAGGAGTAAAGAAGCAATGCTCCATTTTGTTTTCCATCTTTTTCGAGGCCAAACCCAATACACATGTACCATTTATCACCCACTTTCCACAAATATGGATCGTGCATGTCGGTTCTAGTATAGCCTTCAGGTTGTCCCAGGATGACTGGATTACCGTTGAATTTTCCCCATTCAAGAAGATTAGGATCTTTCGGCAATGCCATTCCTATTCCAAATTTAGCCCCACCTGCCGAGTAAAATGCAGCAGGAATTCCCTCATCATTCAGTACAACATGACCCGACCATATTCCATTCTCATCAAATCCCGGTTCAGGTTTTAAAACAGGTTTGTGTTCTGTCCAGTGAATAAGATCCGGACTACTGTAATGACCCCAGTTAATCTGACGGAGCATTAAATTGGAAGCATTTTTCTGATTAAAAATGTGATATTGGTTTTTATAATATATCAATCCATGGGTTTCGTTCGTCCAGTTTGCATCAGGCAACAAATGATATTTTGGTCTGCTGAAATCACTTTTAAATCTACTTTCAGGAATTGCCAATACCGGTACTTTTAGAGATAATGCAGCTAGTCCCGGATGCAAATCAGCTTCTTTAATCGGTTGGTTCCAAAGTTTGATTTCATCAACAATTCCGTTTATCAGAGTCAAATCATACATCCACTCTCTTTTCTCTCTAACATCTTTAGCAATAATCAATTCGTTAATTTGAATTGGGATGAAAGCAACAGGATTATTAGCTATTACTATTTTTCCATTCACCCAAAAGTTGATGCTTTTCTTACTTAACGAAACAGCCAGATGAATCCATTTAAATCTTTCAACATGCTGATTGGTAGCTAAATATGAGAATGCACCTTTAATACCGGAGCCAATTAGCAATTGCCCAAACTTGTCAACACATACCGCGATGGAAGTATTGGCAATGCTATCTTTTATGGAAAAAAAAGCGGCAGTATCAGTAGGAAAAGACTCTAGCGCAAACCACCCTGATACGCCGGATAGTTTTTTTAGTTTTTCATTTTTACAATTCAACCAGGTTGAATATCCATCGGTTCGTAAACCATTGCCTGTAATCCCCTGGGTTAATTCCGGTTGGATTCTTACGCTGTGTAAATTGAATACCAACTCAGCATTATTTGATTTCAAAACTTCTTTGCCATCAAAGCTAAATACTTGCTGCGATTTCACAAATGATGAATTGACTAGTAAAATTACAATAACAGAAAGTCTGAGAAGGTATTTAATGGTGCGATTCATAATATTAACAATGAATTTAAAGTTGTATAATTGATTTTGTAATCGTAATTATTTACGCAAACTAGGTTAAAACTTTTCCTGTAAAAAGGTAGTTAATTCCGGTTATCTTTACAAGATAAATTTGACCCTTCGACAATTTGATTTGTTCAACAGAGTTTGTTGATATGCGTGAAACTAATTTTTGACCACAAAGATTAAAAACGCTTATGGTTGAATGCAAAGTCACGTTCTCACAAACCAAACCATCTCCATTGGAATAAATTTTAATATTACTCTCAGCGATAGGGTTTATTACAGCAGTTGGAACTTGGAGCGACCCCAGTTTCCAGGCTTGTATAGAAGTTGCGTGTGTAGTTCCACCATCCGAAAATGCTTCAATATCTTCGGCATTTGTATCGGTAGGGAAAACTCGTATTGAAAATGCATATTGATTGTTAATGAAAACATCCATAATGGAATGATCGATGAAAATATGTATTTTCATGGTTTCACCCACTGTGGGTTTTTGAGGTAACACTGACTCATACAATCCATTAAAACTACCGGCATCATTAGACAAACGAGCCACATTTTGTGCATCAACGGTAAATGTTCCGGTGCTGGGAGTATAATAGACTGATATGAATTTATTGTCTTTTTTGCGAATATGAAAACCAAAACGCTGAGCAGATGAGACCACAAAACTACCATCAATCTCTACAGCCTTTCCGCTAACCGGAGCAAGTGACATTGTGCTTGAAATATCCTGATCAGTGACATTGAAAGCTGAGGAAGTCACACGCAAGTTTTGTGTTCCGGCATAGGGTTGCTGAATCAGATTGTTGTTGGCATCCAGTGTCCACTCACGAGGCAAACTATACAAATGAGCCCATCCAAGTTGCAGATTATTAGCTGACGGAAGCTTATCCGGCACAATGCCCACAGCAATTGTTTTCCCATCTTTTTGGAGTATAGAAGGCGAAAGTAATCCATAACCATTGCTTCCAAAAGTTCCCAATTCAACTTCCTTTGGTGTTGATGAATATGGATTAAATGTACCATCAGCATTAATTGTCCCTACCCAATAGAGTGTTTCTACTCCTTGGATTCCGCCTAAAGGAGTGGTTAAAAACAACCATTTGCCATCAGGCATGGGGACAATGGCAGGCATTTCCCAGAATGTGCCGTAATTTGCACTAACCGATTGATAGAAAATAGAACCATCATTGCTCCATGTTTTCGTGATAGGATCATATATATGCAAGGTGGTAGCACCTAAACCATTTTTAGATGTGCCAACTATCATATAAAAATTACCGTTGGATTTGAATACATACGGATCGCGAAAGTCATCGCTCAATCCTGCAGGACGATTTGGAATTATTGGATTCCGGGTGTCTTTATTCCAACTGATTAAATCATCAGCTACAGGTGTAGCCTGATTGATGCTGGCTTTAGCGTAATCAACACCGGTATAAAATATGTTTGGTTTTCCGCCAGTCAGCACATCATCGGTAAATACACATCCCGACCAATTTCCTTTAATGTCATATCCGCTGGTATTTGACAAAGCAATTTTTTCTTCTTTCCAATTCAGCATATCGTCGCTGGTAATATGACCCCAATGCAATTTCCCCCAATAAGGACCATTGGCATTTTTCTGAAAGAAAATATGATATTTGTTATTGAAATAAACCAGTCCGTGAGGTTCGTTTGTCCAGTTGGTAGCAGGTAGCCCGTGAAATTCGGGTCGCTGAATATCGCCTTGGTGGCGGGTTTTAGGAATGGATAAATCAGCGACATGTTCCGGCGCAGTATAGGCCAGTTCGGTGCTGGTCAAAACTCTTGAAAAAATACGAATATCATCAATTAAGCCATTGATAGTATTGGTTCTAAAAATATCGGTGGAAGTGTTTGCGAATGATTTTCCAATGATAAAATTATTACCACCAGCGTTTATTAAACCCAATCCTGAGTAGTAAGAAGTACTGATTAATTGACCATTTCTATATAAATTTATTTCTTTTGTCGTATTATTCACTGTAGCAACCAAATGTTCCCATTCATAAACGGGCAAAATCTCATTAAAATTAGCACATGTTTTCTTAGTTCCATCAATATACACCTCAAAAGCATAATTGCCGGTTGCATTTATAGTTAGTGCAAAGCCTGTTTTGAGATTATCATCCATATTCCCGGCAATATAGGTTTCGGTGGTTACATTGTTATTCGGATCCATCATCACATTGGTTTCAAGGGCACACCATAACGAAACCGTCAGTGCACTTTGACTTAAAGCCGCCGCATTTATTTGTGCATTGCAGAATGTTGAATAACCATCGAGCCGGAGTGCATTTCCTTCAGCTCCCGGAATACTTTCAGGGCGATTGAAATTATTCTCAACAACATAGCTATTGCCCGAAACTGTCTCAGTAATAGTATTACCCACCACTTCCATGGGGAAATAGGCTACCAGACTCGGATCATTGGCACTTTTCATAGTCGTTGCATTTAATGAAAAGACTCCGATAAATGAACCGGCTATTATGAATAGAAATTTAATGTTAATCATACTGATGTTCTTATTAGAATCATTGAAGAAATCAAATATTTTGTAAATTCCAACGCGAAATCTTAATTCCTTTGAATGCTTTTCGTTAGCCCGTGTAAACTAAAACTACCAATGAAAGGAGATGTTCCATTACCTTTCGCAGTTAGAGTATTATACTGGTATTTTGGAAAAAATAAAGAAGTCATTACGTTATCGCCATGATTCCAAAAAAGTTCCAAAGAAGTTTTATCAATGAGCATTCGGAGATCTACTTTCTGGTCACTACCTAATGTGAAAGTTGGGCAAGCAATTTTTTGTTTAAAACCAGAATAGAATCCTGTTAATCCAGACTGGCTTCGATCGATTGTTACATTGCCATTTTTCTTGTCAAATACAATTATTAATCTTTCTACAGTGCTACCAATTGTAAGTTGTAAACTATCGGTCTGGGAGAAATCAGCCACAAGGTTTAAATCGTAACTCCCTGATTTAATTATTGCATTATTTGTTAAATTAATACTGTTTTTAGCTTGTAGGATTGTTGTATCTTTCTGACTATAATATTTTTTGAGTTCATCTGCCGGATTAAATCTTAGGTTATAACCCTGACTGTTCTGCACCAACGAAACAACTCTGGGAACTGTCATAGTACTCCGCCACGAATTTGTTGCTACTACTCCCGCGTAATTCCAGTTACTCATCCAACCAATCATAATTCGTCTTCCATCTGAAGTCGGGATATTGTTATACGTTACACCGGCATAATTATCCGTTCCATAATCAACCCACGAAGTTACGTTCTGATCAGCCGTAAATCTATTTCCGTCAAAATCTCCGATAAAATACTGAGTTGCCGAACCTCCATTTGGTCCTCCGGGATTTATGCTTACTAAAAGTACCCATTTTTTCTGATTCGTTCCTTCAACTTGCATTTGAAATAAATCCGGACATTCCCAAACACCTCCGTGGGCTCCATAATTTAATCCAAAATCACTTTCGAAAGTCCAGCTTTTTAAATCCGGGGAAGAATAAAAACCTATGATATTTCCTTTTGCCAAAGCCATTACCCATTTATTTTGCGCTGCATACCACGATACTTTGGGATCTCTAAAATCATTAATACCCGGATTCGGCAAAACGGGATTGTTGTCGTACTTCGACCAGCTTCGACCCTTATCAGTACTATAAGCGATACTCTGAGTTTGGTGAGTACCTGCACTTGTAAAAATAGCTACTAAAGGAGATTCACTCCCAACCTTAAATCCACTTGTATTTATTGAATCAACCACCGCGCTTCCCGAAAAAATAGTTCCATTATTATCAGGCATTAATGCAATCGGAAGGTCTTCCCAGTTAAATAAATCTGAACTGACTGTGTGGCCCCAATTCATCGTACCCCATGTATTTCCATTCGGGTTATATTGATAGAATAAATGATATTCACCTGCATAGTAAACCAGACCATTAGGATCATTCATCCAATGAGCAGGCGGCGTAAAATGGAAAGTTGGTCTGTAATCCGATTCGCTCAGCAAAACTAATGTTGATATGGGTTTCGTTGGAATTGGATCTTCGCTTTTGCAAGATATTAAAGTGCAAAGTGGTAATATGCAGAAAAGCAAAATATATTTAGGCATCTTATGGTGTATTATTTGAAATGTATCAAAAAATTCTTCCGGGGAAAGAATCCCCGGAAGAATAAAAAACTACCTATTAGCAAAAAACCTAACCTTAAATTAAAACTATCTCGTTTTTAAATAATCAATCGCATTTTTGTAAAGCAGATTGATGTTTGATTGATATGGATTGGTGCCATCATTTACTTTCCATTCAATACCTCCAATACCTATGGAAATGGATGATCCCTGGAAATCGTCTTTTGGCTGCAATTCAAAAATACCGGTCATGAAATAATCACCAATACCATCCCACATACCAAGCCATACAGCATTATTTTGGGTGGTGAAATTTGTATAAGCTTGTTCAGCACCATTATCCAAATTGTAAATAGAAGGAACAATGATAATACAGTTATGGTTTTCTTTCCAACCATTGCCAATAACAGGGAAAGTGATTCTTCCGTCACCTTGAGTAGTCATAGGAATTCCGCTATAAATCGGATGTTTACTTTGATCGTGCTTCTTGGCAATATTCACACCAATACCCCAAACGTCTGGATTCACTCCACCAGGACCTTTATCAATACTTAGATGAATATTACTTGGCATTCTACCCATATTCCATAGATATTGAATGGCATAAGTACTTAACAAGAGGTTACCACCATTTTTATGGTAGGTTGTAAGTGCAGCAACAACAGTAGGATCAACAGAAATGGCAGGAAGATCTGCAGTACCATTATCGATATCATAATTCCACCAAAGTACCCGGTATTTACTCAAATCAAATCCATTTTTAATCATACTAAATGAAATGTATCGAGCTTTTGGGTAAGTACTAAAGAACCACTTTGCAGCAGCAACTTCATCATCATCGGCAGTTGTAACCATCGCAGTTGAATCGGCAGCATCGCCAATATAAGCTAAATAGGTAGCACCAACCTTTAAATCAAGGTAAATGTTTTGCGAAACCTGACTACGACTATTAGTTGTGTACAAATCAAAATGATACTTTCCTAGATCTGCATTCGCAATAGTGTAACTTGTTGCAGTTGCATTAATGTTTATACTTTGAGCAACATTCTTTTGATCTACATACTTAAGCACAATTCCGGTAACTGCAGAATCGGGAGCAGCCCATGAGAAAACTACATTATTATCTACCTGTGTAACAACAGCAGATTTAATAGGCGATGCACCTGCACGAGTGAATTTAACTGTTTGACCCAACGAAATATTACCCTTAGTATCACTTATTTTTACAGTAAACATAAGTGGTTTATTTACTTCCACAATGCCATACGTATAAGAAGTAGCATTCATTTTAAGAGCTATAGGTGCACCTGTAGCATTTGGAATCACTACTACACCAATAGAATCCTTACCTGCAGGCAAAGTCCAGGTCAATTTCACACTATCACCATTCAACGTATATTGAAGATTGCTTACAGTTGCTAAATTAGGATTTACGTTGAAAACATCTTTATCCAGACAGCTTGTCACCATAAAAGGTAGAACAAGTAGCATTAAATATAATTTTATATATTTTTTCATATTCATTATTTTAAGTGTTCAATTAATTTCCGTATCCTGGATTTTGTTTATAAAGATTTCCGGAAAAACTTATTTGATTTTGTGGAATTGGGAAGTATTCATCACGTCCTTCAACAAAAGCAGCATTCTGCATATACGTTCTCAGTCCTTTCTCATTTGCAAAGTATTGTGTATTTATCACATCCTTAGCAACACCCCAGCGTACTAAATCAAAGAAATAATCACCTTCCATGGCCAATTCCAACCTACGTTCAAAGCGTAAAGCTTTGCGGGCAAAATCTTGCGACCAGGTACAGTTCACGCCATCTATATATGGATTAATTACATAGTTAGCTGCCGGGTTATTGCTTTGCCATGCTTTTACGTACGGACTGTTTTTAGCACGATTTCTGATCCTGTTGATTAATGGCAATGCTTCATTTTGACGTCCTAATTCAATCAAAGCTTCAGCTTTCCATAACAAGACATCAGCATATCTGATAATCTGATAATTAAGTGCAGATCCACCCCAGTGATACTGAGTTAGTGTATTTGAAGTAGATTCCAGGAATTTCTTGCAGCTATAATAACCATAAGTGGCTGGTTCGCGAGACCAATCTGCACTATATGCTCCTCCTGCAAAATCTTTCCATGGAATTCCAATACGACCCACTGTAAAATCAAGACGAGGGTCAACCGGATTGTTTAAACCATCTTGCACTGTCATCGTTTTCAATGGCGAATTGTTATAAAAATCGCCATTATTGTAGGTGTCAAACTTTGGAATTCCATTCGCGTCTGTTTTAAATGCATTCACCAGATTTTGACTTGGCATATAGAAACCATCACCACTATAAGCAGGACCTCTCGGTGCATTTACTAAATTACTCCAATCGATACGGTCATGAACGGTACCATCCTTAACAGAATATTCAACACCAAATACAGATTCTGAATCATGTTCATGTGCAATTGTTGCTAAAAATTGATAATCAGGAACTAAATCATGACCAGTTACTTTATCACACAGTGCCACCACATTGGTTAAAAGTGTTGGGTCCGGGGTGCCGGTAAATTTGTTATTCGCATCATCTTGCTTGAAAGCTCTGTATAGTGTCACTTTTGCTTGATATGCATAAGCTGCAGACTTGTTTACACGACCTAAATCTTTTACAGGTTGAGCATCTGGCAATAACACAGCTGCCGCAGCAAATTCAGCAGAAATTTTCTCCAGTATTTGATCACGAGTGAATTCCACATTAGATATTTTGATATAGTCTGTTATAGCCACATTTTCATCAAAATAAGGTATATGATTGAACAAACGACTCAATTCAAAATAATAATGAGCACGAAGAAATTTCATTTCACCAATACGAATGTCTCTTAAAGGCATGTCAGTTAAAGAGATATTTTTCATTCTTCTTAAAGCTTCATTTGCACGCTGAACGCTAATATACATATTAAACCATTTCCTGTCTAACAAAGCATTATTGGCATACAATCCGGTAAATGTTTCCATTGCATTAAATTCCCAGATATCTGTGATACCACCACCACCTTTGTATGCATTACCACCACGCACTTCTCCATAAATCCAGTTAGTTGTTGGAGACAAAAATGCCAAATTATCACCTTCAGGTCCTGCCAAAGCAGAATATGCAGCTGTACATAAATCTTCAATTCCCGGAGCAGTGTTTAATACTCCATCACTTAGTTTTCCTTTTGGAATACTATCCATAAAATCACTACTACAGGCAGTAACAAGTATTATTACACCTGAAAAAATCAAATATTTTAATTTCATAATATTATTTTATTAAATTTATACTTAAAATCCCAAGTTTAATCCGACAGTAAGTGTGCGCGGAAGAGGGTAAGGATAGCCCAAACCTTCAGGATCGGCACCTTTATATTTGGTTATTGTAAGCAGGTCTTGTGCTTGAACGTAAACACGTAAATTTCTTATTTTCAACTTCTCAGTGATTGTTTTAGACAATGTGTATCCTAACACTACGTTTTTCAGCTTCATATATGAACCATCTTCAATATAATATTCAGAGACTCTGCCTTCATCATTTAAGTTTACTGCAGTTAATGCAGGTATCGTTGAATTTGAGTTTTGTGGTGTCCAGGCATTCAACAAGTTAGTTGAGTGGTTACCTGTCCATAGTTGGAAGAAATCGGTGTAGAACTTAGAGTTATTGTAAGCATTACGTACCACTCCAACTACTAACATGGATAAATCAAATGATTTATAAGTAACTCCTAAATTTACACTACCCCCGAATTTAGGTTGATCTGAACCTAACCATGTTTGGTCTTTTGCATCAATAACTCCGTCGCCATTTACATCTACATACCGAATACGACCTAAACCTTTTCCCGATTGAGTCGGACTGTTGGCAACTTCTTCTGCTGTTTTGAAAATTCCGTCTGTTTTATAACCTAGCCAAGATCCGAAAGGTTGACCAACAGCAGTCTTTAATGCGATGGCATTTCCACCTCCCCAATTATAATATATATCAGATGGCAGATAAGTTATCTCATTTTTATTAACAGAACCGGTTACCGTAATGTCATATCTAAGATCCTTGTTAATATTATCATGCCAATTTACAATAGCGTCAAAACCCTTGTTAGTCATTGATGCACCATTACTTGGCATATTACCTCCTTCACCGATAACAGCAATATACGGTCTTGTAATCAACATATCTGTTGTCTCTTTTTGGTAATAGTCTAGTGTTAAAGACAAGCGGCTATCAAACATCGATAAATCTGCACCTATATTCTTTTGAGTGGTTACTTCCCAACGAATATTGGGATTACCTGTTTGGGTTTTATATATACCATTGTAGATAACTCCCTGATTGATCCCTTGCATATCATATCCAGCTAAATTGAGACTTGTCTGATATTTAGTGTAAGTGGCTTCATTATCAATTTCGTCATTACCGTTTTTCCCCCAACTTAATCTTAATTTCAAATCTGAAATTGGTGTAATATTCTTCATGAAACTTTCCTGACTAATTCTCCATGCTGCAGAAACTGCCGGAAAAACAGCTGAGTTATTATTGGTTCCAAAACGAGAAGAAGCATCCTGACGGACTGTACCTGAAAGCAAATATCTATCTTTAAACGAATAATTAATTTTACCAAAATATGAAATCCAACTAGTGCGTGTACCACCACCAGTATTTAATTGACTTCCATCTCCGGCATCTAAATAACGATAATCTGTGTTTTCTATCAAGAAATTATTTCTTGTACCGCTCAAATACTCTGTAATATTCTCTTTGGCTTCAGTACCAACAAGAGCATTAACTGAATGTTCGTTTATTTTGAAATTATAAGCAAGTGTATTAGACCAGATCCAGTTTCTTGCATAATCATTTTTTGTAAACAAACTGTTGGCATCAACTGTACGACCACCTTCAGACCACTTAGGCGAGAAGTTAGATTGGAAGTTATTTAGGTAGTTTAACCCAAAATTAGATCTAAACACTAAATTCTTAATGGGTTCCGCTTCTAAAAATACATTTCCGAAAATACGCCAGCTAAAGTTTCGGGTGTCATTTCTTTGTTGATCTAATAAGCGAACCGGATTTGGTTTATCACCTATCCCTGATGTAGGACCAGCATAACCGCCATTGATATCGTAAACAGGAATTATTGGATGCTGAGCAATAGTAAGTTCCTCAATTCCGTCTGGTTTAAGTATTTGAGTCCAATTGCTGACATTTACATTTTCACCAACTCTCAATCGATTATTTAAGAATTTATAATCCGAATTTAGACGGGCATTGTAGCGCGTAAAATTGGTGTATTTAACCAGACCTTCCTGATTGAAATAATTAACAGAAAAAGTAGACGACCCATTCTCAGATCCTTTTGATACAGTCATGTTATAATTCTGTTGGGTCGAAGTTTGATAAACTTGTTTTGCCCAATCGGTATCACCTGAAGGAATAGTTTGTGCCGCATCAATAAATGCAGGAATAACGGGTGTTGGACCACTACCATATAAATCGTGTACTGGCTTTACTCCATCATTTTTATAAGCAGTCCAATAAGTATCACCCCATTGCTGTGCATTCAACATCTTGATATTAGAGTGATAATATTGAGAAGTAAATTGAGCATCAAAGTCTACTTTTATTTTGCCTTTCTCGGCACTTTTAGTAGTAATAATAATAACTCCGTTAGCACCTTGCACACCATAGATAGAAGCCGAAGCTGCATCTTTCAACACCT
>Ga0302173_10001113_pt1 | contig 13630 bp, 10 predicted proteins | sample I_Fen_N3_1_FD_198785 | JGI IMG/M metagenome (GOLD analysis project Ga0302173, IMG submission 198785) | Peat permafrost microbial communities from Stordalen Mire near Abisko, Sweden - I_Fen_N3_1 | ecosystem: Environmental > Terrestrial > Soil > Wetlands > Permafrost | place: Sweden: Abisko... | reverse complement strand
ATTTGATTTTAAGAGTGCAATGGTAATAGGAATAATTCCTGCTATTGTATCTATGTTATTTATTGATGTATTTGACAGTATTGGAACTTTAATTGGTTTAGCTTCAAAAGCAGGTTATTTAGATGAAAAAGGTAATGTTATTAATGCAGATAAAGTATTAACAGCTGATGCAATTGGTTCAACAATTGGTGCATGTTTAGGAACATCTACACCTGTTGCATTTATAGAATCAGCAGCTGGTATTGCTGAAGGTGGACGAACTGGACTTGCAGGTATTACAATAGCAGCATTATTCTTTTTATCATTATTCTTCTCACCAGTTTTAACTGCTATACCAATGTTTGCTACAGCTCCAGTTTTAATAGTTTTAGGTGTGGTAATGATGGAACCAATAACAAAGGTTGATTTCTCGGATTTTACTGAAGGAATGCCTGTTTTCTTAACATTAATATTAACACTTTTAACATATTCAATTACAGACGGATTAGCTTTTGGATTTGTATCTTATGTATTAATAAAATTATTTACAGGTAAATCAAAAGATATTCCTGTACCAATGTATTTTATTGCAGCAGCATTTGTTTTATTGTTTGCGTTTATATAGATATATAGATATATAGATATATAGATAAATACTTCCTAATGTGAGAGGTTTCTTACGTTAGGAAGTATTTTTTATTTATCTATATAAGTTTCAGTAAAGAATTTAATATTATTATTTAATACTAAACCCTGTAGTCTTACTTAAATATAATGTTATTATCGCAACTTGTATATCTAAAGGATGATAAATAAAAAGTGAAATATAATGAGTTGTTTGACATTAAATGTATGTATAAGTATACTGATAATAACAATAATATATATGAAATGAGAGGTATTTGAGATGATAACATATAAAAATCTTTATGAAAATAAGAATATTGAAATAGTAGAAGCTAAAGGAGGCATTAAAGTTCTTGAATATAAAAAGGATTTAAGTGTCGATACTACAAACGCAATGGCTTCCTATTTTGCTTCAAAAATGAATGTTAGAAAAAGACAAGTATTAATTGAATTAAATGGAAATGCATATACAATTAGTGCAGGTGCAATGCAATGGACTTCAGGTGCAGTTACTATGGTTGCTGATATTAAAGGTTTTGGTGATTTTATTGGAAAAGCTATATCTTCTAAGATGACAAAAGAATCTGCAATTAAACCTAAATATCAAGGTAATGGTTTATTAATGTTAGAGCCTACATATAAACATATTTTATTAGAAGATGTTTCAGAATGGGGTGGACTGGTACTAGAAGATGGACTTTTTCTTGCTTGTGAATCAAATGTCCAACAAAAGGTAGTAGCTAGATCTAATCTTTCTTCAGCAGTTCTAGGAAATGAAGGATTATTTAATTTATGTCTTAAGGGAGAAGGAATTGCTGTATTAGAAAGTCCTGTTCCAAGAGATGAGCTTGTAGAATTTATACTAGATAATGATGAAGTTAGAATAGATGGAAGTTTCGCAATTGCTTGGTCTAATTCATTAGATTTTAGAGTTGAAAAGTCTAGTAAAAGTTTAATTGGATCTGCTGTTTCAGGGGAAGGATTGGTGAATGTATACCGTGGAACAGGAAAAATACTTATGGCACCTATAGCATAAGTTATATTCTTTTATGTACCTTAAATATAATTAATAAGCTTGGCAAATATTTTAGTATTTCCAGGCTTTTAATATTAAAAAAAGTATGTGCAGACTAAATTTTAGGCACATGAAAATAAATAACAAGTCCAAAGTTGCCGAGAATCCATGCATCAAGAATTTACATTTTTATGATATTCATATTATGATTTATGGTATAATTGGTATAAGATATGTTAAAAATAAGTTAGTATATCAAAATAACATGAAAATATAGGAGAAAACAAAATGAATACAGAAATTTTAAAAAGATATGCAGAGCTTGTAGTTAAAACAGGTATAAATCTGCAAGAAAAACAACAATTATTAATAAACTCACCAATTGAGTGTGCAGGTTTTGCTAGAATGATAGCAGAAAAGGCTTATGAAGCAGGTGCAATAAATGTAATAGTAGATTATAATGATGAGAACCTTGCTTTGGTTAAATATAATAAGGCACCAATGGAAACTTTTGAAAAAGAACCAAAGTACCTTGTATTAGCAAGAGAACAACTTTTAAAGGAAAAAACTGCATTAATCAGTATATCTGCAAATGATCCTGAACTTTTGAGTGGAGTAGATTCAAATAAAATTTCTACTCTATCAAAGACAAATAGTAAGGCATTAAAAAATTTTAGTTCTGCGCTAATGAGTAATGAGGTTCAATGGTGTGTTGTTTCAATACCTACAAAGGCATGGGCTAAAAAGATATTTCCAAATGTATCAGAATCAGAAGCAATAGAAAAGCTTTGGGATTCAATTTTTAGTATTGTAAGAGTAGATAAGGAAAATCCTGTTGAAGCATGGAATGAGCATTTAACAAAATTGAAGACTAGATCAGAATATTTAAATGAAAAGAACTTTAAATATCTGTATTATAAATCAGAAGGAACTGATTTAGTTGTAGAACTTCCAGAAGGTCATATATGGATAAGTGGAGAAGAGGATACTAAAGATGGTATTAAGTTTGTAGCTAATATGCCAACAGAAGAGGTATTTACACTTCCAAAGAGAGATGGAGTAAATGGCTATGTTACTAGTAAGAAGCCATTAAATTATGGTGGAAATCTAATAGATAACTTTAAGCTAACATTCAAGGATGGAAAGATAGTTGATTTTACAGCAGAGAATGGAGAAGAAATATTAAAGGGACTTTTAGATACAGATGAAGGTGCAAGATACTTAGGAGAAGTTGCATTAGTAGGACATAATTCACCTATATCAGATTCTGGATTAATATTCTATAATACATTATTTGATGAAAACGCATCTTGTCATTTTGCCTTTGGTGAAGCATATCCAAGTTGCTTAAAAGGTAGCGAGAACATGTCAAAGGAAGAACTTTTAGAAAAAGGAGTTAATGATTCATTAACTCATGTAGATTTTATGATAGGCTCAGCAGAACTTGAGATAATAGGGGAGACTGCGACTGGTGAAAAGGTTCAAGTCTTCAAAAATGGAGACTGGGTAATATAAACTATACCCCCTTATTTCTAGTTCTGGACATAGTAAATATTATATTCAATATTTACTATACTTAAGCGTATATTAAAACAGAGAAATTGGATACATATTTGTGGAATAGGCATTGAAAATAAGCTGTTGAAGTTTCTTAATGGTAGGTTGTTCCATTTTTTGCTTGTCCTAAGCTTGTCTTAGGAACATGCAGAAATGGGTGCAACCTACCATTTAGAAACTTCCAGCGAAATTTTCGTAGTCCTATGGAACAAATATGTATTCAATTTCGGTTGGGTATATGCCTTAAGTACAGTTTTTAATTTCTAGCCCATGTAGCAATAGCATTTATATCTTGTGGAGTTGTTCTACAGCAACCTCCAATTAACTGAGCTCCTTTATCAAACCAGCCTTTAGCATTGCAACAATAAGCTTCACTAGAAGAATTGCCATGCCATGTTTTAGAATCAGCATGATATTCTTCACCTGAATTTGGATATACTACTACAGGTTTTTTAGAATTATTTTTAAGTTCTGCTATTAATGACTGAACATATTGAGGGGCAGTGCAATTTACTCCAATAGCAGCCACTTGGGCGCAATTATCTAAATATTTGGCACAATCAGAAATTAGCGTGCCATCACTTATTTCTAAATCATTTTTACAACTAAAGCTTATCCAACAATATACTCCGGGAAATTCCTCAAGTAGTTTTGTAATAGCTTTAGCTTCTATAAGATTTGGTATAGTCTCACAGGCAAGAATATCTATGCCTTCCTCTACTAAAATTTTTATTCTTGGTCTATGGAAATCAATTAGCTCTTCTTCTGTAATTTTATAATCTCCGCGATATTCAGAACCATCTGCAAGGTAAGCACCATATGGACCTACAGAACCAGCCACTAAAGGTAAAGGTCTTTTAATTCTATTTAGAGGCTCTTTCCAAAAATCATCGCGTGCTTTTTTAGCAATACTAACAGATTTTCTAATAATAGATATTGCTTCAGATTCAGTAAATCCTTTTTCTATAAAACCTTCAATAGTAGCTTGATAGCTTGCGGTAATTGCACAATCTGCACCAGAGGCAAAATAATCATAATGTACCTTTTCGATTATTTCAGGATTTTCAGCTAAAATTTTAGCTGACCAAAGAGAATCATTAATGTTGCAACCTCTATTTTCAAGTTCTGTTGCTAATGCTCCATCCAAAATAATTAATGAAAAATCTTTTAAAATATTGTTTATAGGATTCATAATAGTTGTCCTCTTTTCTATAAATTTATTGTAAGGTATATGAGAAATATAAAAAATAATAGGTAAAAGCTACAATGGTATAAAATTATTTTTAAATATGCCTATAGTAAAAATGGGTAATTCATTGATAATATTATATGTTATGTAATTAATGAATTCAATCAAAACAAGGTATATTTTTGATATGTTATTATTATTTATGCAAAAAAAATAACTTTTTAGCAGTATACCATAGAAAAAATTATATTGCATATATTTAAAATTATGGTAGTATTGAATATAATATAGTACATATTACAAATGGGAAAACTGTATTATAGTCTGTTATGTTTTATATGCTATATTTAAAAAAATTACATATTACAAGTTAGGAAGTGATTAAAAATGAAAAAAAATATTGAAGAAGGACAAAATAATGAGCTTCAGAGAAGCTTAAAAGCAAGACATATGAATATGATTGCAATTGGTGGTTCAATAGGGACAGGCCTTTTCTTTGCTAGTGGAAGTGCTGTAAGTACGGCTGGACCAGGGGGAGCACTTTTTGCTTATTTAATTATGGGAATGGTAGTTTATCTACTTATGACATCACTAGGTGAAATGTCAACACTATTACCAATTTCAGGTTCCTTTGAAACCTATGCATCAAGATTTGTAGATCCTGCATTAGGGTTTACGCTTGGTTGGAATTACTGGTTTTGTTGGGCGATATGTGTGGCGGCAGAGTTGGTTGCAGGGTCACTTATCATTAAGTTTTGGTTTCCAGATACAAATGGTACCATATGGAGCGTATTTTTTTTAGTAATAATTTTTATTTTAAATATTTTGTCAGCTAAAGTTTATGGTGAAAGTGAATATTGGTTTGCAAGTATAAAGGTGGCAACTATTATTATATTTATTATAGTAGGTGTTCTTATGATATTTGGTATCTTAGGAAATAATTCACCGGGCTTTAGTAACTGGGTGCTCTCAGATGGTGCTGACAGGAAAGGTCCATTTGTTGGTGGGATGCTTGCAATTATAAACGTATTTCTAGTTGCCGGTTTTTCTTTTTCTGGAACAGAAATAGTTGGACTTGCAGCAGGAGAATCAGAAAATCCACAGGAAAATGTACCTAAGGCAATAAAAACAGTATTTTGGCGTATCTTATTATTTTATATAGGTGCAATTATAGTAATTGCATTTCTCATTCCATTTACAAACGAAAATTTATTAAAAACTGGTGCAGATAGTGTAGCATATAGCCCTTTTACTATGGTATTTGAAAGATTTGGGCTAGCATTTGCAGCTAGTGTTATGAATGCAGTAATTTTAACATCGGTATTATCTTGCGGAAATTCTGGACTTTATGTAGCATCTCGTATGTTATATTCTTTAGCAAAAGAAGGAAAAGCGCCAAAGTTCTTATCAAAAGTAAACAAGCGTGGTGTCCCGATAAATGCATTGTATGCAACAACTGTAGTTGCATGTTCAGCTTTTTTTGCATCCTTATTTGGAGATGGAAAAATATATTACATACTTTACAATGCTTCTGGGATTACAGCCTTTTTTGCATGGCTAGGTATAGGAATTTGTCATTATAGATTTAGAAAGGCATACATAGCTCAAGGTAGAGATTTAAAAGATTTAAAGTTTAAAGCAAAATTCTATCCTTATGGGCCAATAATATCTATTATAATATGTGTAATTGTTATATTTGGAGCTAACATATGGATATTTCAAGCAGAAACCTTTAGTTGGTTTGATTTTATAACGAATTATATTTGTATTCCTATATTTATATGTTTGTATTTTGGATATAAATTTATTAAAAAAACAAAGATAGTTCCTCTTGAGGAATGTAATTTTGAATTTAATGAAGTAATAAAGAAGTAGTATTATGTGGTATGTATATAGAAAACTTATATTTATAAAATAAATCTGAAAGGTAGCTAAATTAGCTACCTTTTTATTTGTTTTAACCCCATAATTAGCTATATTTAAACGAATTTAAGCAATTATTTTGAATTTGTAAAATTGTTATATTTACTTTAGACTGTAGAAAATATACAATTAAGTTGTAAAAAAATATATTGTTTAGGAGGAGAAATACATAAATGGTTAAAACAAAAGTTGGAAGAGGAATATCTAATAATCTTCAAGAAGCCGTAAATGAAGCTACTAAAGATTTTGTTAATCCAAAATTAATAATTTATAACACAAGTAAAGGTAAATTTGAAGAAATTTCTAAGCTTCTATACAATAAATTTCCCAATAGCATAGTTGTTGGTGCATCTACATATAAAGAAATTTGTAAAGATGGGATTACAAATGGTGCATTATTAGCTATGAGTTTTGAAGGCGGAATTGAATGCGTTGCTAATGTAATTGAAGAGATAGACAAGTACCCTGTAAAATATATTCAGCGAGTACAGGATTCAATCAGTAAGCTAAATGATACTGAAAATACAGTATGTCTTGAATTTTGCGTTGGAACAACTAATAGTGAAGAAAAGGTTTTGTCAACTATTAATTCTTTATTACATGTTTATAATATACCTTTATTTGGAGGAACGTCAGCAGATGATGGTGAATTTAAAACTACTTATGTGGGATTAAACGGAAAGGTGTATAGCAATGATTGTGTATTTGTATTAATTAAAAATTTGGGTGGAAAAATAAAAATCTATCAAGAGAATATATTTAAAAAAACAAAGCACTCATTTATAGCTACTAAAGTAAATGCAAGACAAAGAACAGTTTATGAACTTGATGGGAAACCTTGTGCGGAAGTTATTGCTAAAAGCTTAGATATACCTGTATCTAAGATCGATAAGCTATTTGCAACTCATCCATTAGGAAGAATAATAGGGGAGGAGTTATATATTTCAGCTAATAAAAATTTAATAGATAATAAAGCAGTTTCCTATTATAGTAGGATATATAAAAATTCTAAGGTAGTAATACTTGAGCCAGATGATTATAAGGAAGTATTTAAATCTACAATATCAAAAATCAAAAGTGACTTTAATCATATTTCCTGCGGAATTGTAATAAATTGTGTTGCTAGAACTATGCTTTTTGAGAACGATGGTTTTGTAGAAAAGTTTGCAAGTGAATTAGGAGAATTAGGAAACTACATAGGTTTTGCTTGTCATGGAGAACAAATGAATGATTATCATTTTAATCAAACTATGGTAATTGCTGTGTTTGAATAAAGAAAAGAGAGGGATACATATGTTTAATCTATTTAGAAAAAACAAAGAAGATATAAAAATTGATAATGGGCAAGTTGATGACAATTTAGAAAATGAAATAAAATCATCTAGCGATATTGATGAGAATAAATATATTAATTATAGTTTAAGTTATATACAAGAAAGAATGTCTAATCTTATGGATAGCGAAATTACTATAGCAAAGGCTGTTGATGATGTATCAGTAACCTTTGACCAAGTTTCGGGAAATATAAATAGAATTGGGAATGTACTAGATAATTTTAATGACAATTTCAATCATTTTGCAATAAATTCAAATAATATAGATACTGCTACAGATTCATCTATAAAATCATTAGATAATGCCAATGTTATGATGAACGAATTGAAAAGTAAAATGAATAATATTGAAAATAGCATGAATGATTTTTCAAATGTATTTTCAATGCTTAAAACTTCCTTTGAAGATATAAGTAAATTATCTGATAGTATAAGTGATGTAGCTAATGAAACAAATCTTCTAGCCTTAAATGCAAATATAGAAGCTGCTAGAGCTGGTGATGCAGGAAGAGGGTTTGCAGTAGTGGCGGAAGAAGTTAGAAAATTATCAGATTCAACTAAGGAATTAGTTCAAGGTATAAATCAAAAAATGTCTGAAATGAACAATAACGTTGGGAAGTTAACAACTTCTTTGGAATATTCAAAATCGACATTAAAAGAAGGTGTAGATTCAACTGAAAAGACACAAGAAGCCTTTTTAGAGATTTTCAGTTCCTCAAAAGTTGTAAAAGAAAAAACTGGAGAAATTAATAAGTCTATAAATAGTACACAAAAAGATCTTAAGGAAATATCACATGATATAAATCAAATAATAACATCTTCGAATTCAGTAGGTAGTGAAATTGGTGATTTAAATGTACAATCTTCCCAAAAATCAATAATTTTTTCGGATGTAATTAACTTTTTAGAACAACTAGATACTATTTATGTAGAAAAGATGGCTGGAGAATAAAGATTGAGTAGTTATTTGATTGTGCATTATGCACATAATATACGTTGAATAAGAACATATACATAATTGAACTCAAAATGATATGATTTCAAATAAAGAATTTATTTTAAAAATTTATTTGAATAATTATAGATGTTAATAGGAGGATTATTATATGAAAGTATATGTGCTAGATACAGGGTATTTAGAAACTGATAAAAATAATGTAGTAAGTGGAGCAACTATTGGGACATATAGTAGCCCATATGTAAAAAATGAATGGATTAAATTGCCCATAATGTCAGTTTTAATAGATCATCCAGATGGTAAAATATTATATGATTTGGGAAGTAATCCGGAAGCTATGAATGGTTATTGGCCTAAAAACCTACAAGAAGTTTATCCGTTATATCAAACAAAGGAACAAAGATTAGAAAATCAACTAGCTTTATGTGGTACAAAGCCAGAAGATATAAAGAAAGTAGTTATTTCTCATATGCATTTAGATCATGCAGGAAACTTAGATATGTTTAAACATGCAGATGTATATGTATCAAAAGTAGATTTTATGTATGCTCAAACACAAGTAAGACTTAATGCAGATCCATTAACACATGGTGGGTATATAAAGGCAGATTTAGATGTTTCAGTAAAGGAATATCATTTAATTGAAGAAGACTTTGAATTTGCAAAAGGTGTTGAAATTATAAACTTACCAGGACATACACCTGGATTGCTTGGGTTAGTAGTTCACTTGGAAAATGAAGGTACATTAATTTTCCCTCAGGATTGCGTATATACTTCAGAAATTTATGGACCACCTATTAAGGCATCGGGATTACTTTATGATAGTCTATCATTTTTTAAATCAATTAATAAAGTAAGAACTCTAGAAAAGAAATATGATGCCAAAGTGTTTTTTGCACATGATGATGAATTTTTTAAAACAATAAAAATTGCTCCAAAGTACTATGAATAAAGTAATGAATTAAGGCACATGAAAATAAGAAAAGAGTGGTATTAAATTATAAATCAATTTAATATTACTCTTTTTTCGTCAATTATATATTTTTTCTTTTAATAATCTACAAAGCGGTATATAATTAATATAAGTTCTGAACACGTGTGCATAGATTGTTATTATATAAACTATCTATTACAATTATGTGTATGTAAGTATTACAAAGTTCAGATACAAAAGATTGGAGCGTGACTTACATTGGCTACAGATATGACTAATGGCAATATCTCAAATCATTTAATTAAATTTGCAGTGCCTTTGGTATTAGGAAATTTATTTCAATTAACTTATAATGCGGCTGATTCAATTATAGTAGGACGTTATGTTGGGACAAGTGCTTTAGCAGCGGTTGGTACAGCAAATCCTATTATGAATATTGTTATGTTTCTTATTGTAGGAATTTGCATGGGAGCTTCCGTGCTTATGAGTGAATATTTTGGGGCAAATGATATAAAAAATTTTAAACGTGAAGTATCTACTACTATGATTGCAGGACTGATTTTCACTGTTATAATTATTATATTATGTGTAATGTTGATTGAACCAATTTTAAGGTTAATTCAAACTCCACAGGAGATAATTTCTGATGCTACAATCTATTTGAAAATTATATTTTTAGGACTTATTTTTACATTTTTATATAATGTATACGCATCAACTTTACGAAGTATAGGAGATTCAAAATCACCATTAATCTTTTTGATTATTTCAGCAATATTAAATGTGGTAATGGATATTATATTTGTAGTATATTTTAATATGGGAGTTGCTGGTGCTGCTATTGCCACTGTTATAGCAGAAATGTTTTCGAGTATATTTTGCATAATTTATGTTTATAAAAAGGTTCCATTACTTCGTTTTTCTAAAAATGAAATTGTATTAGATAAAAAATTATTAAAGAGGACAATAAATTATAGCTCAGTTACTGCAATGCAACAAACGTGTTTATATGTTGGAAAAGTGTTAGTGCAATCGGCTGTAAATCCTTTAGGGGTAGATGCTATTGCGACATTCAATGCAGTTAACAGAGTGGATGACTTTGCATTCACACCACAGCAAAGTATTAGTAATGCAATGACAACATTTTTAGCTCAAAACAGAGGTGCAAAGAAACATGAGCGTATAAAACAAGGACTTTGGGCAGGTTTAAAGATAGAAACATTATATTGGTGCATTATTGTTGGATTAGTGTATTTTGGAGCGAATAAATTGATGAATCTATTTGTACCAAATGAAGGATCAAAAGTTATAGAGTTAGGTGTAATATACCTTCATTTAATGGCATTTTTCTATATACTACCCGCTTGGACAAATGGAATACAAGGATATTTCAGAGGAATGGGGCAATTAAAAGTTACATTAATATCAACTTTTTCGCAAATGCTTGGAAGGGTAACATTTGCATATTTGCTTGCTCCACGATTAGGTATAGTTGGTATTGCCTTAAGTTGTTTTGCTGGTTGGGTTATAATGCTTGCTTATGAAGTTCCAGTCCTTATAAAACACAGAATAAATCATTCTTCAAAACAAAAATCTAGTTTAGCATATGTGAATACGAAAGAATTAATATAATAGTAGGAGAAAAATGAAATATGATAAGATATTTACAAAACAAAACAGTTAAAATGGCTTTATCAGCTACAATAGCAATTATTATATCAAATTATATTGGATTAAAATTTGGAGTAACCTCTGGTATAATTGCAATACTTAGTATTCAAGATACCAAGAAAGAAGCTTTATTAGTTGGTGGTAAGAGAATGATTGCATCTACTGTAGCTATTCTTTTATCTTATACACTTTATGTGTTACTTGGAAATAATCCTATTATATTTGGATTATTTCTACTAATATTTATACCAATAACGAAGGTTTTAAAAATAAGTGATGGTATGGTTGTTGGAGCAGTATTATCAACACATCTTTTGACTAGTGCAAATATTGATGTTTCTTGGATTATAAATGAATTTAAATTAAATGCAATAGGGATCGGAGTTGCAATGATGTTTAATTTATATACAGCATCCTTAGAAAATGATTTTGAAAAGAATAAAGTGAGAATAGAAGATTATTTTAGAGCAATAATATCTGATATGGCAGTTAGCTTAGTTACCCAAGCTGTACCAACTTATGAACAAGAAATACTCTTAAGTGCTGAAAAATTAATTAAAAATACTAAATTTATGGCACAAATAATAAATAATAATAATTTATTTAAAAGCAAAAATTATTATGTAAGTTATATAGATATGAGAACAATACAATTAGATGCTATAAAAAGAATGCGAAGGCATTTTTCAAGATTTTATATGAAATATGAACAAACTAGAATATTATCAGAGTTTACTAATGACGTTGCAATGAATATTCATGAAGACAATGATTGTGTTGAACTTATTAATAAGCTTGCATTTCTTAGAAAAGATTATGAAATGATGGAGCTACCAAAGAACAGAACTGAATTTGAAAATAGGGCATTATTATTTCAATTTTTAAATGATTTAGAGGATTTTCTAATTATTAAGAAAGAATTTAAAGAAGCATTTCAAAGTATAAAACAATTATAAATTGTAGATATTAAAAATAGTGTTTAATTAATATGATAAAATATATTATAACCATAGAGAAATAATTAATGGATTTCAAAATTAATCCTTAATTAAAAAATGGAGGAAGATGCTATGTTAAAGCTAAGAAATGTTTATCTATACCTTGTAAGCTTTGTTTCATTAATGATGATACTTATGGGCGTTATTTTTACTGTTCAGAATATCACAGATGTAGTGTTCCCAACTAATTATTATGAAATGCCACCAATTGAAAAGACTGGGAATTTATCAGTAGAGGAACAGAAAATATATGCTGAAAATCAAAAAAGGTATGAAGAAAATCGTAGTATAGAAAGTAAAAAAAGTGTTGCGAAATCAATTGCAGTAGTAGTTGCATTACCAACATTCGCTTATCATTGGAGAAAAGTAGAAAAAGAGAAAAATGAATTAAAATAGAAAATTATATTTATTAAAACAGGCGGTTGCAAATTAAATTTTTAATAATTATGAACAATAGCTTTATTATTAGATGAAATTAATAATAATTTTTGTATAAAATCACAAATAACCATGCAAAATGAGTAATAGAAAGAGTTAGAAAAGTATACAGGTAAAATTAGATGTTAGAAAAGATTGAAAAATTATAAATAGAGTGATAGAATATGAGCAACATACTAGATTATTAATGAGGTTACATGCGGTTGTAAATGTAACCATTAAGTGATTATACTGGTAACGATTACTAAGAGGTGATGCTACAATGGATAAAAAAACAAAAAAACAAAGAGTTTCTAGGAAAACAAATAAAAGTTTAAAAGGTAAAAATTTAAGCCAAAATAAATTTAGAAAGATATTTTCAAAATTATCATTTAAAAATGTAACTATAATCAAAAGTTTTATAGCTATATCGGCAATTTCGCTTTTAACTACTTTAGTTATTGGAATATCATCTTTTTTGACTATTAATGCTACTCATAACAATCTTAAGTTAATGTATACAAGCTGTCTTCAAAGGGAAATTTTATTGAGTTCTATTAATATACACTTAAATGAATTAAGAAATAGCACTTCAAATCAAATAGAATATCCAAGTGACGCATATAGAAACAACATGAGTAGGGAACTTGAAGGCATTTCTAAGGATTGGGATCAATTCAAGTCATTGGAGTTTACAAGTGATAATGATAAAATATATGCGCTTTCAGAGGAGCTTTTTGGTGTTTTAAAAGAAAACTGTAATGTTATAACTAAAGTTGAAAATAATAATTATCAAAAAGCTGATATTAAGAACTTATATAAAGTTAATTATCAAAAAAGTGATACTAATTACTCCAATCTAATTTCTACAGCCGTAAGTAAAAATAAAAGTGATGCAGAGAAGTTGTATATGCAAACTGATAAAGCTTATATAAGTGGTATTACTACTTTGCTAGTGTTTTTTATTATTTCAATTATATTAATATTCTCAATTGCAATTGTAGTTATTAAATTATTAAAGAAATCTA
>Ga0302173_10001096_pt1 | contig 13810 bp, 11 predicted proteins | sample I_Fen_N3_1_FD_198785 | JGI IMG/M metagenome (GOLD analysis project Ga0302173, IMG submission 198785) | Peat permafrost microbial communities from Stordalen Mire near Abisko, Sweden - I_Fen_N3_1 | ecosystem: Environmental > Terrestrial > Soil > Wetlands > Permafrost | place: Sweden: Abisko... | reverse complement strand
CCTAAATATTTAAATTATACCTAAGAAAATTTATTTTAAGTAAATATAAATCAATGCATTATAAGCATATCTGTATGAAAATTGTACTTTTGTACGGTTGACCCCACAAATGCTTCAAGCTAAAAAAAAGCTAAAAAGGATTTCTAAATCCCTTTTTGATATCAAGTTAGAGCTTGAAAATATATACTATCACGATACTAAAATATATATGGTGGTTTGTATTACAAACAACTCCAATATAGATTATTACATTAACTATATAAAAACATACATCTTTCAAAACAAAGACAATAGTTCTAATCAATACTTAGAAAAAAGCCCTACAGAACTTTTTAATACAAGACAAATCATCAAAACAAAACAAAATCAAAAAATAGTATTTGTATACGATCAATTCACTATTGACCAAAACAAAGAATTTGTTTTTGAACTTAATGAATCACAAGGAGAAAGAAATATCTCTTTAGAGATTCCAAACTACATTATTAATAATCCAAAAAATAAAATAAAATGAAAAAATTAAAACTACTCGTGTTTTCAGCTCTACTACAGTTTTGCTTATTGGCAAGCGCTCAAAGCTCTGTCAATATTTTAACAGGAATAACAGAAAAAAACGCAATTGGATTTATGGCAAACTACAATTATGGAGTGAAAAAAAACAATTATGAATTTGGAATATCACATTCCTTATTTGAGGATAAAAAATACATTCCTATGAAATTTAGTACCACAGCTATAAATGCAGGCTATTTATACAACGCTTTTAAAAATAGAACAAACTCCATCAATTTCAATATAGGAGCAGGGCTTTTAGGGTATTACGAGCATATCAATAATCCTGATCGTATTTTGTTAAACTCAAAAAATGGGATTGGATTTGGAGTATTTGCTGTAGCTCAAACCGATATTTATTTATTTGATAGACTTTCTTTCTTATTAAGAGTACAGCAAAACTATATGCCTAAATCTACAACCGGAAATTTTAATCCTTTTTTAGCTTTGGGTTTAAGATACATCATCAACTAAAATATATTTTATGAAACATATCCTAAAAATTCTTGTAGCTATCCTTGTTTTTGGATGCGCAAAACAAATAGACCAAACAGAGGACTTTAATTTTAAAGTCTCTGGAATCAATAACGAATCTGTTTTTATTAATTCGTTAAGGGACATTGAGCTTAAAATAATTAATATCAACGCTCAAGAAAAGTCTAATTTTTCCTTTTCTTTTCAAAAAATAGAAGGAGACTTAGAACTATCTCAAAACAATAAAACCTATAGTCAAGGACAATATTATAAATATCAAGGTTCTACTTTTACAATAAAGCCTAAAAGTTTAGGGCTTATAAAATTTAAATTAAAGGTATCTTTAGGTACTACCATAAAAGAAGATATTTTTCAAATATATTGTACAGATAGTGATTTTGAGTTTAATTTTGATGCTACAACACTTAATTTAAACCCAACAGTAACCAATCCTATCAAAATGGCTATAAACCTTGAAAAACTAGGTTTATCAGAAGATAGTTTCACCTTAAAATACACCGATACAAAGCAAGGTACTTTAACTATTAATGGAAATACGTTAGCTCAAAATGTAGAAACTCCCATTTTAGCAGGAACTACAAATGCTGTATTTACAACCAATGTACAAGGATTACATGAGCTTGTTTTCCAAGTAAAAAACTCTAGAGATATGGTAAAACAAGTCACCTTGATTATTAATTTCAATTTGGATTCTTTTGATATATCCTTGTATGAACCCTCTATTACGGTCAAAGAAACCCTATCTAAAGAATTTACGCTACAATTCAAAAATGCTGTTGCAGGAACTAAATATCAAGTTTTATTTAGCTCTGAAAAATCCAGTATCATAAAACAACAGGGGAGATTCATTGAAAAAGATGTCTTCACAGAAGTAGAAATACCAGAGGTAGAGAATCCAGAAGATAATTCTGAAATTCCAGAATATGGCTTAATTACATTCGAATATACAGCAATGCAGGCTACAAGCGATGTAGTTACTATCAAAGTCAAAGATGCTAAATCAGAAGAAAAAATGATTTTATTAAATGTAATCATCAGAGCAGCACCGGTAATAAAGTCAGTAACCACATCACAATACTTTAATTCATCAACAATGATGGGAACAACAATTCTAAATGTCAACAATGTTAAACTATCTCAAGGAGCAACAATAAGCGACTATGAGTCGATCATTGAAAAAACTTCTTATGGAAGTTCTATATACAGGTACCAAGACAACCCTTTAAAAGTAGAAGAAAAGGCATATGCCCCTAACAATCACATACATTGGTCTCAAAATTATATGGTTAGAGTAAAAGACTCTGACGGGGTTTGGAGCGAGTATTATTTTGGTAAAATTCAATAAATTATGAAACATATTCTAAAAATTCTTGTAGCTATCCTTGTTTTTGGATGCACAAAACAAATAGATTTCGCCGATGACTTCCATTTTAAAGTTGCTGGCATTAATAACCAGCTTATTTTTATTAATTCGTTAAGGGACATTGAACTTAAAATAAGTAATATCAACGCTCAAGTAAAGCCTAATTTTTCGGTTGCTTTTCAAAAAATAGAAGGAGACTTAGAACTATCTCAAAACAATAAAAATTATATAGAAAGGCAGTATTACACTTATCAAAGCGCTACTTTGACAATAAAACCTAAAAGTGTAGGAGCTATAAAATTTAAGATTTTAGTTAAAGACAATAATTCTCTTATTGAAAAAGAAGATATTTTTCAAATATATTGTACAGATAGTGATTTTGAGTTTAATTTTGATGCTACAACACCTAATTTAAACCCAACAGTAACCAATCCTATCAACATCGCTATAAACCTTGAAAAAATAGGTTTATCAGAAGATAATTTCACCTTGAAATATACCAATACAAAGCAAGGTACTTTAACTATTAATGGAAATACGTTAGCTCAAAATGTAGAAACTCCCATTTTAGCAGGAACTACAAATGCTGTATTTACAACCAATGTACAAGGATTGCATGAGCTTGTTTTCCAAGTAAAAAACTCTAGAGATATGGTAAAACAAGTCTCCTTGACTATTAATTTCACTTTGGATTCTTTTGATATATCCTTGTATGAACCCTCCATTAGCGTCAAAGAAACCCTATCTAAAGATTTTATTTTACAGTTCACAAATGCTATTGCAGGTAGTCAGTATCAAATCCTGTTTAGCTCTGAAAAAGCCAGTACCATAAAACAACAAACAAGGATTATTGAAAAAGATGTTTTTACAGCTATAGAAATACCAGAAAATGGATTAGTAACCTTTGAATATACAGCAATGCAGGCTACAAACGATCTAATTACTATCAAAGTCAAGGATGCTAATCAACAAGAAAAAATGATTTTATTAGATGTAATCATAAGGGCAGCTCCAGTAATAAAGTCAGTAGCCACATCGCAATACTTTAATTCCACTACAATGATAGCTACTGTAAATCTAAATGTAACAAATGTGCAACTCTCACAAGGAGCAACAATAAGCCAGTATCAATACATCATTGATAATACTTCTTTTGGTACTTCCTTCTATAGCACTAACCCTGTAAAAGTGGAACAAACGGTAACAGCTCCTAGCAATCACATACATTGGTCAAAAAATTATATGGTTAGAGTAAAAGACTCTGATGGTGCTTGGAGTCAGTATTATAATGGTAAAATTCAATAGCTATGAAACATATTCTAAAAATTATTATAGTTATCCTAGCTCTAGGGTGTACCAAAGAAATAGACTTCGCTGATGATTTTGATTTCAAAGTATTAGGAATCAATAACGATTTAATATTCATAGGCACACAAAAGCAAATTCAAATTGATATGGAAAATGTCAATGCTCAAAAAGATCATCAGTATATGATTTATTTTGAGACTATAGAAGGATACTTAGATGTTATATATAATGGAGAAACTTGGATTGCTAAAAAACAGTACCCTTACAATCCCTTACAAAATAAATTCTCTGTAAGACCTAAAACCACAGGAACAATAAAGTTTAAATTAGTAGTCTCTTCGGGTGCTACAATAAAAGAAGATATTTTTCAAATATATTGTACAGATAGTGATTTTGAGTTTAATTTTAATGCAAGTGCATCAAATTCAAGTCCAACTTTAGCAGAACCTGTAACCATTGTGCTAAACCTTGAAAAGGTAGGTCTTTCAGAAGATAGCTTCACTTTAAAATTCGAAAACGATAAAACAGGTTTTTTATTAAAGCAAAACGATACTTTAGAAACAGCTAAGCCCATAAGCATTAAAACAGGTGAAAATATACTGATATATCATCCAAGACAAGGAGAAAGACACCTTTTAACTTTTGAGGTTACCAATTCTAAAGAAATGACAAAACAAGTGATTATCCCTTTAGATATTCAAACCCCTGTCTTTGAGCTTACATTGCCCTACAACCCTATGAATAATATTAGGGAAGCCGTAGCACATGGATTCAGCCTAGTGTTTTCTAAATTTTATCCGTATTTGAATCATCAAGTAAAATTCACTCCAAAATATAGTAGTAGTATAACCGATTCTTCAAACAAAGCCATACCAAACAATACCTTTGTAGAGTTGGAAATACCAAAAGATGGAGTATGTTGGTTTAAGTACACTCCTTTACAATCAAATTCTCTGCAAGATCAAGTTACTATAACCATTAAAGATCAAAGTCAGAACATACAAGAATTTATAATGATTGTAAATATTGTTGCTAAACCAAAGATAACTAATGTAAAAGTTTTTCAAACTACATCTAACGGCAAAGTCAGAACAGAATATGACATAGCCAATGTCATCGTTGAAAATGCAGGTGTAGGAGCTTATTTAGAAGAATATCAATTTCAAATTCTAAATAAAACTACTTCAAATTGGGATACTTTTAATCTAAAAACTAATGTCATCCTTGATGACTATCAAATTAGTTATTTACAAAATTATAAATATTGGCAACAACCCTACAGAGCTAGGATAAAAGACAATTATGGAACATGGAGCGACTATTGGGAAGGTACATTTTAACTATAAAATCTTATAATATGAAAAAAACATTAAAATTAACAATATCAATGTTATTAATACTAATAACAAGTTGTTCCGAAGAAACACTATATGAAGAAAACTTCGAACATCGAATAAATGGTCTTGATAATAGTGAAATCTTTTTAAATACATTAAAAACACTCCAACTAGAAGTATTTAATGTAAGTGGAAAAAATCAACAAAATAGTACCTATCACGTTTCTTTTGAAAAGCTATCGGGAGATTTAGATGTTGTTTTTGACCAGAATCAAACACTTATTGAAGGGGAATACTACGAACTAAAAAATTTCAACGAAAAAAAAGACTTTCAAATAAACCCAAAAACATTAGGAAACATACAACTAAAAGTTTTTGTAAAAAATAATAATGAGGTCATAAAAAGCAGAAGATTAGAACTTATAGTACAAAATTCTAAATCTTTAACACATTCGGATACATTCCCAGACATTTAATCTAAACTATAATCAAATAAAGGGTTTTTTAAAACCCTTTATTTTTTCTAACCCTAAAAACTCTACAGATGAAAACAGCCATTATAGCAGAAAAGCCTAGCGTAGCTAGAGAAATTGCTCAAATTGTAGGAGCTTCACAAAAAAAAGATGGATATATTGAAAACAGTAATTATATGGTTACGTGGGCTTTTGGACATTTAGTAGGCCTTGCCATGCCAGAAGACTACGGATTCACGGGTTTTAAAAAAGAAAACTTGCCTATTATACCTGCTGATTTTATTATAAAACCCAAACAAATAAGAGCTGAAAAAGGCTATAAAGCAGATGAAGGAGCCTTAAAACAACTCCATATCATCAAAGAGGTATTTAATCAGTGTGATAAAATCATTGTAGCTACTGATGCTGGACGTGAGGGTGAACTAATATTTCGCCTAATTTACAAGTATCTTAAATGCAAAAAACCTTTTGATAGACTTTGGATTAGCAGCCTAACCGATAAAGCTATAAAAGAGGGGTTGGACAATCTTAAAAAAGGAGCTGATTATGATAACCTTTATCTTTCTGCTAAAGCCAGAAGTGAGGCCGATTGGCTAGTAGGAATCAATGCCAGCCAAGCCCTTACTATAAGTGCTGGAGAAGGAATTTACTCACTAGGCAGGGTGCAAAGCCCTACTCTGGCTATTATTACAAGCCGCTTTTTAGAAAACAAAAACTTTGTGCCTAAAAAATATTTCCAAATTAAAATAAAAACGCAAAAAGAAAATATAGCCTTTGCTTTAGAATCCACAAACAAGTTCGACACCAAAGACCTTGTAGACCCCATAGTAGATAAAATTATTGCTCATAAAGATTTCACACTGTCGGATCTAGAAACAAAAACTGTTGATGAGCAGCCTCCTTTATTATATGATTTGACTTCTCTGCAAAAGCAAGCTAATATTAAATATGGCTTTTCAGCGGATAAGACCCTTTCTATTGCTCAAAAGTTATACGAACAAAAGCTAACCACATACCCAAGGACAGGAAGCTCTTATATCTCATATGATATTTTTGAAACCATACCCTCCCTTATACACAATATAAGTCAAGGAGATACCTTTAAGCATTATACCGATTTGAACAACGCTCCTTTAGAGGCGCTCAACAAAAAAAGTGTCAACACAGATAAGGTCACAGACCATCACGCCATCTTAATCACTGAAAACAAAATCAAAGAAGAAACTTTAGATGCCGACGATATAAAAATATATCACATGATAGCCGGTAGGGTTTTAGAAGCCTTTTCTCAGAAATGTGTTAAAGAAAAAACCAGCGTTAAAGCTATAATTGAAGGTATTGAATTCACTACAAGCGGTACAGTACTCAAAAAAGCAGGCTGGAGAGCTGTTTTTAATGATGCTCCAGAAGATGGGCAATCTAAACTCCCTGCTCTAAGCCAATCAGACCTATTGCCTATAGATGCCTTAGAATCCCTAGAAAAACAAACCAAACCTAAACCCATACACACAGAAGCTTCTTTACTTTCTGCTATGGAAAATGCAGGCAAAGAGCTTGAAAACCAGCAGGAAAAACAAGCCATGAAAGAATGCGGGATTGGAACACCAGCTACAAGAGCCTCTATCATTGAAACGCTTTTTGCCAGAAATTATATCAAAAAAGATAAAAAATTGCTCATCCCTACAGAAAAAGGAATAGCTACTTATGAGATTATCAAAGATAAAAAGATAGCCGATGTTGCCATGACGGGTAATTGGGAAAACAACTTAGCTAAAATTGAAAAAGGAGATTTGCAAATCAATGATTTTCAAGCCGATATTCAAAAGTATACCAAAGAAATAACTAGTGAATTATTACAAGTTAGTGTTTCAGTAAATGACCCCAATGCATTAGCTTGTCCAAAGTGCAAACAGGGAAAGATTAGATTTTTAAATAAGGTGGTCAAGTGCCATAAAGACGAGTGTTTAGTGGTATTCAAAAATATAGCCTCCAAAGAACTCACCGACAAGCAAATCACAGAACTAATTACAAAATCAAAAACAGGAGTGATAAAAGGATTCAAATCTAAAGCAGGAAAAGACTTTGAAGCTCAGTTAAGGTTCGATGATAATTATAAAGTAACATTCATCTTTAAAGATAAAGCCTAATGGAAATACTACTGAATTTATCACTAAAGACCTGGGGATATATCATTTTTTTACTTTTGATGATGAGCGCCCTTGTTTTAGCGACCCTAAAAATAAAACCTCGAATGCTCTGGGCTTCATTATATATGATCATGTCCCTTATGCTATTTCTAAAGTTTAAAACTATTTTTTTAGATAAAATACTATTTTTTATCATTATCCCTAGTATAGTACTAGGGGTAATAGGTTTTTTAATCACGCTAAAGCCTAAAATAGATACCCTTTGGGATGCTAAGATAGAAACCACAGAAGGAGTTCAAATTTTAAAAAATGTCAGAAGGGGCGTTTTAATTTTTGGAGCTGCAGGATCTGGAAAAACAGAAAGCCCTGTCTATACCCTTTTAAAACATTTTGGGCAGCAGAACTATACCGGAGTGCTCTATGATTATAAAGATGGGGAGCTTTCTGAAATTGCAAAGCCTTTGTTCAAAGACAGGCTAAAGCCAATATCTCTGCACAGACCATCTCAAGGGTATAGAATCAATCCCATTGCTCCAAAATATATATCCGATGAAAAAGACATCAACGAAGTGGTAGCAGTCCTTTTGGATAACTTAGCTCCCAATGTGAAACACGGTGATTTTTTTAATGAATGTGCTTCTGGGCTACTTACAGGGCTGATTCTAAAATTTCATTTCGATCATCCCGAATTTTGTACATTGCCTCACGTGATTGCTTTTATTTTAGCTGTGGATTTTTCAGAAAAAACAACCTCTGAAAACCAAAGCGATAACACCCATGCTTCTTTTGCTAAACTAAAAGCTTTTCTTTTATCCAATCAAAGAGCATCCATACAAGCAAGTGCTTTTATTATGGGATTAGACTCCGAAAAATTAACAGCTTCGGTCTTAAGTACACTAGCCAACTTGCTGAGAAAAATTGCTTTTCCAGAAGCTTTTTGGGTACTCTCTGGTAATGAAATTGATTTAGATGTTAATAATCCACAAACCAATTCGGTCATCACAGTTATTAATGAACCTAAAAGCGATGCTTTTCTAACGCCTGTTTTAGCTACTGTCATACATACTATAACTAAACAGATGATGGTAAGGGATAGACTTCCCTCATTTGTGCTTTTAGATGAAGCTCCTACTATTAAACTTAGAAATATGGCTAAAATACCTGCAACGATGAGAAGTTTCGGGGTGGCTACCGTATATTGTGCGCAAGATTTAGTACAGGGAGTAGTACAATATGGAGAAGATGGATTCAAGGAAATCACAGCTAATCTATCTACACAGTTCTTTGGAAAAGCAAATGACCCTAAAACAGCTAAATTTTATGAGGGCTATTTTGACTACAAAAAAGAACAAACCAAATCCATTTCTAAATCCGGAGCAGGAGGAAGTATTTTTGATAGTACAAAAAGTACAACTTATGGTGAAAGAGAAATCACACAAACTAGAGCTATTGAATTTCTAAAGCTAAAAGTAGGGCAGTTTGCCTTCTCTTCAGACGGAAAAACACAAATCATCAAATTCAAAAGGCAAAATATTGCTAGAAAAACATTAATAGGACAAAAGCAAGAAAAAGAAATATATCAAGAAAATTATACCAAAATCATCAATGATGTTAAAAATATTTTAAAATAAATAGAATCGTAAAATATAAATGGTCTTTTTTTGTACACTTTGTCAAGTGTTCTTTAGAAGTTAAGTTAAGATGAATTTTAATACCTCTTCTGAAAGATTCAGAAGAGGTATTTTTTATTTGATTTCAATAATCTTATTTTGATATAGTTTAACTAGTTTTATGCTATTTCTAATAGTTCTTACAATTTAATTTCCTAAATAGACAAAAGTATTTACACTTAAGTATTCATCTTCTACATTTAATGGGACTCCACTACCTCCACTTTTTACTGTTACAGTGTGAGTATGATCTCCAGAGCTAGAAGTAGCTTGTATTTGAAATCCTCTATTAGCCTCTATTTTCCACCACGAATCGGAAGGGGAGAAATTTTTACGAGAATAACCCTTTTCATAATTATGAGTATGAGCTCCATTGGTACTTGTTCTAGCAGTAGGTAAAGTATAGTTAGGAATGTTTGCTTGAGTAATAGTTACGGTATTATTTCCACCTGTAGTATTAAGACTTGTTTTTTGTTTTAAAACTTTATTGGTAGCATTAGGTAAAGAGGTTATAAAACCTAATAAATTGGCTTGAGTTCTTTGTGTTGCTGTAAGTCTAGAGGTTGCTCTTCCGTCTAATTTGATCCAACCGTTGTGATCTCCTGTTTGAAATCCTTGTTTAATATCTCCAAAGATAAAAAAGTCAATATTTTCTCGTATTTTTAATACGCCATTTGCATCAGCTACTACGTTTTTATCTGCTGCTGTTCCTGTGATTTTATTAATATCTCGAATGCGAACATTTCCAGAACCTATATCCAAACGCTCTGTAGGTTTAGAACTTTCTTCGGTACCAGATATGCCGACTCCAGTATTTCCATTTTTAAGAATTGTTAGGGCATTATTTCTTATACTAGAACTACCATTACCTATTTGTAACAACGGGTCTGTAAGCGTCCAACCACTTGATGAAACCACTCTTGTAATGGCATTATATCTACCAAAAACTGTTTCTATATAGGAATTGGAAGTGGTATTATTTCCAAATGCAATAGCTTCATTAGCCTTAGCAGTAGTCTGATATCCAAAAGCAATAGAATTTGATCCATTAGCAACTACACCATTACCTATAGCAATCGAGTAGGTGCCAACAGTTTCACTTGTATTCGGATTTCCTCCTCTGATAGCACCTTTTACATCAAGACTTGTTCCAGATATCACATTATTTTTACCTATTGCAACTGCTCCCATCTGATAAATATTTTCTGTATTGTTTGTCGCTTTGGTAGTTCCTCCTACTACATTCCAAGGTTCTGGAATATATACAGCTTTTCCTGTTACGCCATTAACAGTTGTAGTAAGAGGATATCCGCTACCTGTTGCCGTATCTACGGAATTGGATACTGATAATACTTCAGGACCAGCATCTCCTTTATCTCCCTTAGGACCTGTTGGACCCGTGATACCATCACTCGCTATAATTAATTTATTCCATTGGTTGTTGCGCCAATAGTAATATCCAGCAACTACACTAGGATCGCTTCCAGTATTATACACCAATAAACTTTCGGGTAAAGTAATGGAAGAAATATCAAAAGGAAAAGCATTGTCTAAAGCCCTTAATGTTACTCTAGGTATAAGTACTCCTTTTGCAATAGCTGAAACAGCTGAAACATCCAACTGTGAATGAACATGAGGTTTGATATGTCCTATTGCTACTTGAGAATAAGAAACAGTATATATAAAAAATGTACTGAAGAATAAAAATAATCTCATAAAATGTTTTTATATAACTAAATTAAATAAAAATGTTTTTTTATTTAATTATTTATATAATAATTAACTTTTAATGTATTATAATAAATTATTAAATAAAAAACACAAATAAATTAAAATTATTTGTGTTTTTTATTTAAATATTACATATTAATTTTGAAATATATCAATATTCAAGTCCTTTATCAATGATTTTTCTAACCACTTTAACAGCCGCTTTGGTAATGCTCGTTGGAAAGCTGGTAGGAATATTAGCAACTCCTAGCTGGTCTTTGATCTTTTGAAAAGGCATCAGCTCTTGTTTGATTTTATTGACTCCGGTGTGTTTGTTCAAAAATCGTTTTCCTTCACCTCTTAGACTCCGTAAATGATCCTTTCTTTGCTTATAATGCTCGTAGCTATATTCTTTTCTTTCATAATCAAACTTTGTATCAAACAAACTCTCGCATTTCTGATAAAAAATATCTCTATTAAAGCCTACTTGGGCGCCTTGTTGTGCCATTTTTGAATCCCTTGCATTAGCTAATGGAGACATCGATATTTTATTATTCACATCTTTCATTGTCTTATCATGACGCGATACCATAACATGTACGTGGTACTGTGAGCCTCCCTTAGATACCCCTTCTTTTATCACTGCTCCAGTGTCTTTATCCTTTAACAGTTGATCACTTAATCGACGTCTTTCTTTTTCGGACTTTTCATTAGAAATCTTTTTCTCTAGCTCTTGATTGTATTTTACGGACTTATCATTCCATCTATAAGTTCTTGTTTGTTCTACCTTTCCATACCACAATAAATCATCTCCTCTAAGAGCTCTCTTAGAGACATCAAATCCTTTTTTTTGTGCTAATTCTTGATAAATGCTTTGTTTTTCTTTTGAATACTTTTCACTTAGAATTTCTTTTACTTTTTCTTGATAATAAGTCTCTGGAATTTTATAGCTCCCATCTTTCTGATCTTTGAGCATACTTTTGGGTACATAAAATTCTGTTTTAAGGTCTTTGCTCAATGATACTCTTAGCTTGACAGACTTCTCTTTTTTATCAATGATCTTAGCTTTTATGCGCACTAACTTTTTATCGCGTTCTTCTATTTCTTTTACTTTTGTATCGTATAAATCTATAGGCATACGATAACTACCATCAGCCTCTTGTTTCAATGATGTTTTAGCAATGTATACTTGGTGACAAAGGCCACTATCTAACTCTAAATTGACCTTGTACGATTTTTCTTTTTCTTCCAAGACTTCCCCTTCTACATAAATCCAATGAAGCTCTTTGTATAATACTTCTTCTACCTTTTGCTCATACAACTTCATAGGCATTTTATAACTCCCATCTTCCTGTTCTTTGAGCTGGCTCTTGGGTACATAAACAGACCATTTTTTGCCACTTTCTAGTTCTAAATCGATCAAATGAGATTTCTCCTTCGATTCCAAGATACTAGCCTTAACAGATACTAACCTTTTTTCTTCTAACTCTTTGACTTTAGATTCATAAAAGTCAAGGGGCATATTATAAATACCGGATTGATCTTTAAGCATGCCTTTGGGTACAAAAAGCTCATCAGATACACCATCTTCTCGATCTAGAATAATCCGATAGCTACGACCTCTTTCTTCCAAGATCCTAGCTTTAACGGCTACAAATTCTTCCTTTTTAACATTAGGAACTGCCTCTCTGGATGAATCTGTAGATGATTCTTCAACAATACCTTCATCTAAAGTATCTTCTGATTCTTCTTGAGATACTTCTTCTTGCAAAGGCAGCTTTAAATCTGACCCATAAATACTAATCCCTTTTTCTTTTAGAAAATAAATAAATGCTTCTTCGGTCTGTTCTTCAAGGAGTTTTTTTGAGGCTTTATCGGGAAGTTTATTTTCATCATTATAGATTTCTCTGTTCATACCCTTGGCATACTCAGCCATCACATCATTAGTATATAATTTGAGCTGATGCTTGATAAGAGCTTCCTTTTGCTCTAAATAGGCCCAGTGACCACATAGACGTTCAAAATGGCCAACTTTTAATTTTTCCTATTTTTAACTTTAGAAATAGTATGCCTGGAGCATCCTAATAGGAACTGAATTTCACTATAGCTTTTTCCAACATCTAATAAACTCTGAATCTTTTTATGCAGCTCTACATTTTCCGGCCTTCCTTTATATTTCCCTTCATCTTTAGCTTTTAGCACTCCATCAGCTTGCCTGCGTCTCCTGTCTGTATAATCTTTTCTTGCCGTAGCAGCAAGGATATCGAGCATCATTGAATTTACAGCAGATAAAACCCATCTCTGAAATTCATCATCTATATTGGTAAAGTTATGGCTGGTAGGAAGATCCATAGATATTACTTTTATTCGGTTATCCAATATAATTGATTTTAATTTATGCCAGTCCTCTTCAGATAACCTGGTTATCCTGTCAATTTGCTCTATCAGAATTGCATCTCCCGATTCTGCCGTATCCAGGAGCCTGAAAAGTTCCGGACGCTGAAGCTTTGCACCGGATTCATTTTCAATAAACCAAGCTGAAATTTTTACTTTCAGGGATTTTGCAAATTCTGACAAAGTATCTTTTGCTCTCAAAGCATCCTGTTCTTTGGTAGATGCTCTTAAATAGGGGTCAACCGTACAAAAGTACAATTTTCATATAGCTAATCTTTAAGATGCCCTATTTTATTAATAACTCGGTTTTTTTTTTCGTAAGCTGAAGACAATCTAGAAGAACTATTTTTTTTTGAAATAA
>Ga0302173_10001095_pt1 | contig 13814 bp, 15 predicted proteins | sample I_Fen_N3_1_FD_198785 | JGI IMG/M metagenome (GOLD analysis project Ga0302173, IMG submission 198785) | Peat permafrost microbial communities from Stordalen Mire near Abisko, Sweden - I_Fen_N3_1 | ecosystem: Environmental > Terrestrial > Soil > Wetlands > Permafrost | place: Sweden: Abisko... | reverse complement strand
GCAATCTTTCTATCTCATCTTTTGATTCCTTAGCTTTAAGCTTTTCAATATGTTTGGCAAAGTACTGAGTTTTCTGTGCTTCAGACATTCTTGCAATCGTGAGAATACTATCATTTTTTCTTACTAAATAATAGTTTTTTGAGATTTTTTTAATATTTTCTGACTGATCTTTTAAAAGTATTCTCGAAGGCTCATAAGTCATCGTTGCCAATGCAGAATCATAATAAGCACCTGCTCCGATGTAATCGTTTTTATCTAAATATCTTCTTCCGATCTCGTAATAAGCCAAACCACGCACCTGCGGATCTGAAACTTTTTCTAAAAGAGATTTTCTGAAATATTCCTGTCCTTCTTCCGGTTTTCCGGCTTTGTTCGCCATCAAACCTAAAGCATAATAGAACTCGTTTTTTCTTGATCCGTAGGTTCCTTTTTCGCTGATATCTTCAAGATATTTTTTGGCACCGTTGTAGTCTCCTTTTCCGTTAAATGTTTTTGCAATTTCGATTTGAGATTTCACCTCAAATTCAAAATCATTGGCGTATTTGTAAGCTGCCATGAAGCTTTCACGGGCTGGCTCATTTCGTCCTAATTCTGCTAAAACCTGACCTCTCAAAAATGCAATTCTGCTTTTCAATTTTCTGTTTCCGTTCAGTTCAAAAGCACGATCCAGTTCTTTTACAGCTTCTTCTTTTTTACCGGCATCCAAAAGAGATTCCGAATAATAAATGCTCAGAAGTTTATCATGATCTTTACTGATTCCATCACTTTTCAGTTTGGCAAAAACCTGATCAGATTTGTAGTAATCTTTAAGCTGTGCATAAGCCAAACCTTCATAAACTCTCGCTAAAGGAAGTCTTTTATCTTCCTTCATATGAGTGAAGACATAGTTTAATGCATCAAGAGCCTGTCTGGATTTTCCCTGATAAATACGAGATTGAGCAAGAATAATATAGGCATCAAAAATGGTTTTGTTCTGTTCTTCTCCTTTTCTGATCACAGAATATTTTCCGATTGCTTTTAGAGCTTTTGCTTCTGCAATTTCAAGAATGCTTGCCCCTTTTGCTTGTGGGTTATTGGGATCTTGGGGCATTCCTGCCACTGCACCTCCCGGAGTTGGAGGCATTCCTGGAGCGCTTCTTTTACTATTTGAAGCTGAAGAACGGTTAACTTCTGCCATCTTCATTGAATTTTCAGCAAATGCGGAAGATTGTCCAAGATCACTTCCTATCGGTTGTTCTTCGTAGGTAAGAATAGGAATATGCGGCGCATAAAAGTTATCTTTATGAGCCTTGTCTCTGCTTGTAAATTCGCTGTTTAATGCGTCTTTTGCATTAAAAAGTGTATTGTAATATGTGTTAAAACCTTTTAGAAATTTAGATCTTGCTTCCGGCTTTTTTACCTTCGTAGTACAGGAAACAACGATTATCGCTGCTAAAAGAAATATGATCTTCTTTTTCATTATTTAATATAACTCTCTAATCTTCTTTTTATTATCTGATCAGATTGATGATTTTGTAAAAATAATAAATTTTTGTGGGGAATTTATTTATATTTTATTTAAAATTTTGTAAACCAAATGGGTAGGAAGTCCCATAATGGTATAAAAACTTCCGGTCATTTTTTTGATTTTTGCCATTCCGAGCCATTCCTGGATGCCGTAGCTTCCGGCTTTGTCGAAAGGTTTGTAATTTTTAATGTAAAAATCTATCTCTTCGTCAGAAATTTCGTCAAATTCTACATCAGCAACATCAGTTTCTGTAATTGTTTTATCTAAAGTTTTAATAGAAATTCCTGTGAAAACCTGATGTGTTTTCCCGGAAAGCTGTTGCAACATATTTTTTGCGTCTTCTTCATCTCTTGGTTTTCCAAGAATCTGATTCTCAATCGCAACGACGGTATCTGCGGTAATCAAAACTTCATCAGCTTCAAGTTTTCTGAATGCATCTGCTTTTAATTCAGATAAATAAGCTGCAGCCTCTCCTATTTCTATGTGTTCAGGCAAAATTTCTTCACAATCAATTTTTACAACTTCAAAATCAAACCCTAAACTGGAAAGTAATTCTTTTCTTCTCGGAGATTGCGATGCTAAAAGTATTTTCATATTTAAATTTAAACAGATTGTGTATTGTCATCATGCCATTTCCCCTGAACTTTCATTACCTGCTCGATCACATCGCGTACTGCCCCACTTCCACCCTGCTTTTCAGAAATATAATCTGCAATATTTTTAATTTCGGGAACTGCATTTTCCGGACAGGTTGATATTGCTGAATTTTGCATCATACCAATATCAGGAAGATCATCTCCCATTGTGAGAATTTCTTCGTTTTTTAAATTGTATTTGTTTTTAAAATCTGCATAATCTACCATTTTATCGTGTGATTTTGCGTAATAATCTTCAATTCCGAGGTAATTGATACGGTGTCTCACCATTTCGTCATTTCCACCGGTGATTACTCCGATTAGATAATTGTTTTTCAGAGCTTTAACGACTGCGTAACCGTCTAAGACATTCATTACTCTGCTCATATTTCCACCCGGCATCAGATAAACGCTTCCATCGGTGAAAACTCCGTCTACATCAAATACAAAGGCTTTTATATCTTTTAATTTCTCTTTATAACTCATTTTTATGATAAACTTTAGTCTAAATTGTAAGTAAGTCTTACCGTTATTCTTGCTGATTTGGCTTTACTTGAAGTATCAAAATTTCCGCCGTAGCTGTCTTCATCAGTTGAACCTTTTGCAGTAATCTGAAATACACCCATAGAAGCATCTTTTAGCTTTCCAAGGCTTCCGTCTGCAGTATTCACAATTTTTTCTGCTCTCTGCATGGCATCTTTTGCGCCGGCTTCTATCAGATTATGCTTCAGTGAGGAAAGATCAGAATACGTATATTGTGGTGTTCCCGGCTCAAATTGAACGCCGCTGTTAATCAATTCTGCAGTTTTATCCATCACCGTTTCTATTTTTCTCATCAACGCCGGATTTTTCTTTGCATTAAACGAAATGCTTTGTGTGGCTTTATAACCATCAAAAATCTCCTCAGATCTTTCAATTCCTTCAGAATCTTTGCTGGTAACGGTGCGGTAGGATTTTGAAAAATTGACACCGCCAAAAGAAAACTCTCCGTTTTTGAAACCTTTGCTTTGGAAAAAACTTTTTACTTTTTCTTTATCCTGTAAAATTAAATTATAGGCGTCTTTTGCATCCATTGCTGATGCATCAAAACTTCCTCCCCATCTGATCTCATCTGATGTGAAATCTTTGGAGCCAAGACCTGTAACGGATATGGTGTCTTGTTTCACATTCCTATTTTTGAAGCTTGATCCTAAGATTAATGCGGTAATAATTACTGCAATTCCAATGATCAGTGAAGGGACGAAATTTGTCTTCATATTCTGTGAGTTTCTTCAAAGATAACAATTTGCAAGGTCTTAATCTAAATCATACATATTTTTGATAGAATGATTCATTGTTTTGTAAATTTCAAGACTTTCATCTTTTAATAGTTGCTCGTGTAATTCCAAAACGCGTTTGTCATTTCTTATTGCAGGTCCGGTTTGTGCTGATTTTGGTTCGATTTCGTGAATTTTTTTGACCGTTTCATCAATCAGCGGTAAAAAATAATCAAACGGAATTTCCTGAGCATCTGAAATTTCTTTAGCTCTTGAAAAAAGATGATTTACAAAATTGCAGGCAAAAACTGCAGTCAGATGAATGTATTTTCTTTTTTCATGATTGCTTTTCATCACGTTTTCTGAAATTTTCGAGGCTAAATCAGTCAGTGTTTTCTGATCTTGATCGTTTTCAGTTTCTATAAAAAATGGAATTTTTGAATAATCTAAAGTTTTAGATTTTGAAAAGGTCTGCAAAGGATAAAAACTTGATTTTCTGTACTCTCCTATCAGAATTTCTTTAGGTAACGAACCTGAAGTGTGAGCAACCAGACAATCTTTTTTAGTGATCAATTGAGAAACATTTTCAACAGAACCGTCACTTACACAGATAATATATAAATCTGCATCCGAAAGATTTTTTGTAGAATAAGAAATATTTAATTCGTCAGAAATCTTTTTGAGGTCTTCCTCGTTTCGCCCAAAAATCTGAGTCAAACGAATATTATTTTGCGTGAAAGCTTTTGCCAAATGATAAGCTACATTTCCGGAACCGATAATTACAGTTTGCATCTAACAAAGATAGGATTTTGTTGTAATTTAGTGGAAATTGATTTGTAATTAAAGATTAAAGATTAAAGATTAAAGATTAAAGATTAAAGATTTTTTTGATAGTTGACTTTACAACATTACAAATAGTCTGTCAGTTTCTCTTACAATCTCACATCTGCTGTTGATTTTTTCTCTACATATTTGTAATATAAATTAATAGTGAACATTTGGACTAAAAATTGAATAAGTAATTTAACTTTTAAATACTTTTGTAATCCAAAACAATGAAAGCATCTTATGAAGATTAAAGACGCGGAGATTATTACGCTGATGCAAGATCCACGAACTCGCGAAAGAGGTGTTCGAGCGTTGATGGATGCTTATCAGAGTAGATTGTATTGGCACATCAGAAGAATTATAGTAGACGGAGATCTTGCTCAGGATACTTTGCAGGAAACTTTTATAAAAGCATATCAGAATTTTCATCAGTTTAAAAATGACAGTCAGTTGTATACCTGGCTTTACAGAATTGCAACCAATGAATCGTTGCAACAGATTAATAAGCTGAAGAGAATGCAAAAAACGGATGAAGATCCGGAATATTATATGCAGAATCTGGTTGCCGATAATACACACAGCGATGCAGAAGAAATACAGATCTTTTTGCAGAAAGCCATACAAAGCCTGCCCGAAAAGCAGAAACTGGTATTTATGATGCGGTATTATGATGATTTGCCTTACGAAGAAATATCTAAAATTGTAGATATGTCGGTAGGGACTTTAAAAACAAATTATCATTATGCAAAGCAGAAAATAGAAGAATATATTAAAGAAAATTACGAAAAATAATTTTTTAGAAACAACGACATGAAAGATTTTGATCTGAAGAAATTAGAACGCAAAAATATTTATAAACTTCCTGAAAATATGTTTGAAAGCATGCAGGAAAGGGTATTGAGCGAGGTGAATGATTTCGATCTGGAAAAATTAGACCGTAAAAATATTTACAAAGTATCGGATCATTTGTTTGAAAATGTTCAGCAGAATGTAATGAAGGAGATTAATGCTGATAAAAAAGCTCCTATTTTTAAATTAAACTGGGGATATGCAGCAGCAGCTTCTTTGGCATTGATTTTTGGATCGACATTTTTATATAATTCTTATTCGGATTCAAATGGAAATCAGACTTCTACACAAAGTCTTGCTTCAAATGATACTGCACCGAAAAAAGAAAGCGAAATTGCTTATGAGACTTTGAAATCTGATTTAACTTCTGTTGAAAACAACGATCAAACTAATGACGATCAGCAGACCAATCAACAAATAAAAACAGTGGCTTACGTTCCCGAAAAGAAGGAAACAAAACCTCAGACTGTAAAGCCGGTTTCCAAAAAAACTGAAGCTCAGATGACAGAATATTTGGATTCGTTTTCAAATTCTGAAATCGCAGAATTAGCCAATAATTCTACACAGGATGTTTATTTGGATTTATATAATTAAAAGAGAGATGAAGAAAATATTATTTGCACTTCTTATTATTTTCGGTTTTGGATTAAATGCCCAAAAGACGGACTATGACTGGAAAAAAATGGATCCTAAGCAAAGAAAGGAGGTGATCAATAATCTTTCTCCGGACGAGAGAAAAACACTTCTTACAGAGTTTAGAAACAATATGGTGCTTGATAATCTTGATGTAGACCCGAAAGATAAGACCGAATTTACAACAATGTATAACGAGTATCTGGATAATCAGAAGAAAATAAAAAGTCAGTTTGATTCTAATTTTAATCCGGAAACTTTATCAGAGGATGAAGCAAAGGTAAAATTGCAGCAGAGTTTTGATGTAGGACAAAAATTATTAGACAATAGAAAAAAATATGCGGAAAAGATGCAAACCGTCATTCCGTGCCAGAAAGTTTTGAAGTTGTTTCAGTCAGAAGGGATGATGAGAGATAAGATGAATGAAAGAAAACCTCGTGGCGGGAATGATAAGGGCTCAAAACCCAGACAAAACCCATAATAGTTTATTTTTTTAATGTTGGACGACCCTTACAATTTATTGTGAGGGTCGTTTAATTTTAGAAATTAAAGAAAATTTAGCTTATCATTTACACTCTAATCTTTATTTTTGTAAAAATTTAATAATGAAAAAAGCATTATTTTTCTTACTGTTTTCTGTAATGATTTCTGCACAGAAAACTCAATTGATACAGCTAACGCAAAACATTAAAGACAAAGATAAAGCTGCAAAATCTCTCACCATAATTGATTATCGTGATCAGAAAACTATCGGTCCGGTTTCTCATCAGGGGCAGCCATTTGAAATTCAGTTTAAAGAAAATCAGATAGAAAAATCAATTCAGGATTGGTTTTTATCAGACAATAAAAACTCAGGAAATACAGACTTTGTTGTAGTTGTAGAAAATATTAAAGCTTATGATGAGCCGAAAGAAAAATCTGTAACAGGAAAACTTGAGATCAAACTTTCAAGTTTTGTGAAGAAGGGCGACAAGTATTATTTTGTTCACAGAATTTCAGAAAATTTCTCTTTTCAGCCTAAATACGACACTCACATTCCGAGACTTGCTGCTACCAAAATAGCGATGGTATTCAGCAGATTTATTAATGATAGTTATTCGATTCCTTCCAACGACTTTGCGATGACTGATGATGAGCTTAGGAATTATGAAGAAATTAATGTAAAGCAGTTAAAATCTTTAAATAATGAGACACTTTCTGATGGTGTTTATGTTGATTTTAAATCATTTGCAAACCAAAAACCCAACAAAGCGTATTCGGTTTATAAGAATAAAAAAGGTTTTGTGACCGGATTTATCAATGCAAAAGAGTTGCCGGTTGGGAATGGTACAAAGTTTTACGGATATGTTGAAAACGGAATTCCGTACCGTCAGACTCAGATTGGTTTTCTTGAAATGGAGAAAGACGAAAATGGGTTTTATATCATCTCTTCAAAAAACGAACTTTTTCCTCAGGGAATTAGTGATAATGTGCTTATAGGAAGCATGATTGGTGGAGTAGTAGGTGGCTTGGTTGTCGGAGTAATAGAATCTTCACAAAAGCGAGATCCCAATGCTCCGGGAATGGGTAAAGTTTATCTTGATTCTTTGACGGGAGCTTACATTTTTGATTAATTTGAATTATTAATTTTCATGCTGTTATTATTTCAAGTAATTCTTATTTTTGTGAAAAATTCATTTATGAAAAAAATTATATTGTTCTTCCTTTTTTCTGCATCGCTTTCTGCTCAGAAAGTTGAATTTATTAAGCTTAACCAAAATATTAAAGATAAGTTTTCAAGAACCAAATCTTTGACTTTAATTGATAACAGAGCTGATAAGAACATTGGAACTGCTAATTATAAAGGTGATGATGTTCAGGTAAAATTTTCCAACGAAAACGTGAAAAATTATGTTGAAAGCTGGTTTGCAGAGGACAATAAGACAAAAGGCAGTAACGATATAACAGTATTGATTGAAGAGATTAAAATTAATGAATTTAAAAACACGGTAATAACGAAAGCAAAAATAAAAGTAAGCAGTTTTATCAATAGAAACGGGAAATATTATTTTATCAACAGATATAATAACGCATTAGATTATAATTCTAAAACGACTCCGAATATTCCCAGAGAAATTACATATTCTATATCACAGATTTTTTCTACACTGATTAATGATTCTTATTCTCATATTGCCTTGAGTACGCCTATCTTAGATGAGCAGTTGAATAATTATGAAGTGATTGTTGGTAATAATTTGAAATTTGTTAATACCAAAGAATTGGTTGGCGGAGTGTATAAAGATTTTAGAACTTTTTCTATGCAAAAGCCTGAACCTGAATATCATATTGATAAAAATAAGAAGGGTAAAGTCGTTGGAGTGAAAAATAGAGAAGATCTTTCTATTTCAGGTGAAGAATTGTTCGGTTATGTAGAAGAAGGAAAATTTTACAGGCTGACTCCTGTAGGTTTTCTTGAAATGATGAAAGATGATAAAGGATTTTATATAGTGTCATCCAGATTAGAACTTTTCCCGCCTCAAAATGCTAGTGGCGCCATGATTGGAGGAATGGCAGGAGGATTTGTGGGTGCTCTCATCGGTGCAGCAATTGATTCCGGAAAATCTGCGAAGAGACAAAATGATGCGAGTTTATCTAATATTTACATTGATCAACTTACAGGATCTTATATTTTTGATTAATCTTTTAAGGCCTAATTAATTTTAAAGAAATTGTATTTTTAAAATAAATCTTTAAATAATGAAAAAATTCCTTCAAATCACATTTACGGTATTTTCGATCGTTCTTTTTGCCCAAAATGAAGAAGTTATTAAAGATCGTGGAAATCTTTCAAATCCTAAAGGAAATATCTACAAATCAGAAAATAAATTCATACTGCAAAATTAAGAGAGAGGAATTGTCTCTCTTTTTTTTATCTTTGCAAATTACATAGTTCTTAAATGAAAAACATACGAAATTTTTGCATAATTGCCCATATCGACCATGGTAAATCTACTTTGGCAGACCGTCTTTTGGAGTATACCAATACGGTGACCCAGAGAGAATTACAGTCTCAGACACTTGATGATATGGATTTGGAAAAAGAACGTGGGATCACGATAAAATCTCACGCCATCCAGATGGATTATGAGCTTAATGGCGAAAAATATATCTTAAACCTTATTGATACACCGGGACACGTAGATTTCTCTTACGAAGTTTCCCGTTCTATTGCTGCTTGCGAAGGTGCACTTTTGATTGTGGATGCGGCACAAAGTATTCAGGCACAAACGATTAGTAATCTATATCTGGCTTTAGAAAACGATTTGGAAATTATTCCGATTCTTAATAAAATTGACTTACCATCAGCCAATCCTGAAGAAGTTACCGACGAAATTATGGGACTGATCGGATGTAAATACGAAGATGTTCTAAGAGTTTCCGGGAAAACGGGAGAAGGGGTTCACGATTTGCTGGAGCAGATTGTAAAAAGAGTTCCGCCACCAGTGGGAGATCCTGATGCGCCCCTTCAAGCGTTGATTTTTGACTCTGTATACAATCCGTTCAGAGGAATCGAAGCCTATTTCAAAGTGGTGAACGGAAGTATTTCTAAAAACGAGAAAATCATGTTTTTTGCTACAGGTAAAGAATACGGTGCAGATGAGGTTGGAACTTTAAAACTAAAACAGCTTCCCAAGAAAACAATTGAGTGTGGTGATGTAGGTTACATCATTTCCGGGATTAAAGATGCCCGTGAAGTAAAAGTTGGGGATACGATTACTTCTTTCGTAAATCCTGCTGCTGCTGCAATCGATGGTTTTGAAGAAGTAAAACCAATGGTTTTTGCAGGGATTTATCCTATCGAATCTGAAGATTTTGAAGAATTGAGATTCTCATTGGAAAAACTAAGACTGAATGATGCTTCTTTGGTTTTCGAACCGGAAAGTTCTGCGGCTCTTGGTTTTGGTTTCCGTTGCGGATTCTTAGGAATGCTTCACATGGAAATCGTTCAGGAACGTTTGGATAGAGAATTCAACATGGATGTCATCACGACAGTTCCCAACGTTTCGTATTTAGGATATTCTAAAAGAGAACCCGACGTTTCGATTTTAATTAATAACCCGTCTGAAATGATTGATCCCAATCTTTTAGACCGAGTGGAAGAGCCTTATATCAAAGCTTCTATCATTACAAAATCTGACTTTGTTGGATCCGTAATGACGCTTTGTATCGAGAAAAGAGGAGAAATTGTTAACCAAAGTTATCTGACTGCGGACAGAGTAGAATTAACTTTCAATATGCCTTTGGCAGAAGTTGTTTTTGACTTTTATGATCGATTAAAATCTATTTCAAAAGGTTACGCTTCGTTTGATTATTCGCCAATCGGAATGCGTGCTTCGAAATTGGTAAAAATGGATATTCTGATTAATGGAGATATGGTGGATGCTTTATCTTCGCTAATTCACGATTCTAATGCTTATTACATTGGTAAAAAGATGTGTGAAAAGCTTCGTGAACTTATCCCGAGACAGCAGTTTGATATTGCTGTTCAGGCAGCATTGGGAGCGAAAGTTATCGCAAGAGAAACCATTAAAGCTTTGAGAAAAGACGTTACCGCAAAATGTTATGGTGGTGATATTTCAAGAAAGAGAAAGCTTCTTGAAAAGCAGAAAGAAGGTAAGAAGAAAATGAAGCAAATTGGTCGAGTAGAAGTACCGCAATCGGCGTTTATGGCTGTTTTGAAGCTGAATGATTAACCATTATTGATGGTTCTAAATATAAATCCGCAGAAATTTTCTGCGGATTTTTTTATTGAGATTAATAATTTTTATTTTTTTGTAAACTTGATTTCCATGGTTTTAAATTCTTTTCCTGTTTTAGAATCCGGACCGTACATTTCCATTGTTTGGTGTGTGTCATCTACAAAAGTATAAACTTCTCTCACGTCGCAATCTTTCCCCGGTCTTACTGGGTCAGTCATTTTTCCTTTAAATTCAATTGATTTTTTTGATGCATTCCAATCGCCTTCTGTATGCATGATTCCTGTTCCCATGTTATCAATCCAGTTGCTTACAAATTTTTTCTTGGCGTTGTCATAGCCGGTAATGCTCATTCCTTCAAAAGGCATTCCCATGAAATTTCCTTTATGCTCACTTACCTGATAACGACCGTCAAAAACCATTTTGTTAGTGGCTTCAGATTTACTTGTCATCGGTTTTCCTCCGTCTTCCATCCACATTGTGGTTTCTCCTATCCACATTCCGTCAGATTTTGCCAACATTTTTTGCATATCTCCGGGAGTTGCATAATCCATCCATGCTTTATTTGCGGTGGCAGAATCTACAGGTTTCCATGCTTCGTTGGCGGTAGAATCGGTTTTGTCTGAACCGGTTTTTACATCCATTTTTACTTTATCACAAGCTACAAACAGAAAAGCAACACAAGTTGCGAATAATAAGTTTTTCATAATGGTTTAGTTTTAAGTTGATTATAAATTTAGTCAAAAAATATGATCCGAAAAATTATTATTTTACTATTGATATTTCTGAGTATAATCGTAATATTGTGTATTGGTAACGCAAATTAAAATATGAATTCTCCTAAAAAATTACAGGACATAAAAGTTGCAGTAGATGCAGTTGTTTTTGGGTATTTCGATAAAAAAGATCTCCAAATTCTTTTAATTAAACGGAATATTGACCCCTTCAAAGGAGGTTGGGCAATTCCGGGAGGACTGGTTTTGGATGATGAAAATCTTGACGATGCAGTAAAAAGAGAGTTATACGAAGAAGCAGGTATAAAACCCGATTTTCTAGAGCAACTTTATACTTTTGGTAATGTTGGGCGAGATCCTAGAAACAGAGTGGTTTCTGTGGCTTATTTAGGACTTGTAAATCCTTCTTATCACGAGTTATTTGCTGATTCTGACGCGGAAGATGCACAATGGTTTAGTGTTAATCAACTTCCCAAACTTGCTTTTGATCACGATAAGATCATTGATATTGCTTTAAAAAGACTGCGGACAAAAATTCAGTATCAGCCGATCGGTTTTAATCTTCTGAATGATGAATTTCCTTTTTCAGACCTTGAAAATTTGTATAAAACGATTATTGGAAAAGAAATCGACCGCAGAAATTTCCGAAAAAAAATCATGAGCTACGGGCTTTTAAATGAAACAAATAACGTAAAAAAAGAAGGCAGCGGAAGACCCGGAAAATTATTTACTTTCAATGAAGAGAAGTATAAAGAACTGGAAGAAGAGGGATTTTATTTTGAGATTAAATGATTTTTAAACACAAACGTCAAAAATGTTTTATACGAATTTTCACAAATATTTTAATGTAAGATAAGAGAAAAATTTTAGAAAATTTCAATAGATATATACATCAGTAGGAACGGACTTTAGTCCGTTTTTTTTATTTAATATACAAATTGGCTTTAGCCAAAACTTAAATAAACAATAACCAATTTTACCATTCGTGAAGAAATTTGTGTCATTAGAATTTAATCAAAATAACTTTTATAACTGAAAACCAATCACTTATTTTAATTAGTGTAAAATAAACACAAATAAATTTGGATTATAAAATTAGTCTTTCTTATATTTGCGTAAGAATAACACAATAATGAATTATATATTACAAAATACAATAGAATAATTCGCAAAAGAATTATTGCAAAATTATGCAATTTTTAATTAGTGTAAATATAACGCAAATATTAATTTAAAACGTAAAGCTATGTTCGGTTTCAGACACATCAAATTTGATTCAATGACTTACGTTCTTCATTTCAAAAATGGGGAAATCGTGAGAGAGGGAAGAGGTTTATCATTCTTTTATTTTTCTCCAAACAGTTCTATCGCTGCGATTCCGATGGGAAGTAATGATTTGCCTTTTATTTTTAACGAGAACACGTTCGATTATCAGACGGTGAAAATTCAGGGACAAATAAGTTACAAAATTACTGATCCGAAAGCACTTTCAAACACGTTGGATTTCACGGTAAATGAAGCAGGAATTTACAAGAAAAATGATATTGAGAAGCTGAATCAAAAATCATCAATCTTGCGCAGACTTCTACTTCTTCTTTTATTCATGAATTGAGTTTAAAAGATGCAATCCGTTCTGCAAAGCAGATTGAAGGAAATATTTTGGAAGGTTTGATGAACTCAGAAGCAATAAAAACAATGGGAATTGAAATTCTCGGAGCCAATATTCTGGCAGTTCAGACCACACCTGAAATGGCGCGAGCTTTAGAAACGGAAACCAGAGAAAAACTACAACAGCAAGCGGACGAAGCAATTTATGAAAGACGAAATTTTGCAGTTGAACAGGAAAGAAAAATCAAAGAATCTGAGCTGAATACGGAAATTGCGGTTGAAGAAAAACAGAAACAGATTGAAGAAAAGAGAATGGAAACCGAAGTGCAGCAGGAAGAAAATAATAGAATTCTGAGAGAAATGAAAATTGCTGCCGATATTTCTGTAGAAAATCAAAGAAAACAACTGATCAAACAGAAAACTGAAAACGACAGAAAAGAAGCAGAAACTCAAGGTTACATGTTGGAGACATCTTTAAAACCTTACAAAGATATGGATTGGAAATTATTGAGTGCTTTAGGTGGAAAACAAGATGCTAAAAATAATATTGCTTTAGCTTTCAGAGAATTGGCGGAAAATGCAGGAAAAATTGGAAACCTAAATATCAGTCCGGATTTATTGGATACACTTTTGAAAAAATAACGAAGAGTTTTTAAAACTAATTTGTAGTCTCTAATCTCTAACTTCAAATACAATGAAAATAGAATACGCCATTATCATTAAAAATAAAACAAGGCTTGAGTCTTTAATTGAAAGATTCAACACCAAAGCTCAGGCTCAGTTTTACATTGAAAGTTCGGGAGGAAACTTCAAGGAATATGTAGATGAACATGAGAAATTTTATCAGTCATTTCTTGAAGTTCAGACTCAGCTTTCGGGAATTATTAAAAACAAAGTGATTGAAAGAGAGTTTGTTCCATCTTATATTTTCTCTGAAAAGAATTTAATTATCGTGATAGGACAAGACGGTTTGGTGGCGAACGTAGCAAAGTATTCTAAAAAAATCCCGATCATAGCGATCAATC
>Ga0302173_10001093_pt1 | contig 13818 bp, 10 predicted proteins | sample I_Fen_N3_1_FD_198785 | JGI IMG/M metagenome (GOLD analysis project Ga0302173, IMG submission 198785) | Peat permafrost microbial communities from Stordalen Mire near Abisko, Sweden - I_Fen_N3_1 | ecosystem: Environmental > Terrestrial > Soil > Wetlands > Permafrost | place: Sweden: Abisko... | reverse complement strand
ATTAGCGGTTACACGATAAATTTGTGTAAAACAAAGAAAGTTTTAATATAAAAATTCAAAAAACTCAAATCCTAAGTGGGTTTTTACAATAATAACCATACAATTTGAGTTCGTGAATAATCTGGGATAGATTAATAAATGATAAAGAATTTTATGATTATGCTTCTAAAATGTCATGGAAAGGCCATGAATATTATAGTAAAGAACATGTTTCAAAAATGTGGAAAGAATTTTATTCAAAAGTAAAGGCTAAACAATAAAGTGAAATTTTTAAAGATAAATATGATATATCACCAAGTGCAGGTAGATCATTTGTTTTAGTCTATATTCCAAATAAAAAAAGTTTAGGAGTAACGTAAATGAAAAATAAAACATTTAATTCAATTTATAATACATCAAGCTATAAATATAGTTATTTTAGCTTTAGCATTTTTATTTAAATTTAAGTTTTTTAATTCAAGGGTTAACTACTTTTTGTACTTTTGTATTTCGGGCCTTGTTGTTCATGTAATAATTATGATATTTGCAATATTATTTTCAATTAATGATAAGATAACTAAGGTCATACTGATATTCATTTTTAAAGTATTAAATAAATTTAAACTAATAAAAAATACTAATAATGCTTATAAAAAAATTGAAGCTGAATTAGAAAATTTCCACCAAAATGCATCGCTAATAAGTAAAAATATAAAAATGTGTATTTATGCATCTGTATTCACATTTCTTCAATGGTTAGCATTTTTTAGTATACCTTATTGTATTTATAGAAGTTTTGGTTATTATTCAGCTGATATATTTACTATGATTACTGCCCAAATATTTTTAATAAATTTCATGGCGATTGTCCCTCTTCCTGGTGGAGAAGGTGGTGCTGAAGGAGGATTCTATTTAATATATAGTTTGTTTTTTAACTCAGATACAATTATAACAGCAATTTTCATATGGAGAGTATTAACTTATTATTTATCAATAGCCATAGGCAGTATATTTACTTTGGCACTACCAAAGGTGCATTTAAAGAAAAATAAGAACTAGTATAGTAAAAATTTATAACTATACTAGTTTTTATTGCAATTAATACATATTCAAAAAAATAACAAGTCAGTATTTTAGTCTATTTTAGAGTAACACTGAAATTATATATGTTATAAAAGTTTGAATAATTGATAAGAAGTGATAAAATTAGTGTAGAAAATTGATTGTAAAATTTAAATATAAGGAAAGATGGTGGTATATTGAAAAAAATTTTATTGTTATTATCATTGGTATTATGTACAAGTTTGTTAGGTTGTGGAGCACAGAAATCGACAAGTTCAGATAATCAAACTGCAGCAGATCCAAAACAGATAACTGTAAATAATAGTGCTAGTTCTTCTGGAGGAAGCACTAATTCTAATTTAGATAAAGAGGCGTTTAAGAATGGATATATACCTTTTTCATTAAAAGACTCAGCAATGTATACAAGCTTATTTCAAGTAAATGGAAATTTTGTGGTTTTTCCAAACTGGGATGATAATAATAATCTCTCTGTTATAAAGGAGCCTTACCCTAAAGATGTAGTAAACACTTCTAACGTTAGCGATTTTTTTAATTACCCAGTTAATTCTTTAGTAGTTATAAATAATATAGCTTATTTTTCTGATGCTGATAATAAAAGCACTTTGGCATCAATAGATTTATCAAATAGAGCCTATAAATCTAATTTAGCTTCAGGAAAAGTTTCTAATATGATATCTGTAAATAATAGTATATATTTTATTGATAAAAGTAATGGAAATAAACTCCATGCTGTTGATATAAGTAATAATGTGGAAAGTATTATATCTTCTGATAATGTTGGAAACTATTTAGTAGATGAAGATACTATTCTTTATGAAAATAAGAGTGATAAGTCAACTTTATATAAAATAAACGTAGATGGCACGCAAAAACAAAAGCTTACTAACTTTTCAGTAAATAGCTTTGCACCTTACTCAGGACAGATATTAGCTTTAAATTCTTCAGATAATAATAATCTATATTCAATAAATTTAACTGATTTGTCAACAAAAAGATTAGCAGTAATTGATGGAGAAGATATGAAAATTTTTAACGGAACAATATATTTTATAAATGTAACTAACAATAGACATCTTTCTAAGATGACAGTAGATTTAACAACTCCAAAGGTAAGTTTCAATGATATTTCTGATTATGAAGTAAATGAATATTATCCAACTAGTAAAGGGATATTTGCACGAAAGGGAGTTAATGTTAACAATGGCTATATATTCTTGACAGTATAAATGATATTTAGCATTTTTGTTTAGCGTTTTTATTACAATGATACTTGTTTTTATAGTATTAAAGGAAACTGTTACTATAAAAACAATTATTGGTGGTATATTTATTACAATTGGAACATTCGTAATGATTTTATGAAGGAATCATTTTAATACTTTTGAATTGATAATAAATATCAATTCTCGTATTCATTATATATAGTCCATATATTTCAAAATGCAGGTGGTTATACATATGAACTATAACATGACTTTCAGCACATTATAGTTTCAGAAGACTTTGAGAAGGAGCTAAATCATATGACACAATATGGATCACCTAATTTTCCACCACAAAAAAATAAGTACAAGACTTACCGCAACAAGAGTTCCAAGATGTAGTGCTACATCAAATGCAAACCAGGATCTTCCCATCCCAATATTTGTGGAATAGCTATTAAATGAGCTGAGCTAGATATAGGCAAAAATTCACCTATACCTTGAACTATTCCATATATAATTGCTTGTAATATTGACATTTTGATTCCTCCTAAAATAAATTTAAGTGATTAAATAATTAATATCTATATTGCATATACATATTAATTTTATCATATATAAATTGTATATGTGGTGATAGTTATAAATTATTAATAATTTCAACAATGCATTTAAGAAATATTACAATGTCAAAACTATAACCTTGAAAAAACCAAACTATTGATTATAAAAGCATTTCATTAAACAAAATGAAATGCTTTTATAATCAATAGTTTGGTTGTCAAAGTTTTATTTGTAAGTATTTTTATGGGTACCTATATTAGTGACTAAAATTCTGATTATTGTAGATACAATAATACTAATTGAGGAATTCAATAATACCGAGTATTATTAGCAATATACCTGAAATTAATGGTGCATATTTGCCTAAAAAATTACCCAATACATTGTTTCCTATAGTTTCGCCGAGCATAATTGAAAGTAAACTTAATATAAACGTGAATATGACTGTAAATTTAATGCTAACCCCTGTTATACTTGCAGCTACTCCAGTACCTAAGTTATTAAAGGTTAAAGCGAATGCTACAAGGACAGCTTCTTTTATATTTATATCACCAGATTTGTCTAAGTCTGATTTTTCAGCATACTCAATCATATCATCAATATCTTTTAAAGCAAGTTCTTTTGAATTTTTGTTATTTATAAGCTTCATTGTACTTTGAATTACAAAATATCCTCCTAATATAATAATAGTTCCAGCACCAAAACCATTTGCTATATAGTGTGGCAAAAATTTTGATATATATACTCCAAGGTACATGGATAAAAATGTACCTGTAGAGGTTATGATTGCTATTATAAGATTTGTAATTATTCCTATTTTTATTTTCTTTAGCCCATATGCTGTGCCTACAACTACGTTATCTAGATTAGAGGATAAACTAAACAATAATGCAGATAAAAGTAATGCCATATATTTGGTTTTCCTTTTTATTATTTACATTCTAATATATGGATTGCTAATTTATATAGTGATTAAGAATTTATGAAAATATTCTAAAAGTATACGAGTATTTTAATTGGATGTCAGTATTTGTATAAATAGTTAGTTGGCTTACACCAAGTAGTATAAGCCACACTAAGAAATAACTTAGAAAAAGTCTCTACATATAGCACAATAGGTGTATATATGTAGAGACTTTTATTATAAGTGAGTGACGGGGGAGCTACCTAAGATAGTATGCAAAAATTATTGTGAAAACTAATAAAAGGTAATATTGTTTTTAATTAATATTTTTAGTGATTATAAAAATTATTTTATAAATGAGGTTATTATTGGCTCAAGAGTTAAAATAGTAGTTAATCCAAGTAAAACTATAATAGTTACCCAACCTATACTATTTTGAAGCGGAGAGTTTACATATTGGCCCATTATTTCTTTGTTATTAATCATAAATATCATACAAAGTAGAACAATTGGTAAAAGAACTCCGTTTATAACCTGAGACCCAAGAGAAATTTGAATAAGTGGTGCACCAGGAATTAAAATTATTATTACACCAATTATCAATATGGCAGTAAACAATCCGAAAAATTGTGGAGCTTCATCCCATTTTTTATCTATACCTGCTTCAAAACCAAAGGCTTCACAAATATAAAAGGCTGTAGCCAAAGGAAGAATTGTTGCAGAGAAAATAGAAGCTATAAAAAGCCCAAAAGCAAATATCTGTGATGCAAAAGCTCCTGCTAAGGGTTTTAAGGCAATGGCTGCATCTTTTGCTTCTTCAATTTGGATTCCATTTTTATTAAGTGTCGCTGCACAAGCTACAATTATGAAAAAGGCTACTACTACTGTTATTATACACCCAACTAATACATCATAAAATACATATTTGTAATCTTTAATAGTTATTCTTTTTTCAATAACTGCAGACTGCATATAGAACTGCATCCAAGGTGCAATAGTGGTACCAACCATACCAATTCCTAAACTTATAAAATCTACGTTATTTTCAACTTGTGGATGTATTATAGAATTTCCTACAGCACTCCAATCTGGATGAGAAAGTAATGCTGATCCTATATATGACAATAAAAATACACTAAATAACAAGAACATTTTTTCAGAAGATTTGTAATTACCTTTAACTACTATAAACCATACAACAATGGCAGCTAAGGGAACCGATATATATTTACTAACATCAAATACTTGAAGACTTCCAGCTACTCCAGCAAATTCTGTAGCGGTATTACCTATATCTGCAATAATAAGTCCAAGGAATATAATAGCAGTTATCTTAACACCAAAGTTTTCTCTTATTAAATCAGCTAGACCTTTTCCAGTTACTATTCCCATTCTTGCATTCATTTCTTGTACTACAAAAAGTACTATAAAGCAAGGTATTAAGATCCATAGCATTTTATATCCATAAGTTGCACCAGCTACAGAATAAGTTGTAATTCCACCAGCATCATTGTCGACACTTCCTGTAATAATTCCAGGTCCTAAAATGCTTAGGAATATTAAAAAGCTAGCACCCCATGTTTTCTTTTTTGCATTCATGATTTAATACCTCCATTAACCTATTCTTTTTTGATGTTTCATAAGTTCATATAAAACGTCACTTATAACTACTTGACCTATAAGATATTTTTTGTCATTTACTATAGGTACAGCCAATAAACTGTATTTACAGATATCTTTGATTAAATCATCTATGTCATCTTTATCAAACATATATAGATGATTTTTGTTCATGAGTCTTTCTAAAGTTAAACTAGGGTCTGATGTAAAGATATTAATTAATGGTATTGCACCAAGTAATTTAGAATCATCAGTTACTACATATATATAGTAGCACATGTCTTCAGGAGGATTAATTTTCTTTATATCATCTAATGCTTTCTGAACAGTAAAATCTTTTGAATACATAATAAAGTCTTTTGTCATAAGGCTACCTACTAGATTATCATCGTACTGAAGCAATCCTCTTACTTCATGGGAAGCATCACGTTCCATATAATTTAAAAGTTCTTCTACTTTAGAATTTTCCATACCATCTAATATATCAGCAACTTCATCTGCGGGCATTTCTTCAAGGATATCTGCGGCTTTATCTAGAGGTAAGTTGTTTAATAAATGCATTTGAATATCTTCTTCTAATTCCTCTAGTACATCTGCTGCTGTTGAATTATCAAAACCAGAGAAGATAATCATTCCGGTCTTAGTATCAAAGTCTTCAATAATATCTGCTAAATCTGATGGATGAAGCACTGAAAGCTTATCATAAGTTTTTGATAGCATAATGTCCTTATTAGTAAAAGTAGTTGCAACATCATTCCATAACATTAATTGACTTGGTATTTTAAAGCCTAAGAACTTTGCAGGTTTTGCTAAAGCTAATCTTCTTAAAAGACCTTCTGCTCCAATATCTACAGCAGCTACTACCCAGTCAGAATTCACAAAAACCAATCTTATATCATTAACTCTAACTACTTTTCTTCCATTTACATCAATTATCTGTTTATCAAGTACATATCTTTTTAACAACATTAAATTGTTTAACTGGGTTTCTTCAATTTTATTGCAAGATAAAATAAATTGTCCTTTTTGTTCAGACACTGAAAAGTGACTCCAATTCAAAAATTTTATTCCTTCTTTAGTTTTCACTTGTGCTGTTAAAACTTTAGGGTTTACTGGCTCCGTAATAACTGCTAAATCTTTCAATATACCAATTACTTCTTTTTTGTCATTATAGACTTTATTACCTAAGATTCTGCTTAGGTAGATGCTAGAAAATTCCATAATATATACCTTCCTTTCATTAGTATCTAGTATGTATATTAATGCAATGGCTGGCTTAAATCATAATATATAATACTATAATTTTTCAGCATAGGTGCAAATTTTTAATTATGAATTAAACGATATGAAATTATTATCTCCTTTATTTGATTTTTAAGTATTAGAATTTTGTACAAAACAAAAAACTCCCCACAACAAGTGAAGAGTTTTAATACAAAATTAGTATTATCCTCTTACTCGTTGAGTTTTAGCACTATGTAGCTTTGAGAAAATCTCAGCTGCATTAAATAAAACCTTAATTCGGTAGTACTTGTTAACCCATTGGCGTCTCTCGACGTTTCTGGGTAGCAGCATATATCTACATAGGAGCCTCACCTAACAAGAAAATATTACATAAATATAAAATAATATTTATGTAAAAGTAACGTTTAGTAATTCCAATTGAGAACACTTTAGTTTTATAATATAACCTATTTGAGCATTTGTAAATACTTATTTATAGTCATATTATAAAATATATTATCATATGAGAATTGAATTTTATAAGAAACATTCTTTTAAAATAGGAGAGTATGGTTTAGTATTATCTATTTTAGAAGACCATTGTGGCATTATTTCATTTTAGTTTATTAGTAAATAATATTATTATTGTGAAGTTAAGATCGGAAATACTTTTTAAAAAATTTTCGAATAAAAATCATAGACTAAATTAAATCATAAGGAACCACAATTATTTGAATATATTTGGCTTGTTCTAAAAACTTATTGGACAACAACATAATGATGATGGCTATTTTTTAGGTAGGATATCAGCTGTAAACTATAATACTTCAGCTGATGGAAAAGAAATTGATAGAACTTATATCACAGTAAGGTTCAGGACTTGACCCAGATATAACACTTATTGGTGCTAAGATACAAGCAGATAGAATATCAAAGGCAACATAAATCGCAAATATTGTAAAGAATTCATGAACTTGATAAAAAGATTTCAATTCGCTTATTTCTTTAGAAGTTTCTTCGTGAATAATATCTTTGGCAGTAAATACTATTGAAGAAGAAAGGAGCAATGCAATTAATCTTCCATATAAAAAACATTTAAATCGTTCTATTTTCACATTCTTCACATTGTCTATATTAAAAATAGATTTCCATATTTTAAACATTATCTCAATTTGCCAGCGCAAAGAATATACGTCATGTCACTACTGTTGCATAAATAAAATCAAAAAAAATCAATAGAAAAGTTATAGAATAAATACCACAAATTACTTGTAGAAAAAAACATCCCCCTGTTGTTTGATTGAAGTAACTACCCAGCAATCAAAAGGAGGATGTTTTATGATTAATAATGATATCACAAATTTTGAATATTTAATAGACCTTTTATCAGAAGAAGATATTGTTAAAATAGCCAAAAAATATAAGGGCGATGAGCATACAAAGTCATTTTTCACAAAGAATCACCTTAAGTTATTTATGTTTTCTGAAATAAAAGCACTGAATTCCTTACATGACATGGAATCAGCAATGAAACATGATGAAAATTTGAACAAAATTGTACCAGAAGTTTCTTATTCGACCATTTCAAGAAATGATAGCGAAAGAAATCCAGAGATTTTTGTTGAGATATTTAAATTAGCAGTAGAAAAATTGTTATTAATGCCAAATAAATTTTCATATGGAAACAATAAAGATTTTGGAACTATAAAAATACTTGATTCATCAACAGTAACAGTATCATTAAAACTATTTCCATGGGCAGATTACAAATCTGGAATTGGCGGAATTAAAATGCATACATTATTTGATTTGGCACATTTAGCACCAGAAGAAGTGAAATTTACCGAAGCAGAATTGCATGATGTTAATGTTTTAAGTGAAATGGTTAAAGATTCAGGGGTAACTTATTTATATGATAGAGCTTATGTTAAATATAAAGAGGCTGATAAGCAGACTTTATATGGAATATACTTTGTTTCAAGATTGAAATCAAATGCAATTATTACAGTAATTGAAGAAAATACACTTCCTGAAGGAAGTACGGTATTAGAAGATAAAACAGTCATACTTGGAAGTGGTAAAACTAAGATGAATACTAAAGTACGTATAATACTTGTAATGGATAAAAGAACACAAAAAACATTTTATATTGTTACCAATAGATTTGATTTAACTGCTGACGAAATAAGTGAGTTGTACAAATTGCGATGGAAAATTGAGCTTTTCTTTAAATTTATAAAAGGACATATGAAAATAAAGCATTTTTATGGAAATAGCTACAATGCAGTAAAAACACAACTGTTTATTGCAATGACAACTTATTGTCTTTTAATGATTTTTAAGTTGAAAAATAATTTAAACTGTACTCTTTTAGAATTATTAAGAGCTGTAAGACATGCTCCGTGGGGGGTTCTTCAAGAATTTGATAAAATTATTAAAGAAAAATATACAATCTAAGAAAAGAAAAACAAGAAAAAAAGTTGATTGGAATAACGAATATGAAACTGTGTTAAATGAACATTTTATTTCTGATCCATGGTATGATCTTCATAAAATGCTTATATAATCAAATTTAAATGTAATATTAATCCATTTAATAAGGTGACGTTTTTTTAATTTTTTATATTACCATATTGATGAAAATAATCCATTTAAATTTATGTTTCTACTGAATATATAACCATTGTATAAAAATATTCTCAAATAGCATTGCCTTAAATTAACAATTGACTTTTTGAAAATATTTTTATGCAACAGTAGTGATATTTAATCTATTATTTCATGCAAAGTCAATACTATTGTAATAAAACGCATATTTCTAGGTACTAAATGAATATTTGTAAGAAAGATGTAAATGAGTGATGTTTGTAGCTATTTATTTTATATTTGTTATAATTTTGGATATAACAAATAGGGGGATTAAACCACTTAATACCCCGGATATATCTTAATTAAACTAAGGTCGGGTCAACTGGATTATTAGTAAAAGTCGCAAGTGTTGATTATCCATTTTTTAACTTTAAGCTATTAACTTATTTTTTGAATTATTCAAAAATAAGTTAATAGCTACATAGACTTCAACCTCAAGTTTATTGTTAAGAAGCTTTCTTATAAATTGAATTAGTGATAGTTTCACATATTTTAAATTTTTAGTCGTTTCAACGTAAGTAAATTGAAGTAAGACATAAGCTATTAATGATATAAAAAATTGGTTATACACAGCATTTTCAGTTGTTCCAAACAATCTTTTTATATTTAAATTTTGTTTTATAAACTTAAAGAAAGTCTCTATTTTCCAACGTTCTTTATATATATATTTGCTATTTTTTCTGGAATAATATCCATTAAGTTTTAACAACATTAAATTGTTTAACTGATTTTCTTCAATTTTATTGCAAGATAAAATAAATTGTCCTTTTTGTTCAGATACTGAAAAGTGACTCCAGTTCAAAAATTTTATTCCTTCTTTAGTTTTCACTTGTGCTGTTAAAACTTTAGGGTTTACTGGTTCCGTAATAACTGCTAAATCTTTCAATATACCAATTACTTCTTTTTTTGTCATTATAGACTTTATTACCTAGGATTCTGCTTAGGTAGATGCTAGAAAACTCCATAATATATACCTTCCTTTCATTAGTATCTAGTATGTATATTAATACAATTGCTAGTATAAATCATAATATATAATACTATAATTTTTCAGCATAGGTGCAAATTTTTAATTATGAATTAAACGATATGAAATTATTATCTCCTTTATTTGATTTTTAAGTATTATAATTTTGTACAAAACAAAAAACTCCCCACAACAAGTGAAGAGTTTTAATACAAAATTAGTATTATCCTCTTACTCGTTGAGTTTTAGCACTATGTAGCTTTGAGAAAATCTCAGCTGCATTAAATAAAACCTTAATTCAGCAGTACTTGTTAACCCGTTGGCGTCTCTCGACGTTTCTGGGTAGCAGCATATATCTACATAGGAGCCTCCACCTAACAAGAAAATTCACATAAATATCATAATATTTATATGAAAGTAACGGTTGGTAATTGCAATTGAGAACACTTTACTTTTATAACTCATATTTCGCACAATAGATTAGAAAATCTCTGAAATTATTTTGGAGATTTTCTTTTTTTACACAAATTTTAAATAATATTGGATAAATATTATTTGAAATTATTATTCTTCTAAATTTTAGGCATAGCAAATAAAAGGGCACACTTTCCCAAATATACCTAATTAATTTTTATTTATTCCAATAAAAAACATCTTCAGAAATAGATAAATACTTTAATATTTTCTTATGACTATCGGTTAATGGTCTTGCAATAAAACGCTGTTTCTTTCCATTCACAGTGATAACCTTAACTGCTATACCTACATTGAAAATTTCTAAAATAGCTCTTAGTGTTGGTTGTGTCATATTTACTTTACCTGGACCTATTATTTTTTCTCCTTCTGATTTTAATTCTCTTCTTACAACATACTCTGAAACCGATAAGAGCATCATTGATATTAAAATAAGATACGTCAGTGTCTCAACACGTTTTGGAGTATCAATATATAGCGCATTAACAAAATGCGGTGATTTTATTTGTTGGAATTTTTTCTCTACTGCACTTTGTGTTTTATATTCCTTAAGAATTTCTTCTGCATTTAAGGATAAATCATTACTGCAAAGTACAAATGTGCACGCTTCTTCAAATTGGTTTTGTACTTTTTCTTCATCTAATTTTATTTCAAATTGTAAATAGTGCTGAAATATAGTTTTAATTTTACTTGAATCTTTAGGTTGTCTTCCTCTGCTTCTTTTTTCTATAGCTCTTATATCAATACTTACAGTATGATATTTCACTTTTTTTAAGTCTTTTTTTATTAATTTCAAGATTTCTTTCTTCGCATCGTCTTCGCAAGCGAAAGCTCTGTTTATATAGGATTTTGAAAGTTTTTCGATTGTTTCTTTTTCTCTTTTTATTTGTTTTTCAATTATTTTCTTCTTAATTTCTTCAAGGTTTTTAGAATAACATATAGCACATTTTAAATTAGTGTTTTCATAAGTGGAGTCCATTTCCGTTACTAAATACTCAATTGTTTTCTCTTGTTTGTTTATGATATCTATTTTTCTCATATCATCTTTCTTTGCAAGTGCTTCTTGAATACATTTCTTTGCTACTAATGTTATTTCAGGCATTCGAGTTATCAGTTTAAGATTTTTACTTTTTGCTTTCTTCAAGTTTTCTGATGTAAATAATGCACTATCAGCTATATAATGAAAATCTTCCTTGGATACATTTAATCGTTGAAGAGTATTTTCAACTTCTTCAAGAATTTCACCATTGAAAGTTTTATCATCTTTGTTGCCTGATAATACCTTTGCATCAACTATTACTCCACTGGCTACGCCTAGTCCGATTTTAATTTGTTTTTTATCTTCTCTTTTTTGTTTACTATGACCAAAGTCGATTGATATTACACCTTCTTTACCTTCTTCTGTTTCATATGTTCCCCACATTGTTTTTGAAGTGGTATCATAATTTATATTAGTAACTTCTATTCCGTATGTAATAAAAGCTTGAGTACTTAATTCAGCGAAAATTCTTCTAGCGCCAGCTTCATAGAAAGCATCAAGAAATTTGCCAAATCTATCATCATTAACTTGACTTAAAGAAATTGGGTAGTGAAATATTCCTTCAAGATCTTTCATCTCATAATATTCATCCAACCTATATAATGGATGATGATGATCGCAAATATTTACTAGCATCATTTCAGCCATTATTCCATATGGTATGTCAGTATTTCTACCCAAAGTTTTTTTAAGATTTTTATTAAAAACTTCTGGTAAATTTAACTGTTCACAAAGACCTACAATAAAATTCATTCTTCCATGTGAGTACATTTCTATATTATTTAATAAAGCATTATTTATATCCATAAATTCACCTTCCATAAAATATTTTATAGATATATTCTAGATAAATCTTATAAATCTTCTGTAAATAGATGTAAATAATTATTTTTTGATAAATATTTTATGGCTCAACACCAAAAACTGTGCTTGACAAAAAATTACCATTAAAAAAGCATTCAAATTCCTGTATTCTATAAGTGACTAAACCAATAGAAATTAGAGGGAAAATGAATGCACTTACAGGATATCACCAATATATTAAACTTGCAAGGAATAATTGTTACTAAATTTATTTATGGGGTAGAAGATACAATATATATAACTGTTGAACCAATAGAATATACTCAAACTTGTCCGTGCTGTAAGAGTTCTAAAGTAATAAGGCGTGGTTCATCTGGTGTTAGAAAAATAAAGCATCTTCCAATATTAAAATATGAGGTAATATTAAAAGTTCCTAAAATAAGAATGTCCTGTAAAGATTGTGGAGCCTCTTTCACATGGCAATATATATTTGTTACTGGAAAGAGTCGTTATACTAATGAATTTAAAGAGTTCATAGCTACGAAAGTACCTGGAGCGACGGTTTTGCATTGTAGTAAAACATTAGATATACCATATTCTACAGTTGAGAGAATATACAAAAGTTATATTGATGAGAGAGTTCCGAAAATACAGGAAATGGTCATATTAGAAAGCAGTAATACAAGCAAGCTTGTACTTGGAATGGATGATTTTGCAATAAGAAAGGGGCATACTTATAATACTGGAATTCATGATCTGCGTAACGGAACACTACTCGAAATAATTCCTGGAAGAAAGCTTGAAGAACTTAGAAAACATAAAAGCATAAATCCAAAACTTTTTGAACTCGAACCTTTTGCAATAGTAATAGATTTAGCCCAATATTATCATACATTTGCAAAAGAAGTATATCCCAATGCTATACGAATTGCGGATAGGTTTCACGTTAATAGTTATGCTATGGATGCTATTAAAGAAGTAAGAAAGCGTATAAGTTGTGATTTAGCTCCTGCGGCACGGACAGTATTGAAAAGAAATAAATCAGTACTTGAAAAACGTAATGAATATCTTACATCAAAAGAGGTTGAGATGCTCAAGCAGTTATTATCATTATCACCTGACCTAAAATCAGTATATGAGTGGAAAGAAGAACTTATTGAGTGGTATGACTGTTGTTCAAGTATTATACAGGCAACAAATGTATTTGATAAATGGTGTAGACAAGGACATTTGCTAAATATACCTGAGGTAGAACGTGCTTTAATTACCTTTGAAAACTGGAGAAAAGAAATAATTAACTATCATTATT
>Ga0302173_10001092_pt1 | contig 13824 bp, 12 predicted proteins | sample I_Fen_N3_1_FD_198785 | JGI IMG/M metagenome (GOLD analysis project Ga0302173, IMG submission 198785) | Peat permafrost microbial communities from Stordalen Mire near Abisko, Sweden - I_Fen_N3_1 | ecosystem: Environmental > Terrestrial > Soil > Wetlands > Permafrost | place: Sweden: Abisko... | reverse complement strand
CATTAATGGATCTTGGTTTAAAAGGTATGATAGGCAAAGGCGCAAGAAATGAAGAAGTAATTGATTCAATTAAAAGAAATAAAGCGGTTTATTTTGGTGCTATTGGAGGTGCCGCTGCATTAATAGGTAAGAGTATTGTTAATTCTGAGATAATTGCATATGAGGATTTAGGTGCAGAGGCTATAAGAAAAATGGAAGTTAAAGATATGCCATTAGTTGTTATCATAGATACTGAAGGAAATAATCTTTATGAATTAGGAAAACAGAACTATTTGAATTCAGTTAAGGCACATGAAAGAAAATAACAAGTCCAATTTTCATTTTTTGATTGTGCCTAGATAGTTTGTTAACATAAAAAGAATGAGTTGTGCATAAATAAACTCATTCTTTCTTTTTCTATGGATTATTTTATTGAAATTTTTTAAATTATGTTTAATAAAAGAACTATTAAGTTGCAATAACAATGCAACATTATTATTTGCTATATAAATACAAACATTAATTATGAATTGTAACATCTTTAATGCAACTTATATAATATAAAATATGTAAAGTTTATATGTTTATAAAACCTCTTCCTCTAACCTCAGATGCATCAACGACGGTTATAAACGCTGTAGGATCTATATCATGGATGGCAGTTTTCAATTCAATCATTTGACGAGATGTTACAATGCAATATAACATCTTTTTTCTATCGTGAGTATATTCTCCTTCTGCAAATAAAGATGTAATTCCTCTATTAAGATCTTTAATTACATAATTAATAATTTCTTCCTCTTTCAAAGTTAAGATAAGAAGAAGTTTCTTACTACTAAAACCCTTTAGCATTTTATCTAATACTATACTTTGTATAAACAAAGAAATAAGTGTATATAATGCTTCTGGAACACCTGATATGTACCCTCCAATTGCTATTATTATTAAATTAAGAGAAAATCCTAAACCACCTATATTAAAATTCGAATATTTTCTTCTAATAAGCATAGTTATAATATCAGTTCCACCAGTAGACCCATTCCTTAGAAATACTAAACCATAGCCAACACCACATAAAACTCCACCATAGATACAATAAAGTAGTATATCTAAATTATTTAAAACAACTAAGTTAGATAGGGGTTTAGTTATAATTAGTGATATGGAAAGAGAAAGCATTCCTATTGTTGTATAAATACTAAATGATTTATCAAATTTTCGATAACTTATTATAAGTAATGGAATGTTAAGTAAAAGCACTACTATACCAACGGGTATGCCCATTGTATATTGTAAAAGTAATCCTATACCCGTAGCACCACCACTTAAAAGCCTTGCGTGAGACAGAAAAATGTTTACGCCTAAAGAGGAAATTATGCAACCAAGAAAAATAAGTAAAGTATCAAGAATATTAGCTTTGAATTTGTAATATGTGTTCATTAGAATGCTCCTTTAAAGTTATAATTCTCTTCATATTAAGACACTTTATAAATAAAAAGTCAATATGTAACACGATTAGGTGGGTCTTTATTGAAAAAATACTTTTAATAAGAGATAATGTGTTTAGATAAATTAATAATCTTTTGCTTAAATTATTAAGCATTTAGCTTATTAAGTATATAAAAAGTTTTTTTGTATTAAAGTTAATATTCAATAATTCCATTAGGTATAGTAATATGTATTATTAACATATATTATTTGCTAATAGATTTTTAAAACTAAATATATAAGAATTATAAGAAAGAGGAGAAAAATGTGAATAGAATTAAGTTACCTGGAAAAGACAAAAATAAGAAGATACTATTAATAGCTCTAATTATAATGGCAATAGGACTATTGTTTAATGAATATAATATAAATAGTAAAAATAGACAGAGTAAAGACAATAATAAAGAGCAGGAAGTTGTAAAAAAGACTATAGTTAAAGAAGACGAGGTAAATAAAAATATACTTAATGAAGAGAATAATAATAAAAGTATAAACATTGAAGATAAGGAAGCTAATAAAATAAATAAAGAGAAAAAAATCTATTCAAAAAAGGAAAATGATTTGTATAATGATGCATACACATTGTTTTTTGCTCATGAGTATGATAATGCAATTAACAAAGCAAATGCTCTTATAAGTGAATTCCCAAACAATGAGATGGGATATAATATAAGGGGAATTGCTAAGGCTTACAATGGAGATTATGATGGTGGACTCAATGATATAAATAAGTCGTTAGAGATTAATGGTGATTATGGCTATGCAAGATTTAATAAAGCCCTTACATATGAATTATATAAAAATATGGATGAGGCATTAAAGTGGTATAATAAAGCTTTAGAGGTTGAAGAATATGTTTGGAGTTATTATGGAATGTCCTCAATTTATGGCAGGCGAGGGGATATAAATAATACAATGAAATATCTAAATAAAGCAATACAAATGGATCAAGGAGTTAAAGAGGTTGCTAAAACGGAACATGACTTTGATCCAGTTAGGAATTTTGAGGAGTTTAAAAAGGCCGTATATAATTAGTAATAAAAAGTTAGATGCGATAAAAAATCATGTATAAAGAGTTAGAATTAAATATGCAAAATCAAACTTGGGGAGGAATTGACATGTTCAATGTATTAGTTGTTGATGATGAAAAGGAAATAAGAGATGCAATTGAAATATATTTAAGAGGTGAAAATTTAAAAGTATTTAAGGCAGAAGATGGATTAGAAGCTTTAGATATTCTTGAGAAAGAAAAAATACATTTAATTGTATTAGATATAATGATGCCTAGACTTGATGGAATAAGAACCTGTTTAAAAATAAGAGAAAAGCGAAATTTACCTATAGTAATGTTATCAGCTAAAGGTGAAGATTCAGATAAAATATTAGGATTAAATGTAGGTGCAGATGATTACATAACAAAACCATTTAATCATTTAGAGTTAGTCGCAAGAGTTAAATCACAACTTAGACGATATGAAAAGCCATTGAGTGTTCAAGAAGGGAAAGATGTAGTTAAAGTTAGGGATTTAGTTATAGATACCATCGCAAAAAAAATCACATTAAGAGATGAAGAAGTTAAGGTAACAGCGACAGAATATAAAATACTTTACTTATTAGCATCAAATGCAGGAAAGGTATTTTCTATAAAGGAAATATATGAGAAGGTATGGGAAGAAATGTTTTATAAGAGTGAAAATACAGTGACTGTTCATATAAGAAGGATACGAGAAAAAATTGAAATAAACACAAAAGAGCCTGAATATATTAAGGTGGTGTGGGGAATTGGATATAAGATTGAGAAAGAAAATTAGAAAATATTCTAGGGCTATTTACTTGATCGATATAGTAATAATAATATTAATAACATTAATTTTACTTTCAACCCTAGGAGATTATATACAGATAAATAAAGCACAACATGCATTAGCTGTTAAAGAAATTAAAAATAACGCATTAGGATTGAGCTTATTATTTATTGTATATATAGTGTTTATCGCGAAAATTATTTTTGTAATAAAACGAAATCCTAAAGCACCTCAAATCCAATCAGATTATGTTAATAATATGATTTTTGTAATTAAAAATGGATTTAATTATAAAGAAACACGAAATACATTTTTAATATCAATAACATTGGCACTTATATTATTAATTGCATATTTATATTTTCTTGCAACTGGTGGATATGAAAATAATATATTTGTTAGATTTTTTCAGACATATCCATTTAAGGGAAGCATATTTGTCATAATTATTTTATTTCTTACTATGATGTATGCTTTGAAAAAGACTTTAGATATAATTGTAGTAAATGATGCACTTAGAAAAGTTAACGAAGGAAATTTGCAAGAAGATATTAAGCTTGATGGTTCTAAAGCAATAAAAGAATTAGCTGAAAATATTAATTTAATAAAAGCTGGATATAAACAGACTTTAGAAAATGGAGTGCATAATGAGAAATTAAAAACAGAATTAATATCTAATGTATCTCATGATCTAAAAACACCATTAACTTCAATAATAAATTATGTAAATATACTGAAAAGTAGTGATATAACAGAGGTAGAAAGAGCGGAATACTTATTGATTTTAGAAAAAAAATCTTTAAAATTGAAAGTCTTAATTGAAGATTTATTTGAAATGTCTAAAATAAATAGTGGAAAAATTAAATTGAATAGAGAATTAATAGACATTTTATCATTAATACATCAAGGTATAGGTGAATACAGTACATTATATGAGGAAAAAAATATTCATTTTAAAGTAACGACTGAAGAAGATGATATATATATGGAGCTTGATGGTAAGTTGATGTCTAGAGCATTAGAAAATGTAATAATTAATGCTTTGAAATATTCATTAAATGACACTCGAGTTTATATTAACATTAAATTAGAGGATGATTATGTGAAAATTGGAGTAAAGAATGTTGCGAATTATGAAATGGACTTTAATGAAGAAGAAATGTTTGAAAGATTTGCACGAGGTGATAAATCTAGAAATTCAAAAGTTGAAGGATCTGGACTAGGTCTCGCTATAACTAAAAGTATAGTTGAACTTCATGGTGGAGAAGTTAATATAAAAAAAGATGGTGACATGTTTAAAATTTATTTTATACTCCCTATAAACAAGGGATAGGAAATATTAATAAATAAAATGTATCAATTAGGTAGTTAATCTATGAAAAATTAAAGATTAACTACTTTTTGTATATATATCTATTAATTTTGGAGTTTTACTATTATTAGAATAAGAATTATAATATACAAGATATTGTATGAAAAATTAAAAATGTGTATAAAAGACACAATATATAGTGGGAGAGATGTAGAATGTTAGTCTTGAATGAATTATGTAAAGATGCCATTTGTGGAATTAAGGATAAGGATGGAATTTATACTGAAGAGAAATTATTAATTGCTTTGGAGAACATTATACGAGAGGGTATGAATAGCAATGAAATAAGAAAATCCTTAATACAAGTATCGTTGGAATTGACAACGGATATGGAACCAAGATGGCAATATACAGCTGCTAAGATATATACTTATGAGTTATATGACAAGGTTAGAATAACTAGAAACTTAAATGAAAATGGTGATTTATATAAGAATTATTATGAATTCATTCAAGAATTAACAGAGAAAGGTCTTTATGGGAAGTATATTTTAGAGAATTATTCGGCAAAGGATATTTTAGAATTAGAAAAAGAAATAAAAATAGAGAGAGATTTTTTGTTTAACTATAGTGGAATAAATCTTTTAGCAAATAGATATTTAGTTCAAGATTATGATAGGAATCCTATAGAACTACCACAACAAATGTTTATGGGAATAGCTATGCATCTTGCAATTCCAGAAAAGAAAGAAGACAGAGTATACTTTGCAAAGAGATTTTATGATGTTTTGAGTTCTCTAAAAGCAACTATGGCTACTCCAACGATGTCAAATGCAAGAAAGCCATTTTATCAATTAAGCTCATGTTTTATAGATTCTGTAGAGGATAGTTTGGAAGGAATTTATAAATCCCTTGATAATTTTGCAAAGGTATCTAAGTTTGGTGGGGGAATGGGAATTTATATGGGGAAGATTAGAGCATTAGGTTCTCCAATTAGAGGATTTAAGGGTGCATCTGGTGGAATAATACCATGGGTTAAGTTATTTAATGATACGGCGATAGCTGTAGATCAACTAGGTGTTAGAAATGGATCAGTTGCAATATGGCTTGATGCATGGCATAAGGATATTCCTGAGTTTCTTAAAATAAGAACTAATAATGGAGATGATAGAAAAAAGGCTCATGATGTATTTCCAGGGCTTTGTTATCCAGATTTATTTTGGAGACTTGCAGAAGAGAATATAGATTCAAATTGGCATATGATGTGCCCGCATGAGATTAAATCCATACGAGGATATAATTTAGAGGATTTTTATGGTGCAGAATGGGAAGAAAAGTATTATGAGTGTGTAAAGGATGAAAGAATAGAAAAAAGGATAATGTCAGTTAAAGACTTGGTAAGGTTAATTATAAAGAGTGCAGCTGAAACAGGAACACCATTTGCTTTTTATAGAGATACTGCTAATAAAATGAATCCTAATAAACATGAAGGTATGATATATTCTTCAAATTTATGCAGTGAAATAATGCAAAATATGAGTCCTATGCAAATACAAAAAAGTGAAATTGTGAAAGATAAAGATAGTTATGCTGTAGTTGAAAAAATAATACCAGGAGATTTTGTTGTATGTAATCTGTCATCAATTGTACTTGGAAATATAGATGTAAATAATGATGAAGAAATGGAATATGTTATAGAAACTCAAATCAGGGCTATGGATAATGTTATTGACTTAAATTATTATTCTGTCCCTTTTGCTGAGATTACTAATAAAAAATACAGAGCAATAGGACTTGGAACAAGTGGATATCATCATATGCTTGCTAATAATAGAATACATTGGACTGAAGAGGCTCATAAAGCTTTTGCAGATAAGGTCTATGAAAAAATAAATTATTATGCAATAAAGTCTAGTATGAAGATATCGAAGGAAAAAGGATGTTATAAGTTATTTAAGGATTCCGATTGGGATAACGGTAATTATTTTGAATTAAGAGATTATAAAGATAATAAATGGACTGACTTGAGATCAGAAGTACATGAATTTGGAATGAGAAATGGTTATTTAATAGCAATTGCGCCAAATGGATCAACTGCAACTATTGCGGGTACTTCAGAAGGAATTGATCCTATTATGGCTAGATTTTATTTAGACGAGAAAAAAGGAAGTATAATTCCTAAAACGGCACCAAACCTTTCAGAAGATAATTATTGGTATTATAATTCAGCTTATAATATAGAACAATCTTGGTCAGTTAAAATGAATGGAATACGTCAAAGACATATAGATCAAGGACAATCATTCAATTTATATATAACTAATAATTATACTATGAGGCAAATAATGAATTTATATATAGAAGCATGTAAAAGTGGCGTAAAATCAATTTACTACGTTAGATCAAAATCTCTAGAAGTAACAGAATGTGAAACTTGTTCAGCTTAAGTAGATAAGTGAGAGTCCAAATTTTATATTTGGTTCCTCGAACTTAGTTAACTTGTGAATACAAGTTAACTTCCTTGAAAAACGATTTGGTGTGAATCACTTACTCAGCGACCAAAGGGAGCTAATACGAGTTAACTTCCTTAAAATGATTTAGTTGGTGGAACTTACTCAGAGAACGCTTGTGAGTAGAGTTTCTTTTGGAGAGTCCAAAATAATATAAACAATGTATGAGGAGAATATATATGAATATAAATAGAAAACCTCTTTTTAATGAATTTGGAGATAGAGATAGTAATAAAAAGAGAATTATAAATGGTAACACTACTAATTTAAATGATTTTAATAATATGAAGTACAATTGGGTTTCAGATTGGTATAGACAAGGAATGAATAACTTTTGGATACCAGAAGAGGTTAATCTTTCTCAGGATTTAAAGGATTATCAAAACTTATTAGATGAAGAGAGAATAGCATATGATAAGATATTATCATTTTTAATATTTTTAGATTCTATTCAAACGGCTAATTTAAGCAATATAAATAATTATATAACTGCAAGTGAAATTAATCTTTGTTTAACAATTCAAAGTTTCCAAGAGGCAGTACATTCGCAAAGTTACAGTTATATGCTTGATAGTATATGCTCGCCTGAAAAAAGGAATGAAATACTTTATCAATGGAAAGATGATAAGGTACTTTTAAATAGAAATAAATTTATAGGAGATTTATATAATGAATTTATAAATAATCCTACAGATCATAATTTATTAAAGACACTTATGGGTAATTATATTTTAGAAGGTATATACTTTTATTCTGGTTTTATGTTTTTTTATAATCTAGAGAGAAATGGTAAGATGCCAGGATCAGCTCAAGAAATTAGATATATAAATAGAGATGAAAATACTCATTTATGGCTTTTTAGAAAAATTATAAAGGAATTACAAAATGAAAATCCTGAATTATTCACGCAAGAAATGAAAGATGAATTAAGAGAAATGATGAGAATTGGTGTAGAGCAAGAAATTTTTTGGGGTCATTATGTTATAGGAGATAAAATACAAGGATTAAATAAAAAGATAATAGAAGATTATATTAAATATTTAGGAAATAAAAGGTTAAAAGAAATAAATTTAGAACCATTATTTAAAGGATACAATGAAAATCCAGCCTTATGGGTAGATAGCTTATCAAATGCAAATTCTGTTAAGACGGATTTTTTTGAAGCAAGATCTACAGCTTATGCAAAAGCGACAAGTTTAATTGATGATTTATAAATCAAGTTCAATATAGTTAAAATAATTGAATAAAAGTGGAAAAAAATAGGGGTTATTTTGCTTGTTTAGTAAAAAATCATAAAAAAATGGTTAAATAAAGTTAAATTTTTTGTGAATTATGTTATAATGAAAAGGGTTTATGATTAAAATAAAATTTACAAATATACTAAATGCAAAAATTTAAATTTAAAATAAAATTTACAATTCAAGGAGGAGTTCCATATTATGAAAAAAGGTATTGCTGCATCTAAAGGATATGCAATTGGAAAAGTATTTTTACAAGTACATGAAGAAATAGCTATAAGTGATGTTAAAATTACAGATATAGGTGCAGAAAAAGAGAAAATGCAAAAAGCATTAGAGGCTTCTAAAGCACAATTAGAGATTATTAAAATTAAAGCAGAAAAAGAAATGGGTGCAGAAAAAGCAGAAGTTTTTGAAGCGCACATTACATTATTAGATGATCCAGAATTTACAGGAGCAATGATAAGTGAAATAGAAAATAATAGTCTAAATGGTTTAAAGGCAATTGAAAGTGTAACAAATACTTTTGTTGCAATATTTGAATCTATGGATAATGAATACATGAGAGAAAGAGCAGCTGATATTAAAGATGTATCTAAGAGAATACTATCAAATTTCGCAGGTAAGGGCGGAGATTCTTTTGCAATAACTGAAAGTAATACAATAGTTGTAGCTCATGATTTAACTCCATCTGATACAGCAGGATTAGATAGAACTAAGGTTGTTGGATTTATTACAAATATTGGTGGAAGAACTTCACATGCAGCTATAATGGCTAGAACTTTAGAAATTCCAGCTGTACTTGGATTAGGTGATATAACTACATGTGTTAAAACTGGAGATACAATCATAGTTGATGGAATAACTGGAGATGTAATTATAAATCCTTCAGAAGAAGCGTTAGCAGAATATAAAGTTAAAAAAGAAAAATTCCAAGCTGAACAAGAAGAATTAAAGAAATTGATAGATATTAAAACAACTACTAAATCAGGTAGAAGAATTGAAGTTTGTGGAAATATTGGTCAACCAGAGGATGTTCTTGGAGTATTGGCAAATGGTGGAGACGGAGTAGGATTATTTAGAACAGAATTCTTATATATGGATAGAGATAGTGCTCCAACAGAAGACGAACAATTTGAAAGTTATAAGTTTGTTCTTGAAAAAATGGATGGTAAGCAAGTTGTTATAAGAACTTTAGATATTGGTGGAGATAAGACTCTTCCATATTTACCATTACCAGAAGAAATGAACCCATTCTTAGGTTATAGAGCAATAAGACTTTGCTTAGATAGAAAAGATATATTTAAGATTCAATTAAGAGCATTGCTTAGAGCTTCTATTTATGGAAATCTTGCAGTTATGTTCCCAATGATTTCAGGGCTAGAAGAATTTGAACAAGCGAAAGAAGTTGTTGATGAATGTAAAGCTGAATTAAAATCAGAAGGAAAAGAATATTCAGAAAGCATCCAATGGGGAATCATGGTTGAAATTCCAGCAGCAGCAGTTTATGCAGATGAGTTAGCTAAACATGTTGATTTCTTCTCAATTGGAACAAATGACTTAATACAATATACTTTAGCAGCTGATAGAATGAGTGAAAAAGTATCATATCTTTATAATCCAATGCACCCAGCTGTGCTTAGATTAATAAAGATGACTATAGATGGAGCTCATAAGCATGGTAAATGGGTTGGAATGTGTGGAGAAATGGCTGGAGATGAAGCTGCTATTCCGACATTAATTGAATATGGATTAGATGAATTCTCAATGAGTGCTTCATCAATCTTAAATGCTAAAAAGATAATGTTAGAACAAGAATAATATAGTACTTTTAATAAAACTAAAGGCTATCTCAAGAATATTTGAGATAGCCTTTAACTTTATTGAATATATTAGAATTACATGAATAGGGAGTGTATATTTTAAAGAGAAGAACTGTAATAAATACTTTAATTTAATATGTAATTATAATCACTTAATAAGATATAATATAGAGTAAGATATATTTCATATTAAAAATAGTAAGGGGATATTTATGAATAAAAAAGCTAAGAGAGCTTATGATAAATCTATGAATTATTATGAAAAGGGAGAAATTAATAAGGCATTAGAAATATGTGAAGAGGTATTATTTGAAGGTCTGGATAATCCAGATGTATTAAATTTCAAAGGTTTATTATTATATCAAAAGGGAAACTTAAATGAGGCAATTATAGCTTGGAAAATAAATGGGGATTTAAATAATGATGATATTGCAAAAAACTATATAAAAGATTCTATAGCTGATAAAAAAAGAATAGATTTATATAGAGAAGGAGAACAGGCTTTAAAGCAATTGAAGATTGATAAGGCGTTAGAGTTATTTAATAGATGTGCAGAAAGTGACTTTAATACAATTAAAGTAAACACAGCTATCGGAATGTGTTATCAAAAAAAAGGTGATTTTTATAGAGCTAAGGAATATGTGGATAAGGCTTTAAGGATAGATACAAATGCAATTACAGCTAAAATTATTGAAAAGGAATTGAAAGAAGAAGGTGTGTATTCAGACAATAAAAGTTCTTCGAAAGGTTTTCTTATAGCAATAACAAGCTTGTTTATAGTTTTTGCAATTGCTGCTGGAGGATATTTAGTCTTTTCTAAATTTAAAAATAAAGATTTAACTATTAATATAAAAGAAGCAAAGAGTAATGAAGTTTTAGAGGAAAAGAGAAGTACAACTGAGGATACTAAAGAACCAGAAGTAAAAAATGATACTACTTCTGAAGAAATAACTAAAGAAGAATCTAAAAGTATAAGTTTTGATAAAGAAAAGTTAAAAGTATTAATGGCAAATAACGATTTAGATGGAGTATATGAACAATTAAAGAATGTTAAAAAAGAATCAATAAGTAATGAAGATTTAACAGTATACAAGAAAGCTATTGATTTAATGAAGAATCAAGGGATAGCAAAATTTTATGAATATGGATTATGGTATTTTAATCAAAATAATTATTCGGATGCTAGAATTTCATTTGATAAAGCATATACATATTGTGAAGGAAGTAGTATAAAAGAACATATTCTATTTTATAGAGCGAGTAATTCATTAAGGGAATCAAATATTCAAATTGCATTAGTACAATATGAAGAATATTATAAGCAATATCCTAAGGGAGTTTATGTCCAAGAAACATTGTATGAGTTGGCATTGCTAAATAAGACTGTGGATAAGGAAAAAAGTAAGTCTTATGCAAATTCATTAATTAATAATTTCCCAGGCTCAATTTATATAAATGATAATATTACAAGTATAACTAGAAGTTAATTCGTAATATATAGTGCATTTTTGATCAATAATTTGCAAATAAGTTTTATGAAGCCATCACAATTAATTGAACATTGATAATTTGAATATATATTAAAAGTAAGTTTTGAATTGTAAAAATATAAAATAAAAAACAGGTATCAAATTAAAAAAGATTAAATGAATGCCTGTTTTTTATTTAAATTATGCTTTTATTTTAAAGAAAGTATGATGCCCTATAGTTGTCTGATTAATTTTTTGTGTTTCTTTCATCCAATTACACGTTGCAATGGTTGGATTATAGAAAAACAAAGCATCATTTGTTGGATCAGCACCTTTAATTGCATCGTATACAGCATTATAGCAATCTTGATTTGCATTAGCATTTATTTTACCACCTTTAACACAAGAGAAAGCATTTTTTTGAAAGATGACTTCTTGTATAGTATTGGGAAAGTGTGGATCAATGGTACGATTTAATACTACAGAAGCTACAGCTATTTTTCCTGCATATGGTTCTCCAATGCTCTCAGCAGAGACTAGTTTTGCCATCAAATCTATGTCTTCACCTGTTATATACAATTGTTGAGAAGCATGATTAAAAACTTCTAAGACCTCATTTTGTTTTTCGTTAGATTGTGAAATATCTTTTATATAAGTATTTGAATAATTTTCATTGTTTTTTTGAATTAAAGGAACTCTGTTAGTTTCACTACAAGCTTTGCCTAAATCTACGGCAAAGACTGGATTAATATTAATAAGGTCAAGATATAGTATTAAAGTGATTACAAAAATACTACATGTCTTTTTCATAAAAAACCTCCTTCGGTATAGTGCAACAAATAATATTATTGCCAAAGAAAGTAATTATATGCACTATTTATTTTAATAATCATTTATAGTATTTTCTGATTATTAAAATTAGGATCAACAATAAATAATTAATATGCCTTAATAAAAAATTATAATAAAAATAATTAAAAAGTAAGAAAATAATAATTGTCTTTATATCTTAGAGTATAGTATTTGTTGTATAATTTTAATTAGGGGAAGAGAGGTGAAAATTTTGAGTGAGTTTTTATCAATGATGGGAAAGAGTTTTACTAATATGTCATTATGGTCTATATTAGATATTTTAGTGGTATCATACATTTTTTATAAAGGTTATATGTTAATAAAGGAAACAAGAGCAGAACAATTATTAAAAGGAATAATATTAATTATAACTCTAATTCCCATTAGTTATTTATTAAAATTGGATATGTTATATTTTATATTAAATAAGACATTGACTATTGGAGTATTAACAGTAATTATAATTTTTCAACCTGAAATTAGAAGAGCTTTAGAACATTTAGGAAGATCGGCTTTTGATGATAAGCACTATCCGAATGATAAAGAAAGTTTAAATATAACTATTAATGAAATTACAATTGCAGTTCAAAACTTAGCTGAAAGTAGAACTGGAGCACTACTTGTAATTGAACAAAGTACAGGATTAAAAGAACTGATTGGTGCAGGTACATTTATAGATGCAAATGTAACAGCAAATCTTTTAGAAAATATATTTGTGGTTAATACGCCTCTTCATGATGGGGCAACAATAATAAGAAATAATCGAATTTTAGCATCAGGATGTGTATTACCATTAACTGATAATAATACGATTAATAAAAAATTAGGAACTAGGCATAGGGCTGCAATAGGATTATCAGAGGTGTCAGATGCGCTAATCATAATTGTATCAGAAGAAACAGGGGTAATATCGTTAGCTATTAATGGGAGAATAACAAGAGGTTACGATAAAGAAAAATTAAGAAATATAATAATGAAAATAATAGAAAATAGAAATGAGAAAAAAGTAAAAACAGCAGGAGAGAAGGTGAAGTCATGGATAAAAGTGAAAACAGAACGTTAATTGTCAAAATTATTTGTTTACTGTTGTCATATGGTTTGTGGCTATATATATCAAATGTTGAAAATCCGCTTAGAACTTATGAGTTGAAAAATATTCCAGTAGAATTAATTAATCAAGATTCTTTAACTAATTCAAAGTTTGCAATTGTTAATAAACAGCAATTTACAGTGGATTTAAAATTAGAAGGACCAACAAGTGAGGTAATAAATGTTAAAAAGGAAGATTTTAAGATTGTAGCGGATATGTCAACTTATGCATTAAAAAGTGGAGAAAATATTATACCAG
>Ga0302173_10001091_pt1 | contig 13826 bp, 9 predicted proteins | sample I_Fen_N3_1_FD_198785 | JGI IMG/M metagenome (GOLD analysis project Ga0302173, IMG submission 198785) | Peat permafrost microbial communities from Stordalen Mire near Abisko, Sweden - I_Fen_N3_1 | ecosystem: Environmental > Terrestrial > Soil > Wetlands > Permafrost | place: Sweden: Abisko... | reverse complement strand
GTCAACGCTTAAAATAAATAGTTACCTATTTATCTCCATGACTCGCTACTGAATGATTTGACTAAATCTTTTCAGAATGGATTTCCACCATTTAAATTACACAACCTTGCTCAGCCGCACCGGTTCATCATATTCCCATCTGTATATTCCCTTTTCCTTAAATTCCTCATAAGACGGAAAACCAATATTTTTTGATCCAGTTTCTTCAGAAAGATATCTTAGCCACTCCTCCAAGCTTTTACCTTCTGTAAATTCCTCTTTTAATCCTAATCGTGCTGCTAAATCGCTTATCCAATCATATCCATTGCGACATTCAAACACTGTATCTACAGCTTTATTCATATAAAGTACATAGTCCCCATCACCCCAAGGAGTAACAATATCATCACGTTCCATCATATTATCTGCTGGAAGAAGTATATCTGCATATTTAGCACTGGCTGTAAGAAAATGTTCAGTTACAACTATAAATTCCACTAGACTTTCATCCTCTAACATTTTTCCTGTACCATTTGAATCTCCATGCTGATTCATCAAACAATTCCCACCTAAATTAAATATAAGTTTAATATTTGATGTCAATTTTTCTACCCCTGTCACACTAAAATCTGCGCCCATTCCTTTTCCATGAGTTATTGCATCTGGCCAGCAGAACACCGAAATTTTAGCTTTGTTAGGATTATGAGCAGGAATAGAAGCTACATATTGTTTTCTAGCTTGATATCCTGATCCAGATGCCCAGCCACCTTTTATTCCAATATTCCCTGTCATAGCTGCAAGAACAGTTCCACTTCTCACTACTTGCTCACCATAAGCATGCCTTTGTGGTCCAAAGCCTTGAATTAATGCTCCTGGTCTATTAGTTGCATATTCTCGTGCTAATTCAATAATTGTTTCCTTAGGAATTCCAGTTATATTTTCAGCCCAAGATGGTGTCTTTGGCGTTTTATCGTCACCTTCACCTAAAATATAGCTTTTAAAGGAGTTTCCTTTAGGTACATCTAATGGCATATGTTCTTCATCAAAGCCTAAACAATATTTGTCCAAAAACTCTTGATCATGAAGTTTTTCAGTAATCATAACATAAGCTATTGCATCCAATAATGCACTATCTGTTGTTGGGCGTATTGGAATCCACTTATCCGCAAGAGACGTAACTGTGCTAGAATGCATAGGATCTATACAAATAATCTTTGCCCCAGCTTTTTTTGCCATCTTAAGATAATAAGATGTATTAGTTCCATGAATAGTTTCACAAGGATTGAATCCAAGTAAAATTATTAACTTAGAATTGCTCAGGTCATCTCGGCTATTTCCAGTATAAATTGTTCCATAGGTATAAGGGGTAGCTATCTGAGTACAAGCCGAACTATAAGATCCATAATAGGATAAATATCCACCATTAAGCCCTAGAAGTCGTCCCATCCATACTCGTTCTGCTGTTCTTCCTGCATTTCCAGTAGCATAATTCATATAAATAGAATCTGCTCCATACTCATTCATTAACCTTTTAGTATTATCTGCAATAATATCAAGTGCTTCATCCCAAGTAATGCGTTCAAATTTGCCCTCGCCACGTTTCCCAACTCGTTTCATTGGATATTTCAATCTATTATGATTATATATATGGTTTCTATAAGACCTGCATCTTAAACAACCACGTAACTGTGGCTTCTCAAATGTATCTGGAATATCATCTTCAGTAGAAATTCTTACAACTCGCTTATTTTTGACGTGTACTTTAATTACACAACGTCCACCACAATTATGAGACCCTGAAGTTCTAATAATTTTTTCACTTTCATTTGTTTCTTCTTTATTTTTTGAAATAAAAAAATTATAATTTTCATAGATATCTCTAATTTCATTATTTTGATTTAATAAATTTTCAATATTAATAAAGCTGCTTCTTGAAATGCATTTTTTTAATTCTATATAATCATCTGACATTTGAAACCTTCCTTTCACTATATAAAAATAAAAACTTTAGGCAAACTACTATTTTGCCAAAGCCTTCGTATTTTCTATATTATTATAGAGTTTTTCTGCCATTTCCTCAATTAAATCAGATATTTCTAACTTATCAATCCATTCTTTAGGAATTGATTTTAATCCTAATTTTTCTCCCATTATATTTCCACAAATAGATCCAGTACTATCACTATCTCCACTATGGTTTACTGGCCTTTTCGAAATCCTCAGGATATGAAAGAGCACAGTATATAGCAAAATACTAGCCTCTTCTCCATTTTTCCTTTTATTTTCATAACTTAATATGCCTTCAACAGTAAATAGTGTCATTTGAGTATCATAAGAAATAAGAGACTTGCCTGAAATAACATATATTTCTAAATCTTCTATTCCATTTTCACCATATTTATCATATATTTCATTTAACTTTAAAAATTATATTGGATATCCAAGAGCATCTCCTATAGCACCTCCTAGTAAACATCCGATAAATTGATCTCTTATTTTTTTCATAATAACCTCTTTTTCAACATAATTATATCACCCTTTATGTTATTAGTGATATTTGACATTAAAAGTAACTATATTATATAATTATGATAACGAATACATTATTTGTATCTATACTATCTACCATATTTTTGTTTTAGAGAAGGAGTTGATATGTATATGTGCACATCTGAGGAAAAACTAATTATTGATGCTTATGTAGAAGGTGATTTTACAACTAATGATTTGATTGAATTAGTACAAAAACAATCAAAGATATTAGATTGTGAAATATACAGAGGAATTTTTGTACCTAATCTTGTATTAAAGATAGGAAATGATATTAATAAATATTATTGTGCTAAGATTATGTCTTTTTCAAAAAACTTAAATATAGCAAAGGAATTCTCAAATAAATTATTTATTGAGGATTATGTTTTTAATTTCTTAAAAAAAGATGGACATAATGTAGATTATCTTTATAAATCAGATGATAATTCGTTTTTTTCTAGAGTAATTATTAGAATGAAAAATCAAAACTCCTTAGATCTATATGACGATTACGAAAATAAACTGTATGAACGAGAAAAAGAGGTATTAGTACTTACAGAGCCCCTTTATATCAAATCAATTACTACTGAAAATAATACAATTATAGTTGATTGTGTTAATGAGGCTGAAATTTCTGAAAGTTATATGATTTATATGTAAAAAAATATTTTTTTACTTTCTTATATCTCCCTTATATCTTTCAATGATTGACGTTCATCACTTTTTTTGTAATACTTTATTATTTTTTTTAACGCTTCATCAATTTTCAAATCAATTTCAAAAGCAGATATATTATTTTTTCCTAATTGTTTTTCTGAACCGGGTCCACATTTACTACACAATAAACATCTACAATCAGAAATAACTTCTATTTTTTTTTGAATGGAAGGGGTACTGTGCCCACCACAAGAATGTTCACTTGAATATCCTCCACAGCCTGTGCTAATAGTATCATTTTGACCTTCTGTCACTACTCTTTCCCCTAAATTTTTATAGGTTCCATCCTCATTTACTTTTATTATAAAAAAAGAATCTGAAGCTCCAAAGTGTTTATCAATATTTATGCCATCTGTTGAAGCAACTGCAATATTATATGCCATTAACATTTTCATCTCCTTATTCAAATATTCAATTTATTTTCTAGCAGTCAATTTCATTGAATTTTAGGCACAATCAAAAAAATAACAAGTCGATCTGCTAGAAAAGTTCATATATGTAGCATAGCTACTTTTTTCTAAGGTGCCCATTTTCCATTATCCTGCGTCAGCAGATTGCACTAATAGGCTCGCTATGAGCACAATCCGCCTCCTTGCCTAATGGAAAATATCCATGGCATTTTGGACTTGTTATTTTCTTTCATGTGCCTTAATGTATAACAAAAGTGGCTTGGCTGCTTCGCTACTATCGCTTTTTTTAATAGACTGTGTTTTCAATAATGAAAACACAGTCTTTAAATTTCTAATATTTTATCTCTTTAAGCGTCAAATAACCCATATTCAGCTAATATTTCTTCTAATCTTTCTTGTGTCATTGGCTTTGGAATTACAAATAATTGATTTTCTTGTATTTTTCTAGCTAATGCTCTATATTCATCAGCTTGTTTTGCTTCTGGTTCAAATTCAATAACTGTCTTCTTTCTTATTTCTGCCCTTTGTACTACATTATCTCTTGGAACAAAATGAATTAATTGTGTTCCAAGCTCCTTTGCAAAAGCTTCTAAAAGTTCTAATTCTCCATCAACATTTCTACTGTTACAGATAATTCCTCCAAGCCTTACTCCACCTTTATTTGCATACTTTTGAACGCCTTTTGCAATATTATTTGCTGCATATAATGCCATCATTTCTCCTGATGCTACTATATATATTTCTTGTGCCTTTCCCTCTCTTATTGGCATTGCAAATCCACCACATACAACATCTCCAAGTACGTCGTAAAATACGTAATCTAAATCCTCAGTATAAGCTCCTAATCTTTCAAGCAATCCAATTGAAGTAATTATTCCTCTTCCAGCACATCCAACTCCAGGTTCTGGTCCCCCCGATTCAACACATTTAGTATTTCCAAATCCAGTCTTTACAACTGCATCTAAATCGATGTCCTCTCCTTCTTGCCTTAAAGTATCTAATACTGTTCTTTGAGCTAGCCCTCCTAGCAATAATCTAGTTGAATCAGCCTTAGGATCACATCCTACAACTAAAATATTCTTTCCAAATTCAGTAAGTCCTGCTGTTAAGTTTTGTGTTGTTGTTGACTTACCTATTCCACCTTTTCCATATATAGCTATTTGTCTTAATCTTTTTTCTCCCATTTATAACACTCCATTTCATTTAATTTTAATACTAAAAATAAGAGGCAAGTATTTCCTTAAATTTTCAAGAAAATACTTAGCCTCTAGTTTTCTAGTCAACTATTTATTATAAAAAATATGCTATTGTTAAATCATATTTTATCCATCTGTTTACTATGTATTATTATAATAATGTTCTTTCCTATTGTCAATATATTTTCTATAAAATATATTACACATTTTAAAATTTTTAGAAAAATGGAGTAATTTTCTTATTGAAAATTACTCCATTTAATAATCAACTATATATTACAGCAACTATTTGGGATAATTAGTATTCTTTTCATTAATATTTAATAAAACTTCTTTTAAATATTTGTTTGCAACATATCTTGCCATTGGAAGATTCATATCAAGATAGTTTCCACAATCTCTCGCTGATGCACCTGGAATAACATCATCATACTTCGAAATAAATTCAAACATTTCAACTAATAAATTAATAATATCTTGTGAAACATAATCTCCACTTAATATTAAGTAAAATCCTGTTCTACACCCCATTGGTCCAAAATAAACAGTCTTCTGTGCAAAATCTTTGTGATTTCTTAAAAATGTAGCAGCTAAATGTTCAATTGCATGAATTTCAGCATTATTTAATACAGGCTCAAAATTAGGTCTTGTTACTCTAATATCAAAAGTAGTAACAGTATTTTCTCCTATTTTATCTTTTCTAGAAACATATACCCCTGGTAACAAGTCTAAATGATTAATTGTAAAACTTGCGATTTTTTCCATAATGAATTTCTCCTTCTATAATAAACTTTTTTCCTATATAGGTTGCAATAATAACGTTACATTGTTATTTACTATATAAATACAAACATTAATTATGAATTGTAACATCTTTAATGCAACTTATATATATAATTATTTTAACATATGAAAGAAAGTAGTATTAAAAATAATTATACCATTTTTTATACTAAATAGCATAATTACTTTTAAATTTATCGTAATTTTGATATTACTATTTTGTTAAGTTGACGACATAGCCTGTATACCCTTGGCTCATGAATCTATTATCGTAAGAAAATCACTTGGTTTAGAAGATGTTTTCAGTGTTGGTAAAGCGGATCAAATCAGACCTAATGTTCCTCCGACTGATTGGTTCTTCTAAAGGAAATAAGGCACAATCAAAAAAATAACAAGTCCATCTGCTAGCCTATTTTCCATCATCCTGCGTCAGCAGATCGTACTAATAGACTCGCTATGAGCACAATCCGCCTCCTTGACTGATGAAAAATATGCATAGCATTTTGGACTTGTTATTTTCTTTCATGTGCCTAAATATAAGATATTACCAAAAGGGCCAGATTTAAAAATTTGGAATACACCTCATGGAAGAGAGGTTCTAAGTAAAAATCCAACTCAGAAATTTATTGTTAAAAATAACATCTAACTAATTCAAAAAATCTATTGACATTCATATAACACTTTGTTTATTATCAAATCATATAACTCATACAGGATTACTTTTTTTATAATTCAATGCTAACTAGAAAACTAGAGGCTTGTTACAAAACGTAACAGGTCTCTAATTTTTAGCATTAAACACAAAAATCTATACAAAATGAGTTATTCAATCCACAAAAACATTTATTACTTAAGTCTTAATCAAAAAATAATAGTTAATTATTAGGAGGTAGATTATTATGGGGAAAATTAATAAATCAATTACGGAATTAGTCGGAAGGACACCTTTATTGGAACTTGTAAATTATAATAGAGAAAATAATTTACACGCAGAAGTTATTGTAAAACTTGAATATTATAATCCAAATCAAAGCGTTAAGGACAGAATTGCATTGTCAATGATAGAAGATGCTGAAAAAAGAGGCTTATTAAAGTCCGGCTATACTATTGTAGAGACAACTAGTGGCAATACTGGAATAGGATTAGCTGCTATCGCCGCTGCAAAAGGATATAAATTTAGAGTCTATATTCAAGACAATGTAAGTGTTGAAAGATTTAAAGTCATACATGCTTTTGGCGGCGAAACAATTAAACTATCTGAGGTACCCGAAATTGCTACAGTACTAGAAGAGACAGGTGGTGATTTTGTTGCCGCAATAAAAGCACTTGAAGAACAAGTATTATCACTAGAAAAAGATATATTCTTTGTTAATCAAATTGAAAATCCCGCAAATCCTGAAATTCATAAGTTAACAACTGGTCCTGAAATCTGGGAAGATACAAATGGTAAAATAGACATTCTTGTAGCTACAGTTGGTACAGGAGGTACGATATCAGGTACAGGAGCATATCTAAAAGCAAAAAATCCTAATTTAAAAGTAATTGCTATTCAGCCTGGTCCTAATTCTATACCAACTGAAACAAATCCCGAACCATTAGAAATTACTGGTGTACATCCATTCTCAGGAATACCAAAGGAAAGAATTCCTCTAACAATGGATTTAAATATTTATGATGAAAAGTTAGAAGTAGAAACAATTGATGCATACCACACAGCTAGATCTGTTGCAAGATCTGAAGGTATACTCATCGGTACATCATCAGGGGCTGCAATTTACGGTGCAACACAAATTGCAAAGCGTCCTGAAAACAAAGGCAAAAGAATTATTGCAATTTTACCTGACACGGGACTCCGCTATTTATCAACAGATTTATTTGAATAGATTTTAATAAAAACTATTTAATCCAATATGGATAAGCTTTTCTTCTTCAAAATTACTTTACTGATTTATCATTAAACTAAAAACCACGAAAATCAAATTTTGATTTTCGTGGTTTTCATCTCTTTTTATCTGCATCCACAAATAGCCTTTTCTAACACACTATATAAATACATTCACTAAATTACTTCTTCTCTTTCTAAATCTTTTTCAGCATTGCTTATCATAAGTTTAATACGATTTACCTGGTTTACCATTGACATTCCTGGATCATAATCAATATTTACTATATTAGCCTGTGGGTATTGTCTTTTTATTTCTTTATTAAGACCTACACCTGTCACATAATTAATAGCACAGTTGAAAGCTTGATACAGTACAATATTATTAACATTATCTTTTAAAAGCTCTATCATTTTACCTCCAGTCATAAACCAAAACTTACCCTGATAATTTGCAAATGGTGCTATTTGAGTTGCACTTGCCTTCATATCGAAAATAGAATAGAATTTTCTAAACCTTTTAGAATCTCTTAAAGCTTCATCCATAGGCTTTTCGCATTGATTATAAAATCTGTCCGATAATTCTTTCATATGATCACCTAGATCACCTATTAAATAAGTAGACATAAAGCCTATTCCCGGTACAACAACTTCTACTCCTTCTGACTCTAGTAACCTTACAATATTATAACTTCCATTTTCAGCAAAGTTTATCGTTAATTCAGCATCTCCAACAAGCCCAACCTTAGGCTTTTGTACATCTAATAACTGAACATTATCAAACTCTTTAACTATATTCTCCATGTTAGTCCTAAAATCACTTAAAGACGCATTTTCTATATTAGATTTGATTTTCTCTATCCATTTTTGATGTAATGCATCTATTTCACCAGGTTTAATCTCATATGGTCTAGTTCTGTATACAACTTTTTCAAATAAATCAGCATATGAATTTGCAAGAGCTAATCTTTTCAATAGAGGCACTGTCAAAATAAATCCAGATTTTGTTTCATCTGTCTCATAATCCTTAAACTCTATCGGCATAGGAATAACTGGTACATCTGGATATCCTGCATCATAAATTGCCTTACGAAGCACTGTTGCAAAATTTGCTCCTCTACAGCTGCAATTTGTTCCTGGATCTAAAATCATAATTGTAGTATTATTCAAATCATATTTTCCACTTTCAAGGGCTTCTACTATTTGTCCAACATAATCAATTGGTGGATGACAATATTCATTGTTTACAAACCTCAAGCCTTTATCTAATGCTGTCAAGTTTTTTGAAGGAAGCATTACAGCATTATAGCCTGATGCACGAAGGGCAATATTCACTAATCCATTTTGTCTAAAAGGTGCAATTGAAGGAAGCAGTATTGTGTGGGCCTCTTTCATTTCCTTAGTAAAAGTTGCAAATTTAGGATTTTCAAATTTTTTATATGGCTTAAAACCTATTTTTTCTTTATCTTTAATAGTTACTTTAAGAGATCTCATACGAATTTTCACAGTACCTAAATTTGAACCTTCATCAATTTTAAGTACAGTTAAAACTTTTCCATATTGCTCTAAAATTTCTGATATTTGATCTGTAGCAACTGTATCTAAACTGCATCCAAAAGAATTAAGCTGAACAAAGTCTATATTTTTAGACTTTGCAACAACTTTTGCTGCTGCAAAAATACGTGAACCATATTCCCATTGATTAACTAATCTTAAATCTTCAACATCTCCTAACTGATAAATGCTGTCTTCTGTAAGAACATGAAATCCTTCTTGGGTTATAACCTTTGAAATACCATGATTAATTTCAGGATCAGAATGGTATGGACGCCCCGCTAATACAATCCCGCTCTCTCCTTTTTCTTCTATAAGCTTTAAGGTCTCTTCACCTTTCGCTTTTATATCATTTTTAAAAACAGTTAACTCCTCAAAGCCATGATAAACTGCTTTTTTCATTTCATCTTCTGTAATTTCATAACCACTAAACTCTTCTAACAGCTTTTTAATTACAGAATCTATATCAGCTAAATTGATGGCTGGTGTATAATAAATTATTTTTTCTTTAATTATTTCATCTATATTATGCTTTAATAGATTAGGATAACCTTGAACTACAGCACAATTATAATGATTATCTGCTTTTTCATGCTCTATTCGTTCATATACTACAGTTGGGAAAAATATCTTTGTTATTCCTTTATTAATTAAGGTCTGCACATGTCCATGTGATATTTTGGCTGGATAACACACTGTATCACTTGGAATAGTATCAATGCCAGCTTCATAAATTTTCTTTGTAGATCTAGGAGAAAGTTCTATCCTAAATCCTAAATCTGTAAATATGGTAAACCATAGAGGATAATTATCATATATATTTAAAGCTCTTGGAATTCCAATTACCCCCCTAGGAGCTTCACCTATTTCAAGTGGGCGATATTTAAATAATCTATTATATCTATAATCTACTAAGTTAACCCTTTTATCCTCTTCTTTAATTTGAATTTTTGCACCTCTCTCGCATCTATTACCAGAGATAAAACTACCATCATCAGAGAAGGTTGTTACAGTTAGCATACATTTATTTTCGCAAATCTTACATCTAGTAAATTCCTTTTCAACTGTAAATTGTTCTAAATCTGTCAGTGAAATCAAATTTGATTTTTCTCCAATTTGATGATTAGCTTTAGCAATCAAAGCTGCTCCATAAGCTCCCATTAACCCTGCAATAGATGGACGAACAACTTCTAAACCACTGATTTTTTCAAAGGCTCTAAGTACTGCCTCATTATAGAAAGTCCCACCTTGGCAGACTATTTTCTTACCTAATTCCTCTGGTCTTTTTATTTTTATTACCTTATATAAGGAATTCTTTATAACTGAATAAGCCAGCCCTGCTGAAATATCTCCAACATTAAAACCTTCCTTTTGTACCTGTTTTACTTTAGAGTTCATAAATACAGTACATTTTGAACCTAAATCAGCTGGATTTTTTGAAGTTAGAGCTGCATTGGCAAAATCCTCTACACTGTAATTCATTGATTTCGCAAAAGTTTCAATAAAAGAACCACAGCCAGAAGAACATGCCTCATTTAGTTGAATAGAGGATAAAGTTCCATCCTTAATAGTTAAAGCTTTCATATCTTGCCCACCAATGTCCAAGATAAAATCTACTCCCTCTTGAAAATGATCAGCAGCCTTATAATGAGCCATTGTTTCAACTATCCCAATATCTATTTTTAATGCATTTTTTAGCAATTCTTCTCCATATCCTGTCACTGTAGCTTTTCCTATATATACCTCTTTAGGAAGCTTCTTAAGTAAATCAATCAATACCTCTTTTATTGTATCTAAAGGCTCACCTTTATTATTTCCATAATGACTAAATAAAATATTTGCATCTTGATCTATAAGTACTACTTTTGATGTAGTTGAACCTGCATCTATACCAAGATATGCAGCCCCACTATGTTCACTTAAAGCTTTTGTAGGTGCTGAATCTTTACTATGACGTGCACGAAATTCTTTTAGTTCATCTTCACTTTCAAAAAGTGGTTCTAAGATACTTGCAACTTCTAAATTATTTTTACTAGCCTTCTCTAAACTATATATAACATTTTCTAAAGTTATAATTTTATTTTGCTTAGGGTATAATGCTGCCCCTAAAGCAACAAATAATAAAGAATTCTCAGGAAAAATTGCATCCTCTTCTTTTACTTTTAAAGTTTCTATAAAACTTTTTCTAAGTTCACTCAAGAAATATAGTGGTCCTCCTAAGAAAGCAATTTTTCCTTCAATCTTTCTTCCAGCAGCTAAGCTGGCAATGGTTTGATTTACAACCGCCTGCATAACACTTGCTGCTATATCTGCTTTTGATGCTCCCTGATTAATAAGAGGTTGAATATCTGATTTTGCAAAAACTCCACAACGTGATGCTATAGGATAAATTATAGTAGCTGCTTTTGCCATTTCATTAATTCCCTGAGCATCTGTATTTAAAAGAGATGCCATTTGATCAATAAATGCACCTGTTCCACCAGCACATGTACCATTCATCCTTTGTTCCAAAGTTCCATTTAAAAAAGTGATCTTTGAATCCTCTCCACCTAACTCTATAACTACATCAGTTTCTGGAATTAACTTTTCGACTGCTTCAGTACAAGAAATAACCTCTTGTATAAAAGGAACATCTATAACTTTGGCAAGTCCCATTCCAGCTGATCCAGTTATCCTCATTATAAGTTCTTTCTGTGTTCCTACAATTTTAATAGCTTCTTTTAATACCCTCAAAGTTGCATTTTTAACATCAGCAAAGTGACGTTCATAACTTGAAAATATAATTTTATTGTCAGAATCAATTATCACCAGTTTTACAGTTGTTGAACCAACATCAAGTCCTGCTTTATACTTCATAATACTTTACCTCCAAATAATTATTATTTGTTTTATCGTTAATAGTGTTTTAAACACATAAAAGAAAATAATAGACCAAAGATACATCCCCTATTCTGTGATTGATCCTATTTTTCTTTGAATTTATCTCTTTTTATTCTGCTGAAGGATTATATTTATATACCTTAACTTAATCATAAATAATTATGATATTATTTCCTTTAAGGCACATGAAAATAAATAACAAGTCCAAAAGTTGCTATGAATATTTTTCATCAGGTAAGGAGATGAATTGCCCTCATAGCGGGTCTATTAGGGCAATTAGTTATATTGTTTTTTATCTATATACTGGATAAGGATCATCTAAAGCTCGTACTACGTGGAATTTACCTTCTTCCGCTAGATATAACTGAAGCAGTGCCCAGCCTATACCTGCAGCTCCATCATATAACCCAATGGCCGTGCTTACTATTTCAGGGCTTACTCTATCTATTGCCTGATACCATTTTGTTTGTAATTCATTGTTCTCATAAGAGTGGGATGCAAATCCAAGAAGCTGTTCACCTGTACGTATAGCATAATTTAAATATTCCTTCTCTCCTGTTTCAGCCCAAACACCTAGAAAAAGATTTGTCATTCCTGATGTACCACAGCATTGATTGTGTGTGTTCCAATAGCCTGGCGAGTGCTTTTCTGGTGCTCCAGCCTTAATTAATCCCTTAATAAGTTTGTTGTGCCATTGAAGACTTTTCGGATCATTGGTTATCTTGTATAATTTGTAAAAAAAACGGGCAGTACCAACTGGTCCATGACAATATCCAAGATAGAACAACTTCCTTACATTTGGTAGAGAATAGGGTATTAAAGCTCCCTCTTCATCCTCCAGGGCAATAGCTTCATAAAATTCCTGAAGACCTTCTACAGCTTCAAGAAAAACCTTATCTCCACTTTCTTCATATAATCTTAAAAGAGTATAGCCTATCCCAGCTGTTCCCATCGGAAAATTAGGGTCAATATGATCATCTGTAAATCCAAAATAAGCAGGATCAATTCCAATATAATATCTGCCACCTTTATCATAATTCTTTCCTTCCGTTAAAAAGTACTTACCTGCTGTTATCGCAAACTCCTTCCACTTAGGCTTATTAAGCTTATTTGCTACATATAATAAAAATAATAAGGTTCCTGAATCTCCTACAATCCCCTTATAAGCATCTGACCAAAAAAATCCATTTCCATTTAGCTCAGGTTTTGCTTCATATATTATTTTTTCTGTGATTTCCACTACCAGATTTTTATATACGGGATCTTTTGTGGCAGTATATAATTCCAGCATTACATAACCTACTCCTGAATAACCAGTAGAAAATGCCCACTTTGAAAAATTCTTTCCTAACTCCTGCTGATTTTTCCAACGATATAAAATATAGCGAGCAGCTTCCTTAGATTCCTCCAAATATTTCTCATCACCTGTTACCTCCCATAATTGAAGAAAGTAATGAATTATTCCCGAACTTCCTGCATATAGGCAGATTTCATCATAATATATATCTTTTCCGATAATGGCATCCTTAAGAGACCAATAAATACCGTTAGGCGTAGTTACTCTTCTTGTTTCAATGAATGTAGCAGTATCAATTGCTTCTCTTAAATAATCCTCTTTTTTTGTCTTTTCAAAAATATTTTTTTCAGAAATCATAATACCATTCCTTTCAGTGATTATTTTTATTAAGACATATGAAATAAAATAACAAGTCAAAAATACTATAAAAGTGCTCCAAAATATGAAGCACTTTAAAAATATTAATTAACGACTTGTTGTAAAATGAAATTGAACCAATAAAAATCCATAGTGGATTATTCCGTGTTATGATTTAAATACGACTAAAAAACAAACACAGGAGGATAATCACTATGGATTACCAAAATAGTACCACA
>Ga0302173_10001089_pt1 | contig 13844 bp, 8 predicted proteins | sample I_Fen_N3_1_FD_198785 | JGI IMG/M metagenome (GOLD analysis project Ga0302173, IMG submission 198785) | Peat permafrost microbial communities from Stordalen Mire near Abisko, Sweden - I_Fen_N3_1 | ecosystem: Environmental > Terrestrial > Soil > Wetlands > Permafrost | place: Sweden: Abisko... | reverse complement strand
TAATTTCCCTACCTTCAATTTTCTTTGACAAGAATTCTGGAGTTCTTCCAACCATAAGTCCACATAGAAAAACCGTAATTATGGCATACATCATCATATTCATAAAGCCTACGCCTTTTCCACCAAACATTACATTAAGCATCATATTAATAAGCGCTATAGCCCCTCCTAGAGGAGTTAAAGAATCATGCATATTATTAACTGATCCCGTAGTAAAAGCTGTGGTTACTGTTGTAAATAATGCAGACTGACCTACTCCAAGCCTTACTTCTTTACCTTCCATATTCCCCATTAATTGATTTAATCCAATATGCGCTAGAGCTGGATTACCTGCTTTTTCTGCAAAATAACATATTGGTAATCCTATAAGAAATAATAATGTCATAGAAGCAAATATTACCCATCCTTGCTTTTTATTTTTAAGCATTAAACCAAAAGTATAAACCAAGGCACCAGGTATCATCATCATTGATAAAAGTTCTATTAAATTTGATATAGGGGTAGGATTTTCAAAAGGATGTGCTGAATTTGCTCCGAAGAATCCACCACCATTTGTTCCTATATGCTTTATAGATTCAAGAGCTGCTACAGGTCCGAGTGTTATATCCTGCATTTTACCTTCTATTGTAGTTACTGTATGAGTTCCTGAAAGAGTTTGTGGTACCCCTTGAGCTACTAAAAAAATTCCTACTATCATTGAAAGTGGTAATAAAACTCTGGTAATAACTCTTATTAAATCTACAAAAAAATTACCAATAGTTTTTTTATGTCCTATAATACCTCTCATAAAGGCAAGAGCCGCTGAAAAACCTGTTGCCGCAGATGTAAACATCATAAAAATTATAACAATCATCTGACTAAAATGAGAAAGTCCAGATTCTCCACTATAATCCTGTAGATTTGTATTTGTAATAAAACTTATAATAGTGTTAAATGACAAGCTTTGTTCCATACCTCCTATTTTATTAGGATTCAATATAAGTAAATTTTGTGCTCTAAGTAAAACATATCCTATAAATACCATAACAGCATTTACTGTAATAACAGAAAATGCATATTCTTTCCAGTTCATTTCCTCATCTTTATTTATTCCACATATTTTATAAATAAAATTATCAATTATATTAAAAATCTTGTCCCCAAACACTTTATCACCAGTACTTACATAGTATAAGTATTTACCCATAGGCACCACTAATAGCATAAATAACGCTAAAGTTATTATTATTTGTAACCATTCCATAAACTATTCCTCCTGTTCTACTCTCAAAACTAAAATTCTTCTGGATTTAGCAATACATAACTTAAATATATGAAAAGTAAAATTATAATTGTAATCAGAATCCACATATATATTCCTCCATTTTACATTGGTTATTTGTTAACTTGTTTTTCACACCAATTTGCGAATAACTTGATAGAAGTAAATCCAAACAGGAGTGATAATATAAAAATAATGTCTAACATGCTATTTCTCCTTTCATTACCTATTTTTTGCATTTTAATAATACTATTTATAATCTAAAGATTGGATTAAGACTATTTTCACTTGTATGAATATTTTCAATATAATTATAAAAACTAATTAGCATGCACTTATTATTTGCTTATCATTAAATCTTTATACTTTATTTATATCTACACATTTATCTTAACAATATCTTTATATTAATTGGGGTAAAATGAAATCATATTAAATTTTACGAAGTAGGTGAGATATATAATATTTGAATCTTATATAGAAAAAGCAATTGAGGAAATTACAAATAGAAATTTTTCCCAAGCAAAAGAATATATACATCTAGCAATATTGGAAGATGATGCCTCTCCAAAAACACATAATTTGCTTGGTATTATTGAAGAAATTGCAGGAGATTTAAGTTTAGCAGGAAAACATTATAGAGCTGCTTATGCACTAGATCCAACATTTAAACCAGCACGTGAAAATTTAGAAAGAATAACGAAATTCTATTATAGACTTAATATTAAAAATATAGATTTTGTTGAAAAGCTTGAGCTAAAAGAAGAGACTCCTTATGTCATTGAGCATGACTGTAATAATGTTGGTCATTTAATAAAAAAAATATCTCGTAATTTATAAAATACAAAAGACTATGAAGTTTTAAGCTAAAACAGCTCTCTTCATAGCCTTTTCAAACTTGTCCTTTGCTTCCTTTTGAATAAAAACAAACATGATATTCATGATTACTGGTATACTTCCGAGAAAATCATGGTATCAATTTCTTCTAACCCTAAATCGAAAAGGTTAATAAGATTTAGTGCTAGATTAGCTAAAACTTATAAATGTCCTTGGTATGTTGTTTATATTAATTTTACTCATTTCATGTCACCTAAAGAAACCCCTGAAATAATCAATGGACTTAATAGTAATATAGAATTGGCTAAAAAACTTAATGGTACAGTTATAAAGTTAGAATGCAAATCAGTTTCTAATGCTCTACTTCAAATTGCCCATGAAAAACACGTAACCAAACTTGTTATATGACATTCAAAACGTACTAGACTCCAAAGACTTTTTAGAGGATCTACAGCTAATAAGCTTTTAGAACAAGCTAAGGATATTCAGATAATTGTAGTGCCTTATGATTCAATATAAGGCACTACAATGTAATCTAGGCTTATGCATAGTAATTTCTCGCATAATATAATTGTATATATAGTATGAGAATTTTTATTTTATTTATTCAGTATAAGTCAAAATTCCGATGTGGTTATCTATATCATTATGAGTTTTAAGTTTGATATCTATAAAAAGTTAACTTTCTCACAATAGTTAAGCATTCTTTTTAAAGCAGTCTCATCTAATTTGCTCCATTCAAAACCTAATTTTTTCAAAACAGCATTTGTTCTGTCACTGACAGTTATAAATATTGGTAAATTATTATTTTCAAGCAAACCAAGGTGAACCATAATATTATCAACATATTCCCTCAAATTTTCATCTTCACTTTTTAAAGAAATATATGATAGAAAATCATTCATATTTTTAAGCTCTATGTTTTTATATTTTATTCTTAATGCTTGGACTAAATCCATAGTACTTATTTTTTTAGGATTTTCTATGTGAAATACTTGATTCTTGCAGTTAGTCTTATTAAAAAGAAGAATAATTGCTTTAGATAACTGATCTACATAAGAAAAATCAAACATAGTTCCTTTTAATTTAGGTATACAATTAAGCTTAATAAAAGCTTTCATATTTTTGTAAAAAGCATTTTCATCTATATTTTCTTGAAATAATCCTGTCTCATAATTAAAAGTTACATTTCCAATCCTAAATATTTTAGTATTTAATGTCTTTTTACCAGCTTCTTCAACTAATTTTTCAGCTTGTAATTTTGAGCGTACATATACATTATCACACTCTTGCCCAATATCAATATCTGCTTCCGAAAACATAACTAAATCTCTACTCGGAATACTTCCACTTCCAACGCTAATAGTAGATATTTGATTAAAGTCCTTTATTAAGCCTTTTTGAGCAAAATCCAGTAAATACTTTGTACCTAAAACATTTATATTATAAAAATCTTCATACTTACCATAATGTTTTACATTAGCTGCAGAATTGATTATACAATCTATTTTTAAAGATAATCTTTCATAAGTGTTAGTATCTAACCCCAAGTAAACCTCTGATATATTTCCTATTAGGATATTTATTCTATACTTATATTTAAGATAAAAATCTCGTCCAAAATAGAATGAAGTCTTTTTTATAATTCTCTCTTCAGCTTCTTTGATAGTTTTTCCTCTTAATAACAAATGTATTTTACTATCTGTTTTCAGTATAAGCTCTTTTAAAATATTTACACCAACATATCCAGTAGCACCTGTAAGTAAAATATTTTTATAATCAGTTTCATTATTTAAATCAAGATTTGTATATTTTTTAATATCATCTATATATGAATCATAACGTGACTTTATAGCTTTAGGAATTTTATTTTCTTCCTTAAACTCTGTAACAACCACTTCATCTTGAGCTTGCTTAATATTTAAGCTTAAAGTTCCTTTTTTGAATTTAATATTCAAAGCTAATTCTTGTATAGTTGGATATTTAAATATATCATTTATAACAATATTAAATTCTTTTGCTAATCGTGAAACTACTGAAATTGCCTTTAATGAATTGCCTCCAATTTCAAAGAAATTCGAATCAGTACTTACATTATTTATACCTAATATTTTACTCCATACCTGTGAAATTTTTTCTTCAATATTATTTTTAGGAGCTATACATTCCTCCTTTAAATTAGAGAACTTAAGTTTAATCAGTGCTTTTCTGTCAATTTTTCCATTAGAATTAACAATCATACTTTCAAGCTGCATTATATGTGAAGGAATCATGTAACTTGGAATTTCTTTTTTTAAAAAGTCCTTTACCTCCTTGGCAGAAATTTTTTCTTCACTTACAACATATGCACATAAATATTTATTCCCACCTTCATCCTCTTTATCCACTACAACTGCTTCTTTTAATTTTGAATATTTTAATAATTGTGCTTCAATTTCTTGAAGTTCTATTCTAAAACCATTAATTTTTACTTGATAATCAATTCTTCCCATAAAGTCTATATTTCCATCTGGCAGCCATTTTGCAAGATCACCAGTTTTATATATTCTTTCTCCTTTTACATAAGGATTTTCTATAAACTTTTCTTTTGTAAGCTTTTCTCTGTTTAAATATCCTCTTGCAATTCCATCTCCACCTACGCATATTTCTCCAGGAACCCCTATTGGAAGCAGGTTGTTATTTTTATCCATTACATAAGCTGTTGAATTAGATATTGGAGTACCTATAGGTATCGCTATATTTTTATCCCATTCACCTTTAACTTCATATACTGTTGAAATTATTGCATTTTCTGTTGGCCCATATGCATTTAGAATTTTTAAACTTTTATACATTTTTGTTATTTTACTTACCTGCTTACTCGATAGGACATCTCCCCCTACAATCAAACATCTTAAGCTTTTAAAAATTGCTATATTACTTTCACTATATTGATTAAATAATGGGGTTGGCATAAGCATTATTGTTATTTTATTATGATTAATGTACGTTTCTAATTCAGTATCATTAATTATTAAAGCTTTTTCTTCCAAGTGTAATGCTGCTCCATTAAGTAATGCTATCCAAATTTGAAATACTGATGCATCAAAAGATAAAGACCCTGATTGAAGAACTTTATCATTATCCTTAATTTCAATATAATCAGGATTATTCACAAGTTTCCCCAAATTTTTATTTTCCACACATACACCTTTAGGGTTTCCAGTTGAACCTGAGGTATAAATTACATAGACTAAATCATTCGGTGCATTTATATTTTTAAGATTTTCTTTACTTTTCCTAACTATTTCTTCACTATTTAAATCTATTAATTGTATGTTTATTTTTTCTAAATTTACTTTCTCTAAATTATGTTTTTTAATTAAAAGTATTTTACTCTTGCTATCCTCAATCATATATTTTATTCTTGCTTCTGGATAATCTTCATCTATTGGCAAATATGCAGCTCCACTTTTTATTATAGCCAACATACCAATTATTGTATCTATACTTCTATCGCATAATATTGGAACAATATCTTCTTTGGTTACCCCCTCATTTACCAATAAATTTCCAAGCTGATTTGCTCTTTCATTTAATTCTTTATAAGTTAACTGCTGTCCATTTGATACAACTGCAATTTTATTTTGTGACCCTTCAGCTATTTCTTCAAATAATTCCTTTATTGTTTTATTATCGGCATATTTCCTTTTGGTGTTGTTAAACTTATTAAATATTAAATCTTTCTCCCCTTCAGATAAAATATCAATTTCATCAATAGGTTTATCTAAATCTGCTGAAATTTTTGTTAGAATATTAATATAATTCCTTGCAAAATTTTCCATTGTCTCTTTTTTATATAATGCTGTTTGATACTCTAATTCACCTAATATCTTTTCCTTATCTTCAAGTATCATAGAAATAGGAAACTTTGATATGTTACTTTTTAATTTATAAGCTGATATCTCTGTATTATTAAAACTCAAATCATTAATATTTACATTTTGAAAAGAAAAAACTACATTGAAAAGAGAGGCCTTTTTTACATTTATTTTTTCAAACAAATTTTTAAGATCGTAGTTTTGGTTTTCAAAAGCTTTTAAGGAATTCGTCTTTACTTCCTTTAAGAAATCTCTAAAACTCATATTTTTGCTTATTTTATTTCTTATTGGTAATGTATTAACAAACATACCTACCGTACCTTTAAGATCTTCATGAGTTCTTCCTGCTGCTGGAGTTCCTATTATTAAATCGTCTTGATCCGTATACTTATATAAAAGCACATTGTACGCGGCAGCATAAAACATAAACTTTGTTACGCATAGGCTAGTTATAGTTTTATTTATTTTTGAAGCTAATGTTTTGTTTATTTCAAAAGTTATTGTATCTCCTTCAAAACTTTCATCTGAAGCATTTTTATAATCTGAATGTATATTAAGTTCAGGAATTTCTCCTTTAAACTTATTAATCCAATATTTTTCCTGATCATCTAATAGTCCATTTTTATATAACTTATTTTGCCAGCTTGAAAAATCCTTATATTGAATTCTTAACACAGCAAGTTTATCCTCATTATATAATGAAGATAGTTCTTTTGTTATTATGCTCATTGAAAACCCATCGGAAACTATGTGGTGTATATCTATCATTAAAATTGAAACATCCCTAAATTCAATAATGCTAACATGAATAAGTGGAGCTTTACTTAAATCAAATGGTTTTATAAATTCTTCAATTTCAATTTTATTTTCATAAAAATTACTATTAATTTTCACATACTCAACTTTAAAATCTACTTTAAGATGTATTTTTTGAAATATATTCTCATCAAATACATGAAAACTTGTCCTTAAAGCTTCATGCCTATTTATTAATTCACAAATTGCTTTTTCCAAATGTTTCTTATTAAAATCACCTTTAATTAAATATGCAATAGGTATATTGTAGTTTGTACTATTTGTATTTGTTTGATTTATTGCATATATTCTTTTTTCCACTGCTGATGCTTCATAATAATCTTTTTCTTCAGTCTTTTCAATTTCTTTAAAATTTAGTACTTCATTTATAGTCATAGTATTTAAATATTCTGCTAATTCTTCCATTGAAGGCTTATTAAATACATCTGTAACAACAATTTTAAACTTAAGTTCTTTATGAATTTTAGAAACTAAATTTACAGCTGTTAACGAATTTCCCCCCAACTCAAAGAAATTATCTTTTATAGATATCTCTTTCATATTAAATATCTTACACCAAATATTTTCAAGTTTTCGTTCCATTTCATTTCTAGACTTTACAAATTCAACATCACTTTGTGATAAATCAGGAATAGGCAGTGCCTTTTTGTCAATTTTTCCATTATAATTAAGTGGTATATTTTCAAGCTGCATTATATATGAAGGAATCATGTAACTAGGCAGTTCATTTTTTAGAAAATCCTTTATTTCCTTTGAAGAAACTTTTTTTTCACTTAAAACATATGCACATAAATATTTATTACCACTTTCATCTTTTTTATCCACTACTACTGCTTCCTTTAGTTTTGAATGTTTTAATAAGTGTGCTTCAATTTCTTGAAGTTCTATTCTAAAGCCTCTAATTTTCACTTGATTATCAATTCTCCCCATAAAATATATATTTCCATCTGGTAGCCATTTTGCAAAATCACCAGTTTTATATATTCTTTCTCCTTTTACATAAGGATTTTCTATAAATTTTTCTTTTGTAATCTCTTCTTTATTTAAATATCCCCTTGCAACCCCATCTCCACCTACGCATAGTTCTCCAGGAACCCCTATTGGAAGCAGGTTATTATTCTTGTCCATTATATAAGCAGTAGAGTTAGCAATTGGCTTACCAATTGGTATTTGCATATTTTTATCCCATTGATTACTTATAGTATAAGTTGTTGAAAATGTAGTATTTTCCGTTGGTCCATATCCATCAATTATTATTAAGTCCTTATGAACCTTTTTTAACTTACTTACAGCAATAGATGAAACCACATCTCCACCAGTTAATAAATATCTTAATGGTTTAAATAAATTTATATTTTCTTTGCATAACTGATTAAATAATGGTGCTGTAAACCAACATATTGTTATTTTATTTTCTCTTAGATAATTTTCAAGTGATTCTGGATTTAAAATAATATCTTTTGATTCTATGAATAATTGATTTCCATTAAGAAGTGAACCCCACACCTCAAATGTAGATGCATCAAATGCAATAGAGCCTGTTTGAAGTATTCTATCATCTTCTTTAAATTCAATAAAATTAGTATTCTTAACAAGTCTTATTACATTTTTTTCCTTTATGCATACTCCTTTTGGCTTTCCTGTAGATCCTGATGTATACATTACATATATTAAGTCTTCTGTAGTGTTAATGTGTTCTAAATTATATGTGCTTTCATCTAATATTTGTTCATCATTATAATTTATTATTTCGGTACTATTTTCAAAGTTAAATTTACTTAATGAACCCTTCTTCCCTAAAATTACTTTACTCTTAACCTCTTCTAGCATGTATTCTATTCTTGATTTAGGGTAATCTTCATCTAGTGCTAAATATGCTCCTCCACTTTTTACAATTGCTAAAATACCTATAACAGTATCTAAACTTTTGTCACATAATATTGGAACTATACTGTTTCTTGTTATTCCTTTTTCTCTTAGTAGGCATGCAATTTGATTTGCTCTTTCATTTAGCTGCCCATAAGTTAAATAATTTCCTTTTGATACAACTGCTATTTCATCTTGTGCACTCTCAACTATCTTTTCAAATAATTCGCTTATTGTTTGATTTTTAAGATATTCTCTTTTTGTATTATTAAATTCATTTAATAATATGTTTTTTTCTTTTTCCGAAACTATTTGTATTTCTGAAATTTTTGCATTTGAATTATTAATAATTTGGTTAGCAATAAGCTCCATACCTTTAACCATTTGCATAATTTGTTGCTCAGTGTAATCATCTATTCTATATTGAACTTCTAGTTCAATATTTCCATCCTTTTTTAATTCTTTAATAAAGATATGTAACGGAATATTTGTATACTTTTGAGCAAAAAATTCATTATTAATAAACATGTTATAAGGATTTTTTAAAGTATAACTTTCAAGTGCATAGTAATTTACACAGAATTTAAATATAGAATCAACGCTTCTTTTCTTTAATTCTAAATCTTGCACCAATAAATCATAGGGATATTTTTGATTACAATAACAGCTTTTAAGTTCAATATTTAAATAATCTAAAAATTCATTAAATGTAATATTATCTTCTATATTTATTCTTAAAGGCATGGTTCCTGTAAACATACCTAGAGTATTTCTTTGACGTTCATTGCTTCTATTAAAGCAGGCAACAGCTAGCGTTATATCGCTATCATCAGATATTCTGCTCATATATATACTTGAAATGGAAATAAAGAATTTATTTAAGGAAATATTATGCTTATTTAAAAAATTTTTGAGTTTTTCGCACATATCATTGTTTAATGGAAATGACTTTGTTTCTGATTTGATACTTTTAGGATTTATATATAAAGAATTTTTGTTTAGATTTGAAAATTTTTCATTCCAGAATTGCTTATTTTTTTTAAATTCTTCAGAATTTAAATACTCCTTTTCATCAGATATAAAATCCATATATGAATTTTCAATATTAGAATCTATAATTTCATTATTGCATAATTGTTGATATATATTAGAAAGTTGTTTAAGTAATATATTGCAAGACATGCCATCTAAGATAAGATGATGTATAAAAAAACATATTCCCATCTTTTCATCATTAATTTTATAAATAAAGAACTTGAATAGCAGTTCATTTTGTCTATATAAGGTTTTCATAGCTTCATTCATACAAAATTCTTCAAGTTTTTTTTCAGCATTATCATTGTAGATGGTAAAATCCAATAAAGGTATACTAATAAATTTGTATTCCTCTACGTATTGATATAATTTCCCCTCCTCTTCACAGAATTTCAATCTTAATGAATCATTTTTTTTAATAATTAAATTTATTGCTCTCTCTAGTAGATGAATATCTAAATTACTACCAATATGAATTTTTGATACGATATTATGCATTGATGTGTTAGGAAACAATATCTCATTGTACCAGATTCTCTTTTGTGGATGAGTTATCTCAAATTTTTTATTAATACCGCTCATAAAGAACACCTCCAAATATATTATTTCACTTAATATATTACAGCATGTATATGAAAAGTGTTACCATATTTTTCTCATCAAGGTAAAATATGTAAAGTTATTAACAATTCAGAAATATACTTTGTTTTTTAACATATATACGGCACAATCTTTAATAAATTAAAAATCTGAAATAATACTATCATTAGTATTATCTCAAATACATGCATGTTAAATTATATATCCTTTCATTATATTCTAGAATTCATACTGCTCACAATCACTAAAAAATCCATATAAATCTCCCACACTATGTTTTGCTAATACCCCTCTATATCTTAATACATTATCTGAATTAATTAATAATGGGTTTATGTCCGCTTCTATACATTGTTTTAATATTATAAATCTACCTATTCTACCGTTACCATCTTGAAATGGATGTATAGTTTCAAATCTCAAATGAAATTCTGATATATTTATTAAGGCTTTCTTTTTTAATCCATCCCACCACGTAATTAATTCATCTAATTTAGGTTCTACTTCATGAGGTTCTGCAACTTTTACTGTCGTGCGTAAAATTCTATTTGGAATCTTTTTAAAGCATCCTTTAAATCCTCTTTCATCATCCATAGTATTTTTTTTTAATATACTATGAAATTCTAATAATAATGTCTTTGTAATTGGCTCTCCTAATGTGTCAGATACAAAGTCAAATAATTCTAATGAATTCTTTGTTTCTACGACATCCTCAAATTTATGTGTGCCTTGCACTTGTTGATACTCCATAAGATTTAAAACATCTTCTAAAGAAAATGTACTACCTTCTATTTTATTGGAATGATAATTAAATTTATATTTAAAGTCATAGTAATTGCTATTCTTAGCATTTTTAAGTTCTTTAATTTTTTCTATAAGCATGCAGAACTCACTCCTTATATCTTTTATATTTATTGTACACTTATAATAAAAACAAGGCTAGAAAATATTAAATTAAGGTTTTTGTTTTACTACAACATATTATAGGCTATAATTTAGTATAAGAAACAATATTAAATACGAGGAAGTGAAACTTATGTGTAGGTTGAATCCTAAAGTAGATTTTGCATTCAAAAAGCTATTTGGAAGTGAAGAAAATAAAGAAATACTAATTTCATTTATAAATTCCATAGTATCAGAAGATAATCAAATTAAGAACATAGAGCTTAAAAATCCATATAATATTTCAAATTATAGAAAAGGAAAAATGACAATACTTGATATAAAAGCAATAGATGAAAAAGGTACTTGGTACGATATAGAGATGCAACTAGCAGAACAAGGTTTTTATGATAAAAGAGCACTTTATTATTGGTCAAAGGTATACTCAGATCAAATAGAAAGTGGAGATAATTTTGAACTTTTAAGGAAAACTATAGGAATAAATATACTAGATTTCAATTATTTAAAAGAAGAAGATTTTCATAATATATATAAGATTTATAACGAAAACACTCAAAGCGAATTTTCAGATTTATTTGAAATGCACTTTATCGAGCTAAATAAATTTAATAAAGATTACAAAGACTTAAAAACTACCTTAGAGAAATGGGTTAGTTTCTTAAATAGAGCTTATGAAATAGATAAAGATAAAATACCAAAAGAATTAGAAGATGATGAAAACATAAAAAAAGCTATAGAAAAGCTTGATATAATGTATTTAGACAAGGATGAGAGAGAAATATATGAAAATGATCTGAAAGCCTTACGTATTCACAACTCTGAAATTAGAACAGCAGAACAAAAAGGGATACAAAAGGGAGAAAAGAATAAAGCTTCAGAAATAGCCAAAAACTTATTAGACGTTTTAGATAATGAAACAATAGCAATTAAGACTGGATTGACTTTAGACGAAATACAAAAATTAAGGTAATTCATAATAAATAGAGCACCACATGAAAACTGATGTGAACCATCAATTTCTATGTGATGTTATTTTAAGTGAATCCCCTAATCTTCCATTTTCCCCGCATATTCTGAAGAATATCTATTGTGAACCATAGATATGGTAATATTCTTCAGAATAGATATGGCTTAGAATTTATAATATTTTATTGTTTGTTTTCTTTAAATATTTGATAGAATATTTAAGGAAAAGCTTAGTACCGATAATACTAAGCAATCTTAGGACGTTTTATGTTTTAGGGATATTAGATTTTAATTATTGGTTAGAAAATGAACGCTTAATCTTGGGAATCATGGGGGCGTTCTTTTCTGTTGTTATATCAAAAATTATTTTATTTTTTCTTCAAATTCATCTAAACTCTCAGCCATTACCGCAATTTTATTCCAATACTTTAATACATCCATATTATCTTCTTTATTTATAAGACTAATTAAATTCTGTGACACGTTTCCGACTTCACTTAAATTGTCTATTATAGTTTCTTTTAATACTTCTAATCCACCTTCTCTTCTCGCACCCTTTAATCTACTCTGCTCATCCATCATTGCTTTTTCTCTCATTTCTGCAAGCATTACGGCTTTCTTTATCTCTTAATAAAGAAACTCGACTCACATTCGTTCGCTGAGTAAGTGATTCACACCAAATCATAGATTTGGGTTCTCTACTCATAGAGTACGTCCATAGCTTCTTTAATTTCCCCATCAGTTTCCATAAATTCTTCAGTCTCCTTTCCAGTGGGATTTGATAAAAATGTTAACCATTTGTATAACTTCTCATTATATTCTTTATTTGCATTAATAGCTTTATGCTTTTCACCAAACAACTTAAATTTAGGTAACTCAATAAAAATGAATTCCAACAAGTCTGTTAATGATTCTCGGGTTTCTTTTTCAAATAAAGCATAATTCTTAATAAAATTTTCACCTTTCAAATAGTTAAAATTCAATATATTAATTGTAACTGTCCTATTTAAACAAGAATAATCTTCACCTTTTTTCAACTGACTAAGTAACATTTTTGACATATAAAAAATTGTTCTCTTAATCATATTATACTGATTTATAAGTTGTATTTCTACATTTACATTCATACCAATTTCAGTTGTTACATTTAAATCTAAAATACTAAGCTTTTCACTTGCAATTAAAGATACATCTAAGTGTTTTTCTTCAAACTCAACATCTTTAATTGCATTCTTTCCAGTTAGATTTAAAATTGAATTTAAGAAACTAATCAATATATGCTTGTGCTTTTTCATACCAAATAACTTTTGAAAAACCACATCATTTTTAGGGTCTAATATTTTAGTCATTGTCAATACCTCCATTTATTAGTTCTTTTATAGTATTGACTTATTATGATGTTTTTATACGAACAAATATTCTGTAAGAGATTAATTGCCGCCATATCTATTACTTTTCAATTTTCCTACCTCCTTTATTATTTTATGACTCATATTCCGCTAAATTAAATTTAAAATAAAATATTTATCAAAAAATAATTATTTACATCTATTTACAGAAGATTTATACGATTTATCTAGAATATATCTATAAAATACTTTATGGAAGGTGAATTTATGGATATAAATAATGCTTTATTAAATAATATAGAAATGTACTCACATGGAAGAATGAATTTTATTGTAGGTCTTTGTGAACAG
>Ga0302173_10001088_pt1 | contig 13845 bp, 11 predicted proteins | sample I_Fen_N3_1_FD_198785 | JGI IMG/M metagenome (GOLD analysis project Ga0302173, IMG submission 198785) | Peat permafrost microbial communities from Stordalen Mire near Abisko, Sweden - I_Fen_N3_1 | ecosystem: Environmental > Terrestrial > Soil > Wetlands > Permafrost | place: Sweden: Abisko... | reverse complement strand
TGGGCGGCAAGAATCCGATGATCGTGCTCGCCGACGCCGACCTCGACAAAGCCATCCAGGGCGCGATCCTCGGCGGCCTGCTGAACAATGGTCAAGTCTGCGCAGCGGCATCGCGTTTCTACGTGCATCGCTCGATCCACGACGCATTCGTCAACGGCCTCGCGGCAGCAGTATCGGCGTTGCCGATGGGCGCGGGCATGGACGGCGATGCGGTAATCAACCCGCTAGTATCGCGCAAGCAGCAACAAGGCGTGCTCAAACACATTGAGCAGGCGCGCGCGGAAGGTGCGCGCGTTGTGTGCGGCGGCCAGTTGCATGAAGGGGAGGGCTTCTACGTGCAGCCTACCCTGCTGGCTGATGTGGACCACAGTATGGCGGTAGCCCGTGAAGAGGTGTTCGGCCCAGTGCTCGCGGTCATGCCGTTTGACGATGAAGACGCCGCTATCGCCCAGGCCAACGACAACCCCTACGGCCTGGCTGCCAGCCTATGGACCAACGACCTGACCAAGGCACTGAATCTGGTGCCCCGCATCGAAGCTGGCACCGTGTGGATCAACGCACACGTGCTGCTGGATCCGGCGATGCCGTTTGGTGGGGTCAAGCAGTCCGGCATGGGGCGCGAGTTTGGGCGAGCGGTGATTGAGGCTTACACCGAGTTGAAATCGGTGTGCATTGCGCATTGATTGCGACTTTTTTGATTGCTGAAGTGAAAGGCGGCGATACCCGCGTGGTTGGTATCTGGTATCGATCCTTACACTTCCGAAGTTCACCTCCCTAGTCACTGGGCTGATGGTTTACGAACTCTTCTGGAGAGTCTTTTTTTCAAACCGACCCTGCGCCGTCAGCACGGCGCACGGGTTTTCTGGAGCGATTTGCACGTTTGAGCGGCATCTGGTCGATCTGGATTATTGCATTCCCTTCGTTTACCGGCATCTGGGTCCTTATCCAGGCACTGCTGACCGACAACCACATCTCGATTTTCAACCTAGGATATGTCCACGAAACCATGGGCGATTCACATGATGAACGCACCAATGCGGGAAAATTGGGGTCAGATGAACATTTAGGCGAAAACCTTTATCTGACCCCAATTACGTTCCGTGTGTTCCCTAGGTAAAAATCTGCCATAGGTTCAATGGTTTGCAAGGTAAAGAGCTTTCGTCATTGCCGTCCCCATTCCTTTCCACCCATTTCTACCAACCGAGACGCGGCTCGTCGAAAGGAAAAGGCGAGATCATTGGCGGCCGATAATTGTGCCAGTGACACGCCACTTCGACCCGTCGCCGACCACTCAAATTGTTCACCCTCTTTGGTGCGAATCATGGTCGTCGCAAAGGAACTCGAGTTTCCCCCCTTCTCACTGACAAACAACTCTTCATTTCCATCACTGCTTTCAACTTGCGCTTCAAACTCGACAAATAATTCATCGAGCGGGACTTTTGCCGCTAGCACCAAGCGGGTGCGAGATTCATAACACACGTCAATGAGGGTCACGAATCGTCGCGCTTCGTCGAGGTGATTGGCGTCTAATTGCGGCACCCGGTCCATGATGAGGACCTGAAATCGGTCGCAGAGGGAAATATAATCGGCCGCGCCGAGTGGTTGGTAGCATAACTCGGAAAAGTCAAACCAGGCGCACCGGTCATTCAATCGGGCGACCTGGACGGTGCGACCGAAGGGTACGTGAATGGCCTCGGCCTCAGTTTCGGATGCAGTGCCACCAAATATTTCTTTCAACTGCGCCTGCATGTTGTTATCACTATTATTATCGCCGTGAACATCCTTGTTTGACCAAAAATAGGATTGACCATCAGCTCGAGTTTCGAGTCGATAATCCTTGGTGGAATCCTCCATGGAGATAATGTCGAACGTGTGTTTTAACATGTCTATGAATGGCAAAAAGAGGGATCGGTTAATGCCTCCCTCATACAAGGCATCGGGGGAGCGATTCGAGGTGGCCACCACCACGACATTCCAATCTAATAATAATAAAAAAAGTCGTTTCAAAATCATGGCATCGGCAACGTCTGTTACTTGAAATTCATCGAAACAGAGGAGTTGGGCTTCCTGTGCCAATTGCTGCGCAATGATGGGTATCGCATCATCTCGTGGGTGCTTCTGTTTGTAGACAAAGATTCGATGATGGACGTCTAGCATGAATTCATGAACGTGGACACGGCGTTTGGTAATTTTGACGTGTTTGAAGCTGTGGCTGTCATTATTACAGCAAGAATCATCAGGAACATTAACCGACGCGTAAAAGAGATCCATTAGAAAGCTCTTGCCGACCCCGACCGGTCCATGAATGTACATGCCTCGCGGTGGTGGACCAAAAGACCAGAAATGGAATTTCTTTCGAAGAAAGGACTGAGCGGATGCCAAGGATCGCGTCAGTAACAGTAACAGCGGACTGCTGCTTGTAGAGCTGCTCTCTGTCGGTCTGTCGGTGCGCAGGGGTACTGGTGGGAGCGAGGTAAGAGACTCGTGCAGGGCATCGAGTTTTGCCGCCAGAGCGACTTGCGCGTCATCTCGTCGCACCTCCTCCGCATCCACCTTGCGTTCATACGCCGCTGTCACGGGGCCTGTCGGGAGGGACCGCCGAGCAACGCGATGTTGTGCTGCCATATTCTTCATCACCGTCTTCATAATCAACATGATGAGTTTATCAACATGGTAAGGAAAGTACGATCAAGTCCGCTTCTTCCCGCTTTTTTCGATTGTCTCAGGTCTACGAGTAATTGGGGTCAGAAGAAGATTAATGGGAAACCTTAATCTGACCCCGATTTCCGTCCCATTTGCGTCCTAACATTTATTTAGGCTTTCACTGGTTAATTAATCACTGCTGTCGTGCCAAAAAACATCGCCCTCATCCATGTCGTCGGCGTCTGGACTTGCTTTATTTTGGTTTGGATTAAGTTGTTTTCCACGATTCCCTTGCGCTTGGTCATATTGCAGGTTTGTGCCAGCCGAGCCCTTATTGGCGTTAGTTTGATTTCCTTCATTATCTTTCGGATGAATTTTATTTAAGAGTTCACTTATGTCCATTAGATATTCCTTGTGAGATAGGGGTTGTGTGGATGACCCACGGTTTCTATGTGTGGCCTAACGTTTGGTTAAGGGGCGGGCTTTAGCCCGTCCCAGCGAGCGCAGCGAGCGATTTGAACCAGTTGTTAGACGCTCGGATGTACGCATAATTTAAAGCACCACTTTCCTGCTTGTAGCGCGTTGCGCGATAAACCTGGCAAAACGCAATAAATTTGATGTTTCGATGTGGCTGACAAACTGCAATTTCAACGTGCCCCGATAGTGGCGGCGGACGTTCAGTAAACGCAAATCTTGAACCGCTGTAAACCCGAGAGCAGTGGAGCGATGTTGCGAATGTACGCGGTGCGAAACCTAATTAAGCGGAATGCCATTGTCTAACTATTAAATAGACACCAAATGGTGTGATAACGCTTTCACGGGTTTGGTGGATAACATTCCTTGTCCTCTTTGCTTTCCCCTTCTTGTTCGGGTGTTGCAGCGGTCGGATGACCTTATAAGGAGTTATGCACCATGGGTGGAGAGCCACGATAGCTTCGCAGATGCGCGAACGAATTCGCTTCAGACACTACTCGAAACGCGCTGAGCAAGTCTATTCCCAGTGACTGCTTTTGGCCGATAGCTGTCACTCGCGCAGGGCGGCTATCGACCCAAAGCAGACCCTCGCCAGGGTATGCATACGGCCAGAAGCGGCTATTGGGTATAGGACCTATTCAAGCGTCTCGGATTCGATTCCATTGCTCTATGTGTTGAGCCATTTCGCTTTTTACAACCGAAGCCTGCTTTTCCAGGCGACTGATTCCAAGTTGCTTGGATGTGCCGCGAAGCGTTTGGGCTTCGGCATGCGTGAGGATGTAGCAATTGGCTGTTCGTTCACCGTGGACTACAACAACAACCAAAAAATCAAACTCACGCGCGAGCGATCCGATGGTGTTATTCGTGCTCTTGTTGTGCAATTCGGTAGCTTTGACCTGAATTCTTACGATTCGTCCCGACGCCGAGATCGCGGTTATATCGTAGCTATCTTGATTAACTTTAATCGCAGGGTATGCTTCAATTTCGTTCTCAAGCAGGCGCGTTAGAACAAGGTACTCGCCAAATTTACCAATGAACTTCATATTTCTTCCTGTGCAAAATAGGGGAAAGATCTTTTTTCGCCTACTTAAATTACGCATCTGGTTCAGCGCGCTCATGGTTTCACTTCCGCACATAAATCTTCCGTCCTCCCAGCGTCCGGCAATGGACCCCTCCACGAGATGCGGTGCAGACCAATGGATGCTGGCGGGAAATCAAACCACCGCAGTCATTAGGGCTTAGATGGTGAAAGTTTCTTTGGTACGGATTTCGGTTTTGGCTTTGACGTTACTGTCACTGGAGCTAATTTTTTTTGCTGGCTTTTGACCACTGAGGATCTGGCTACTCGTGGCTTAGCTGCACTAGTAGGCTTCGATACGACAATCTTGGCCGATCGCTTGGCGGCTTTTTTGGCAGTGCCAGTAATGGTCATGGAAAGCTGAGTACCACTGCCGATTCGCTTAAAGTAGGCAACATTTTGGTTGTGCACTCTTTCCAGATCCAACCAGTCGCTGCTGGCACCAAGGGAGTCAGCCTTGAACTGATTGTCCTCAAGGACTCGCAGCATTTGCGGGTAGCGTTTCTTATGAAAGTCCCAAGCCGTCAGAAACTTACTTCTGACGTGGGGCAGGGGGTGCGAGCGCATCTGGTCATGGATGTGCTGGAGAAACCTGATTTGGCCGAATACGTCCGGAGCCACATCGCCAACGGGAGGGTTAAACACTGTTGGAAATACGCCGAAAGCGTGTTTGTTGAGGTATTCCAGATGCTGATTCAGATAGACAAAGGAGAACTCTTCGTTGAACCGGGTCAGGTGGAAGGTCTGATTGAACTTGGCACACTCGTTGTCCATGAATAGACCAAGCGAGGGGATGTCCTTCTCAGCCTTGTGAGCCTTGATCAACGCGCTTCCGTAAAAGCAGTCGACATGGTCCAGTTCGTAGTGGAAGAACTCCCCCGCGACCAACGTTGCCCGGAAATAGATGTCTTGTCCGATCAAGCGGTCATGAAGGTCCTCCGCGAACTCCGTCAGATACATGACCAGATACTTCCGGTCGTAATCGTTGGTGGGTGCGTCGTTGTTATAGACCAGGATGGTGTCGGAAAAGACAATCGTTGTGAAACTGTTGTGCTTGTGGACGTTCAACGTGTCAAGGATCGAGTAGACACGAGCCACCTTGCGCGGGTCTTTGGCCACCATTTCGGTAAAGCCGAGGATATCGATATACAGTAGGAAACGGTCCGACATTGCAGTGTTCTTGTGATGTTGGCGACACGCCATCATCGCTGGCTTTCAGTACATTTACCACTATCAAAAAATGCCCCTGACGAGGCCTTAAGTCATCAAGGACTCTTCGGCGGCGGCGTTGGCGCATATCGCCTTTGACTGGATTCGAAGGTGCCTTCGGCGTCGAAGGCAGATAGGGGGCGAACGCTTTCTGGTGTCGCGACTGGAAGGATGGGGGGATTTGGAGCGGTGTCAAGCGTCGGCTTTGGGGCGGAAACAGGCACTCGCCAACGGCCGCTATTGGCCGATTTCTGCCCCTCGTGACAGGCAGAAATCGACCCAAAGTTGACTGTCAACAAGGGGCTGAGTCAGCTCAAGCAAACAGCAATTTTTGAGCCACGCATTCCTTGCAGGAATGCGCCACATAAAATTAATGAATTTTTATTATTGCTGTGTCTGGCGTAGCTTGATTTCAGAACATGGAGAACCGCCTTGAAATCATCCCCTCTCAACTCAGCTGAAAAATTTGATACCTCACGAGCCAATGAGTACGGACGACAGAGCCGTATTGCGCTAGCTGGATATGACGCCTGCCAAGACTTGGCTGCGTGCATGCTGGCGGCAAGCCTGGGCAATACAAGTTCGGCAAAAATACTGGTCGTTGGCGCTGGCGGTACGGCGCAGGAAATTATTGCGATGGCCAAGCTTGAACCGAGTTGGCGCTTCACGGCCGTTGACCCATCCGAGCCAATGCTGGAGGCAGCGAAGCAGCAGTTAGAGGCAAACAACTTGCTTGAAAGAATGGCCATGCATCTTGGGCAAGTTGAAGACCTGGCAGCAGACGAGTCATACGACGCTGCGACCTTGATCGGTGTACTCCATCATCTCGATGGAGATGACGCCAAGCGACAAATTTTACGATCCATTCGGGCTCATCTAAAACCGGGTGCGCCGCTGATTGTCGCGGGGAATCAATACGCTTACGCCAGCCAGCCGTTACTGCTTGCGGCCTGGGGGCAGCGGTGGCGGCAGCATGGAGCCAGCGCGGATGAAGTGAAGGTCAAGCTTGGGAAAATCCTTCAAGGCGCTGATCCTCCACATTCCGAGGCGGCGGTTCAAAAACTCTTGCATGACGCCGGGTTTGGAGACGCTACCCGTTTCTTCAGCAGCCTTTTCTGGGGGGCGTGGTTGTCGTGCAAAGTGGTCTGAACATGATCACGAATGACCGCTTCTGGCCAATTGCTGCCGCTCGAATCAGGCGTAGTTGGCCTAAAGGTAGGCTCACCTTTCGCCGATAAATGAGTGGCAGAGATTGGTTCTGCATCAGGAGTCAAACGCCTGAGCAACTGAATTATAAGGAAGGGTACTTTAAATATTAAAATCAATAGGTTACGGGCTTGATTGTAACGTGGCACGGGTGCAGGCGCGTTGATCTACGGTAGGCTTTAGGCCCTTATTACGTGCCTTCTTCCCACTGGCGCTTGTCCCGGTCTGCGCCAGCAAGACGCAGTCCATGTGCCCCACGACTGAACCCAAAAAACGTGTGCTTTAATATCAGTCTTCAGAATAAGCAATAACCAAATTGCGGCCATTTTCTTTAGCCTTGTAAAGAGCTTTATCTGTAAGCAGCAACAGCTCATCGTGACCTTGGGAACTAAGTGATGGGATATATCCCGCTACTCCGATGCTCACGCTCACTCGTCCCAGTTCAACTGAACTGCTCTCTATATTGGCTTTCTCAACAGCGGTTCTGATTCCCTCCGCGACCAGCACGGCCCCCTTCAAATCGGTGACTGGCAGAATCACAGCCATTTCTTCGCCACCGTATCGCGCCGCGAGGTCTGTAGGTCTACCCACAGCATTTCGCACCAGCGTAGCGACTCGGCGCAAACACTCATCCCCTGCTGGGTGGCCATACGTATCGTTGTATTTTTTAAAGTGGTCAACATCTACAAGCAGAAGCGCGATGGGGGTACGGTTAGACTCGGCTTGGTTGAAGCTCTTGGCAAGAACTTGATCAAATTGTCGGCGATTGGCTGATCCTGTCAGGCCATCTTCAGTAGCCAGTATTTGAAGTTCACCATTGTCAGCCCTCAGTACGATTTCGTCATTAGCTCGCTGTACGATACCCCGCATGGTCCTGAAACCAAGATACAGGATGACACCGAGTGCAGCGGCCGTCGCGATGATGGTGAGAAAGAATCCTCTTTGCCAAGAGGCGAATGCGTAGTCGTCTGTCATTCCGACTGACAATCGAATTGGGTACCGGCTACTGCTGGCATAACCGACCATGCGCTTGGCGCCGTCTACAGGAGAATTAAAAGCGAGCACCCCACGTGAGCTACCGGCCTTGATCGCTTTTGCAACAGGTGTGTTGCCGACATTCACTGCTATCGACTCCGGTATGAACGGATAACGAATAAGCTGAACGCCATCGGTTCGCGTCATGTTGACGACGCCATCTTGGCCAAGCTCCAAGGACCTGAAGAACTCCAGGAAACTTTCTACTCGTAGGGTCGCGAGGGCCACGCCGGCAAACGCGCCTTGAGCATCTTCGAGGCGTATGGATACCGTCATGATCCATTCCCCGGTTGTGCGACTACGGATAGGAGGGCCTATATAAGGGGCGAGACTTTGATTCTTCAGATGGAATTGAAAATACTCACGATCCGCATTGTTACGCTGAGGGGTCATGGCGTTTAGAGTCGTCATCACCCAACGACCATCCGCCGCGTAGAAAAATATTCCTTGAGTCTCGGGCTGCCAGTCTACGAGTGTGCGCGCAACGTCAAGCATTCGCGCCAGATTCTCAGGGGTCTCGCCGTCATGTCGGTAACGTTCAGCCAGCCCGACCAGGATCATGCTCGCGTAGGTAATAGAACTTTCGGCTGAGCGCAGCACAGATGAAGACAAGTTCATAAGCTCGGCATGACGAGATGCTTTTGCGTCACAATATTGATAGTACAGCAGCCCCCCGGTAAAGGTGCATAAGGCGGCGCATGCCACGAAAAGCAGAGTAATGGCTTGCAGGCCCAATCGGCCCGAAGCTGGCATAAGTGACGTAGCAGCAGCTGGAGTGCTGGTCATAGGCAGGCGCCTGTGTGTCAAACGTTAGAAGATGGGGATCAATCCCTTAAAGCTCTGTGGGCCAGAAAGAAGAACGGTTTAGCTGGCACTAAAGCACTGCAGATTCAAAGGGCAGCTTTTAAAGGGGCGATTGGGTTTGGGGCCACGCGGTAGACGTGAGCTGTTTTCCGCGCATGAACTGTCAGACTTAAGGTTTTTGATCGTCTAAACTGTCTTCGCTGATGAAGTCCAAGAGAAGGCTCTCCAGGTGCAGAAGATTGGTTTAGAGCGGCGCAGCAGGCAAGATCTGCCTAAGTATGATCGGGTTAGATCACCCAGATGCCAAAAGATTTTTTACCGTGGAAACTGCAAGATCAATTACATTTCTAACGAGTCGGGTCTGCAATCGGACCGCAAAATCGTAAATCAGATTTAGGATAAAATAGTGTTGGCAGGCCTTCCATCGAGCGCAGGTAAGGGCTCTAGGTGAACGCCGGCATGAACACCCGCCCATTCTTCAATAGCGACTTGTTGACGTGATAAGGCTTCGCTCCAGGTACTGCCTGAAACTTCTCCTGCAACAACCAGCATCATTAAGTGGTTTGTGGTCGCATCTAGGTTTAATAAATGCCTATGAGCATTGAAACGAAAATCGTCGTGCGTATTCACGGTACTACTTTCTAATTAGGCGTGGCCCGGAACTACGGGCCGTCGTGCCTCACAAGCAGTATGCGCCTATTTTGAGGCGCGCTGTTGTGATTCATCTGGAAGACTAATGGTCCCTGTGATCCATATGGGTGGTAGGCGTTGGTCAGTCGAAGCGCGCCCATGGTCAGCAAACGTTGACTACTACGGCTGCGCGAATTGCTAATCACGGGGCATTCGTTAAATGCCCCCCACATGAAGGACCACTCCGGTGGGTTTGTTTGCGCCCGGCGGTCACTAGTCTCCCAAGGACGGGCATAACATTTTTAGGCCGGGTAGTTTTTTAAAATTCAAACGAGTGCGTTCTACGACTACAACCAATCTTATTGGATAGCTTTCGGATGTAACTTTACATAAGGGATGTTATTGGTAATCCTGCATGTCACACCCGCGCGGCGCGCTCGATCCCGCTTATGGCGTCGGCCACTTTCTCGGCCAGCTCGGCCCCTGCCGCAAACATGGCCTCTTGCGTTTGGTGCACTTCGTCATGCAGCCGTTGCAACTCCAGGGGCGACACTTTGGCGATGTTGGCCTTGGCCAGCGCCGTCATAGCGGTATCCCAGGCTTCCTTGGCGAACTGATAAGCCTCACATGCAGGTTTGAGGGTGTCACTGTCGATCATTGGCACGGCTGGAGGTTCCTTGCTCTTCAAAACGCACGTTATCGAAAGGCTTGCCACAACTGAAAGCAGAAAAATTCCACTAAAAGAAAGCCGGCAGCTAGGCCGCTAAGCCAGGAGGGGATCAAAAAACCACATATCCGCTCGATGACCTGGTGCGAAAATACTTTAATGTCAGGCCGATTGCAGCCTCTCGTGAAGGGTAGTGTGTAAATCCTGGAAGTCACGTTGGTACAAAAGTGGTACGCAGATTTCAGTTTGGTGATGCAGGGCACGGAATACGTGGTTTACAGGATTAGTATTTCCAATCCATTACCGACAAATCTGGTGATTTTGCGCGCGATTGGCAGCAATCGACCCAATGCGGCCAGTCGCACCGGCCCGTTCTTGAGATACCATCAGGATCAGGGTAGACGATGAACTTGGATATTGGCGGGCCTGAACGGGGGGCGATGTTAGGGAACGCACGATGGAATTGAGTTGGCCAGCACAGTCATTGGGAGCTTCTAGGAAGGGAATATGATTTTCGACGAGGACGATCGCTTTGAGCGATGGATTAAGGTTTCTATTGGGTTGATGAGGTTCGAGCCCCATCTTATGGGGCTAGTTCAGAGCCTCGGGGACATGGACGTTAAGTTATGTGGAACTGACGAAAAGCTTGTGGATGACTACTGCCAAAAAAATATCTCACCCGCATACGAAGATATTCAAGGACATGTGACCCAGTCATACCTATGGGTACTTGGTGCCTATGAAGTCGTTCGAACGTTGACTCAGCGATTGTCAGAAAATCAGTGCAACGATCCACCCCAGATTTTTGAGATTTTTAAGCAGGTCAAAGCAAGATTTGCTCGTGTAAGAGTTCCGCTGGCGAAGTTTGAGCCAGCATCAATCCATAAAAAGACAGATAGTCATATCGCCTACCCTGGGTTTGCTTTTGACATTGGCATCGCTTGGCAGGTAAATGAGGGCGTCATCGTCTCTCGTCGCGAGCTTTCTGATGCGCTATTGAATGTGCTTGAACACGCTAGGGTGGAAACCTTGCGCAGGTCACCGAGCTAACAAATGTATTCAACGTCAGCTACTGGCCGGCTTCTGCCTGTCGTGACCGGTAGACGTCTATCCATAGCGAACGTCTGAGTCTGCAGGCACGTTCCCTCTAGCGTACAATTCATCCGTGTCAACAATTCAGCCGATCAGGCAGAGCTGTGTCACTGATAGACATCTCGCGTAGATACCGAAAAAATTGAAGCCCGTCGTAGTCCGCCTACCTGGACCACTCTGCCAACAGCACCTTTGGCCATCACACGGCACTAAGATTGCGTACACCAAACCTCATGGCTCAAACAAAAACCGAGAACCCACACGTGCCAAGCAACTTCTTCATGCGTGCCCGAATTTACAGTTTCCTGATGCAAAAAAACTGTCTCCCATAAAAAAAATTTTTTCACTTGCTCTATGGAGCACCCTTTCAACCGTCACCATTGCAGCTTTCGCAGTGAAAGTGTCGATCGATCAACTGGACGCGAACAACACAACATCAGCCAAGGGGGTTTATAAAGATTATTTGAGTCTTGCCTTGGCGAACCCAGAGTACGCGGGTGCCTCCTACCCTTTGTACGCCCCCCGATACAGCCACTTCAAATACGGCTCCAATCAGCGAGAGGCATACGAGTTTTTCGTTTCGCTGTTGCTGCACTCGGTCGACGAAATACTGAGCACTCCGGAGAAGAAGCACTGGAAAAAAACATTGATAATGCAACTCTCGTATCACGCGTTGTATTTGAACACTCTAGAGTTTGGTCCGGAATCATATTTGTGTGAAACCCGAGACCTTATCGTACTAGGCATCGAGGCGTATGCCGAGAGCCAATATGAATACAGCTCGGCTATGAATCATATAAGGCTCGATAAAAAAATTCGGTGTACAGAGCAGGAATGGAGGAAGGAAGAGAGCGAACAAAGTGAGTGAGGACAGCATTTTCGGTTATTCAAGGCCGATAAGCATCTGCTGGAGCTTACAGCACAAGTTATGGCGACCAGTTTGGCGTTGAAGTTGGCTATCACCGAATGCTGTTTGCTTTATAAAAGAAGTAATGTTGGTACGAAAGTGGTACGCAGCTTTCAGGTCGGCTCTGTAGAGCAAGGAATACGTGGTCTACAGGATTAGTAATTCCAATCCATCATCGGACGCGGTGGGGGAGGGCGGCTGCGGCGATAATAGGCTGCTTTCGAACCTTTGCAGCCGTTCAGGGTGTCTACGAAACCTGGGGCGATTCAGATCAACCACTCCAGCCCTGGGAATTCTCTACTGATTCGTGACAATCTAAAGCCAGCCACCTACCAAGACTCAAGAGAACTATGAATGTCGCTACCAACCAAAACGCCCCTTCGCAACGTTTACATGCGAGCACTAGCGAGCGTCAACGACCAATTGTGCCTCACTCTGTTTATGCACGAAGATGTCGCTGCGCGATGGCAGGAGTTAGCGACGTTGCGCCCGACTGAATTCACGAGCGAAGTGTTCCCTGGCAACGAGTTCGCCGAGCGAATACACGTTCCTATGACACGCCTGTTGTCGTTTCGTGATGCTCAACTCAATACATCACTGGGAGTGAGCTTCGCTTTCGCAGTCGAGCAATTGCTTCTCTTCATTGAGGCTGTTTTACGGCACTGGGGAGATATGGCTGAAACCCCGATTAAACTGGCTGATCCCATCGATGAGACCTTGAATGAGCATTTGGTGACGCTTACTGTGCCAATAGAACACTCATTGCTAAGGACGGTTAAATACCTGAGATTAAGGCGAAACCACGTAATCCACGGGGCGACTGAGCTTACGAGCGAGTACTCGAGGCTCCTGAAACACGACGCACCAGGTCTTCAGAGATTCTGGGAGGCACGCTCATCCATCCCCGGCCTGATTTTCGGAGACAAATCTCCAACAACCTTTTCTCCGAGTGAGACGATTACGTTGGTCAAGCTCGTCAGGGTGTGCCTTGAAGAGATTGATACTATCGTTGCTGGTCAGCTGCGGCCAAATTGGATCTTCAGCTCAATCAATGCGGGGCTTTTGAAGAATCGTCATGAACTACGCGTGAGAAATCCGGTGGTGGTGGGCCGAAGAATTCGAAAAATCAAGCATCATTCGGGCTCGATGTATGGTCTGCACGTTCAAGCTTCACATATTGCGAGCGCTCTGGGCGAGTCACTCCAATAGATAAGTCAATACGATGCAAAGGCCTGCCATATCGACTCCGCTGACAGAGCGCTTTTGGCCGTTTTCTGTCCGTCGCCACCGCCAGGTTATGGCCAATTTCAGCAGCTCGCGAGATGCACCAGACGGTCTTCAGTATCCTTATGCTGCTATGCCAATAGGATGGAACTATGCCGCTGAAAACCCGCAACTTTATTCTTGAAATCCTCGAAGATCTGGGCATCGGTGATTACTCTGCCCGCCCCTTTGACTGCGCCTTCGAACTGGTCGCCGCACCACCCAGCCGCAAGCGCCTGATCATGATCGGCTTCAACGGCTCCCTCGCTGACGCCATCCATACCAATGCCGGCGCGGTACAAGCTGGTTACGAACAACCTGCGTTTTCCAATGTCGCTCATGGCCTGGAAGGTGGCTGGGGTACAAAGACTCTGGCACGGCGATTGACAGAGTTACCAACTGAACTTGGATTTAACTGGCGCGATACCCTCTATACCAATGCTTTGCTGCTTTGCTCCTCCGATGCGGCGTCGATACAAAAAGTCGCGCGACAATCTGCTGCGGCGAGCCTGGAATCGCTAATACGCAAATCGATGGATTTTTTCGAGCGGGTGACTGTGCCTCTCGCCGAACCAGAATTGATCATTGCTTACAGTAACGGATTGCAAAGCCCATCGGCTGCCAAAATTCTTTGGGAGACATTTGGAAGTGGAGAGGCACTGGACCACATCGATTCGTCTTCCTACCGAGCGACTTACGGCTTCACCGCGACCATTGGTAGTCGTAAGGTGCCGGTTGTGGGAATTCGGCATATGTCGAGATTTGTGCCGAGCATTGAGGCAATAAAGCTGGCTTGGGAGCAACAGAAGGCTCGTAGCGGCTTGAATCGCCCCGGGT
>Ga0302173_10001087_pt1 | contig 13845 bp, 10 predicted proteins | sample I_Fen_N3_1_FD_198785 | JGI IMG/M metagenome (GOLD analysis project Ga0302173, IMG submission 198785) | Peat permafrost microbial communities from Stordalen Mire near Abisko, Sweden - I_Fen_N3_1 | ecosystem: Environmental > Terrestrial > Soil > Wetlands > Permafrost | place: Sweden: Abisko... | reverse complement strand
ATATTATTGCAATAGGTGCATCCACAGGTGGAACTGAAGCATTAGAAGAAGTATTAATGAATTTGCCAAGAGAAATACCAGGAATCGTAATTGTCCAGCATATGCCTCCGATATTCACCAAAATGTATGCCCAAAGACTTAATAACAGTTGTATGATTGAAGTGAAGGAAGCAGAAAGTGGAGATAAGATTTTACCTGGAAGAGCACTGATAGCTCCGGGAGGTAAACATATGAAAATCGTTAAAGATATAAATGAAAATTCATATTCTGTTTATTGTTTTGAAGATGAAAAAGTGAATGGACATTGTCCTTCGGTTGATGTATTGTTTTATTCTGTAGCTGAATACTGCGGTGGTAAGGCTTTAGGAGTGATTCTTACTGGTATGGGACACGATGGTGCCAGTGGTCTTTTAAATATGAGAAAAAAGGGAGATAAAACTTTAGGACAAGATGAGGCATCATGTATTGTTTATGGGATGCCCAAAGTTGCTTACGAGATCGGTGCAGTAGAAAAGCAGGTGGCACTAAAGGATTTTCCAAGAGAAATATTAAAGATATTAAAAGAAGCAGAATTATGATGAAGATAATAGGAATAGGTGATTACGCAGTAAGCGATTGTGAGGATGACTCAATTAAAACATTTGCATTAGGCTCTTGTATAGCCCTTGTTATCTACTGTCCTAAGGAAAAGCGGTTAGGGATGGTTCATATAGCCCTTCCAGATTCCAATATCATAACAGATAAAAATAGAAAATTCAAAAAAGGATATTTTGCCGATATTGCGGTACCAATGCTTTTTGATAAAGTATGTGGTGGATTTGTAAATTATAAAAAAGAATATAGAGTTTCGATTTTTGGTGGTGCATTATCAAATAATAAAAAAGATGTATTTAACGTAGGTCGGACTAATATAATAAAAATCAATGAAATTCTTACTCAGAATAATGTAAGTTTCGAATCACTACATACGGGTGGAAATTATAGTAGAACTATCGAAATAGATGTTAAAACAGGTACTACGAATTTATATATGCAACCTATTAATATATAATCAAGACATATAAAAAGAGGAATAAAAATGAGAATACTGATAGCAGAAGATGATTTAGCAAGCAGAAAATATCTGCTAAAAATTTTGGAACCATATGGAGAGTGCGATTTTACTGTAAATGGAATAGAGGCTTTGGATGCTTTTTTATTGGCGATAGATGAATTAAAACCATATGATTTAATATGTCTTGATATTATGATGCCCAAAGCGGATGGGATGAAAGTCCTTAAAACAATCAGACAAATAGAAAAACAAAATGGCACTGCCGATGCACAAAAAGTAAAGATAATAATGACAACGGCGTTAAACGATACTGAAACAATAGATAATTCGTATGATATCGGATGTGAGGCATTTGCAACAAAGCCCATCGATGCTGAAAAATTAATTAAAGTTATTAGAAAATTAAAATTAATAGAATAGCATAAACTTGACAACTTAGGATTACATAAAGGGGAATGTTATGAGCGAAGCTTTATATGAATTACATTTAATAGAAGATAATAAGTATAAATTTTTACTTGAATTAATGAATGAAATAGTGTGGGAGGTTAATTTGACTACACACAAATTGGAAATCATAGGTAAATCTAATGACTTATCAGAGTATAATAACACGGATCTAGATACATTGTTAGATTATGCTGACAAAATAATCATTCCTGAAGATAAAGATATGGTAAAAGAAGAATTTGAAAAATTTATATATGGTAATTCTTTTTTATTAAATATACAATGCAGAATCATTACAAAATTCGGTCAATTAAAATGGATATTAGTAAATGGCAAAAAGATTAAATATCAAAATAATTCTGAAAATATTATAGCAGGTACAGTTACAGATATTACGGGAAGAAAAAAAACAGAGGAACAGATCATATTTAGGGCATTTCACGATCAATTGACCAATTTACCTAACAAGGCATTTTTTATGGATGAGCTAAAAAAAATAGTAGATAAAGCTCAAGATATCAATATTAAAAGTGCGGTGTTTTATATTGATATAGATAATTTTAGTATCGTGAATGATAGCTACGGTCATAATTATGGAGATGTACTGTTAAAGTTAATGGCACAACTTATCAAGTCTTGTATTAGAGATTATGGAATGGTTGCAAGAATAGGTGTAGATGAGTTCTTGGTTTTGATTCCCGATATAAAAAACATTATGATTTTAAAAGCAATTAGTAAATCAATCCTCGACAGTTTCCAAAATCCATTTGAAATTCTAGATATTTGCACATATGTAACAACTAGTATTGGGATATATGTTTTTCAGGCAAAAGGTCAAAATCCAGATCAAATATTTAGAAATGCAGATATTGCAATTCACCAAGCAAAATTAGAAGGGAAAAACATTTGTGCTTTTTATTCTAATGAAATAGAATGTGCTATTAAAAGAAAGAAAATAATAGAAAGTAAGTTACAAAAAGCTTTGGAAAATGATGAGTTTGAAATTTATTATCAACCTCAGATTAATATAATTCATAATAGACTAAGGGGATTTGAAGCATTGATTAGATGGACGTCCCCCGAACTTGGAAATGTAACGCCAGCTGAATTCATTCCAATAGCGGAAAAGACAGGTCTAATTAATAAAATTGGAGAATTTGTATTAAGAGGAGCTTGTATTCAGGCAAAAGAATGGAAGGATAAAAAATATTCATTTGATACAATCAGTGTGAATGTATCGCCTAAACAGTTGCTAAACACATGCTTTTTCGAATTAGTTGAAAAGATACTTGAGGATAGTAAATTGGATCCTAAATATCTGGAAATTGAAATAACAGAAGGAACTTTGATAAAATATATGGAAGAAGATTCAAAATTATTAGAGAAATTAACAGGCAAAAACATTAAAGTATCCATTGATGATTTTGGAACCGGTTATTCCTCATTAAATTATTTAACGGTATTACCAATCAGTACACTAAAAATTGATAAATCTTTTATTGATAAGATATGTATAGATGATAAATCATTAGCAATTGTGGAGTGTATCATAAGCCTTTCAAAAAAACTGGGGTATGATGTTATAGCGGAAGGTGTTGAAAATGAAGATCAAAAGAATTTGCTAAATTGTATAGGGTGTACCTGTATTCAAGGGTATTATTACTGCAAACCAATTCCAGCATCTAAGCTTAAGGATACATTTGATGATAAGGGGATTTTGTATGCTTAATAAAGGGATAAAGGAAACCAATGAAAGCATAAGTAGTGAAAGCATAAGTAATGAAATTGCCCTTAAATTAAAAGTGGAGGAAAATGAAAACAGAATTGCTGGAATATACAATTCAATCCCGTGTGGAATTGCATATGGCGAGTTAATATTAGACGAATGTGGTAATCCCATTGATTATAAGTGCTTACATATGAATTACTATATGCAAAATGTAATTGGAATAAATCCAGAAAATGATCCTTTTGAAGATTCATTAAAGAGGCTCCCTAAAATTGGAAAAGATTGGTTTTGTTTGTTTAGAGAAGCAGCGATGAATGGTAAATCATTTGTTTTTGAGGATTATAATGAGATCATGGGTAAGTATTATAATGTTAATATCTATTCACCAAACCCAATGCAATTTACAATATTAGTAACAGATAATACGCAGAATAAGAAAAGTGCACTTGAATTAAATGAAAAATATGAAGAACTACAAGTGATTTATGAAGAGCTGACGGCTACTGAAGAAGAACTCCGAACGAATTATATCGAGTTAGAAAGAGCGCAAGTAGAAGTAGAAAAAGCGAATATGGCGAAAAGTCAATTTCTTGCGAATATGAGTCATGAACTGAGAACTCCACTTAATGGAATTATAGGGGGGGCACAGCTACTTAATCTTAGTGTACTAAGTGAGGAACAAAGTGAAAGTGTTAAGATAATCGAAAAATCTTCAGATCACCTTTTAAAACTTGTAAATGATATCCTTGATTTATCGAAAATGGAATTTGGTAAGTTAGAATTGTATCACAAAAGATTTAACTTCGTAGAATTAATGGATTATGTTATTAAAGATTTAAAACTGCTTGCAATTCATAAAAACATAGAAATAATATATCATATTGATCCATTTATTAACAAAGAAATAATAGGGGATCGTTTCCGACTTAAGCAGGTTATAAATAATTTGATCAGTAACGCTGTAAAGTTTACTGAGCATGGGCATATATATTTTAAGGTGATACAACTCAGTAAAACTGCGGACGAGACAGAACTTAAATTTATAGTGGAGGACACTGGAAAAGGTATAAAAGAAGATTTTAAATACGATATCTTTAATAAATTCACACAAGAAGAATTAAGTTATACAAAGAAATTTGGCGGTTCAGGGCTTGGGCTTGCTATAGCGAAAGAACTTGTGAAAATAATGGGTGGAGAAATTGGATTTGATAGCAAAGTTAATATTGGATCCATGTTCTATTTCACAGCAACCTTTAAAAATGTTACGGATGAAAATAATAATATAATGAACAACGAAAATTCTTTCATGCCACTAAAAAAATTAGATAGTAAAAACATACTTGTAGTGGAAGATAATGAGATAAATTTAAAAATAGCTACAACTTTTTTAACGGAATTAAATTGCAAATATGCATGTGCTCATAATGGTAAGGAGGCGCTTGATTATTTGGAAAGCAATAAAGTTGACATAATATTAATGGATATACAAATGCCTATTTTAAATGGTTATGATGCTACAAAGATAATTCGAAATAAAGAAAGAGAAACAGGAGAACATAAAATAATTATAGCTCAGACAACATATACTATGGAAGGAGATAGAAAAAGATTCCTTGATTGTGGAATGGATGATTATATCACTAAGCCCTTTGATATTGAGACATTAATTGAAATACTAAGTAAATATTAAGTGTTTCAATTAATAGTAATAGTGGAAAAAACCTTTTATGGAGCGGTAATTAAGGAAACGTTTCTTTAAATAGAATAAAGAGCGTGATAGGCCCTAGACTGATAATATATAGTTTGGGCCTTTTTGTTATCCTAAAATATAAAGAGTGAAAACTTTAATCTTATTTTAATATCAGCCGTTATAAATATTACACCTATTTAATATTACTAGTGCTATATTGTTATAATAAACCAAAAGAATAAAAGCATTAGCTATAAAAATCAATCAAAAAGAATGGAGTGAAAAGAAATGGTGAATTCAATTAATCAATATATATTTTATATTGTCATTTTAGTTTTATTGGCAATTCCATTAGGGCTGTATATTGGCAAAGTTATGAATGGAGAAAAGGTATTCTTATCAAAAATATTAGTTCCCTGTGAGAAATTAGTTTATCGATTTTTGAAAATTGACAGCAGCGAAGAAATGAATTGGAAAAAGTATGGAGCATGTATTCTCTGGATTAGTGGAATCAGCTTTGCAGTACTATTTTTAATTCTATTATTACAAGGTGTTTTACCTTTTAATCCGCAAGGCATAAAAGGAATGAGCATACCTTTAGCATTTAACACTGCAGTAAGTTTTGTTACAAATACGAACTGGCAAGCATATAGCGGAGAAGTGCAAGCATCTTACTTTACACAAACCTTAGGATTTACAGTTCAAAATTTCGTTTCAGCAGCAGTTGGAATTTCTGTATTATTTGTTGTTATTAGAGGATTTATAAATAAACAAAAGGAACAGCTAGGAAATTTCTGGGTAGATTTTACAAGAATTATTTTATATGTTTTGATTCCATTATCAATCATTCTAGCTGTATTATTAGTATCACAAGGCGTTGTACAAAATCCTGGTTCCTATGAAACAGTAAATTTAGTACAGCCAATCACATTAGATAATGGTGAGACGGTTACGCAAGAAATAGTTCCAATGGGATTAGCTGCAAGTCAAGTTGCGATTAAGCAAATTGGAACAAATGGAGGAGGATTTTTTGGAGCTAACTCAGCGTTTCCATTAGAAAATCCAACCATACTTTCAAACATACTCGAAATGTTATCAATACTTTTGATTCCAGCAGCACTTTGCTTTACGTTTGGAAGAAATATTAAGAACAAAAAACAAGGCATTGCAATATTTTCAGCAATGTTGATCGTCTTATTAGTTGCACTAACAATTACTGCAATCAGTGAACATTCTGGAACACCACAGGTCACAAGTAATACTTCGGTAGATACAAGTACGGTTAACCAGTCCGGAGGAAATATGGAAGGCAAGGAAGCAAGATTTGGTATAGCCTCTTCCGTAACCTGGTCTGTATTTACGACAGCGGCTTCAAATGGGTCTGTAAACTCAATGCTTGATTCTTATACGCCAATGGGAGGATTGTCATTAATGTTGCTGATGCAGCTTGGTGAAGTAATCTTTGGTGGGGTTGGTTGCGGACTATATGGAATGATAGGATTCGCAATATTAACGGTATTTATTGCAGGATTGATGGTTGGTCGAACACCAGAGTTTTTGGGTAAAAAAATCGAACCTTTTGAAATGAAAATGGCAGTATTAGCCTGTCTTGCAACACCAGTAGCAATATTAGTAGGAAGTGGAATCGCAACGCTAGTCCCTTCTATAACGGATAGTTTGACAAATTCAGGATCTCATGGCTTTTCGGAAATATTATATGCATTTTCTTCAACTGGAGGCAATAATGGTTCCGCATTTGCAGGGTTTGCTGCAGATACTCCATTTTTGAATATTTCACTTGGAGTCGTTATGTTATTTGCAAGATTTGTGCCATTGGTAGCGATGTTAGCTATCGCTGGAAGTCTTGCTAAAAAGAAAAAGATAGCTATTACAAGCGGTACTTTATCAACGACCAACATGATGTTTGTATTCCTATTAATATTTGTAATATTATTAATAGGAGCATTAAGCTTTTTCCCAGTGTTGGCACTTGGTCCAATTGCAGAGCATCTTAAAATGTTAATGTAGACAGGAGGCGGTTAAAATGAGTAATAATAAAAAAAATGGTAGTATAGATAAGAAAATGATTACATTAGCAATCAAAGAGTCATTTAAAAAATTATCACCTAAAATACAAATAAATAATTTGGTTATGTTTTTAGTTTATGTATGTGCAATTTTGACAAGTGTGTTATTCGTACTTTCGTTATTTGGTATAAAGGATGCACCGTCAGGCTATATATTCGGAATAGCAATTATTTTATGGTTCACAGTTTTATTCGCAAATTTTGCGGAGGCAATAGCAGAAGGTAGAGGAAAGGCTCAGGCTGATTCACTTCGTGCAGCAAAAAAAGATGTTATGGCTCATAAAATTCAATCCTTAGATAAAAAGGATAAGCAAGAATCAATATCATCTGCTTTGTTGAAAAAAGGCGATTTGGTATATATCAATGCTGGTGAGCAGGTCCCTGCAGATGGTGAAGTTGTTGAAGGCGCTGCATCGGTTGATGAAAGTGCTATAACTGGTGAATCCGCTCCCGTAATTAGAGAAGCTGGAGGCGATAGAAGTGCAGTGACTGGTGGAACTACAGTCCTTTCAGACTGGCTTGTAATTGAAGTGACCAGTGAAGTAGGAGAAAGCTTCCTTGATAAGATGATTGCAATGGTGGAAGGCTCTGCAAGAAAAAAGACACCAAATGAAATCGCTCTACAGATCTTTTTATTGGCTCTAACAGTTATATTTATACTTGTAACTGCATCATTATTTTCATTTTCAGTATTTTCTTCCAAACAGGCAGGGATTGTAAACCCAATCTCAATCACGTCATTAATAGCACTTTTGGTTTGTTTGGCCCCAACGACAATAGGAGCATTATTATCTTCAATTGGTATAGCGGGAATGAGCAGATTAAATCAAGCAAATGTCTTAGCTATGAGTGGTAGAGCAATAGAAGCTGCTGGTGATGTTGATATTCTTATGCTTGATAAAACAGGAACAATTACACTTGGAAACAGACAGGCAAGTGAATTTATGCCAGTTGATGGTCATAGTGTTGAGGAACTTGCTGATGCTGCTCAATTATCTTCATTACCAGATGAAACACCGGAAGGAAGAAGTATTGTAGTACTTGCAAAAGAAAAATTTGGCATCAGAGAACGTAATTTAAATGAACTTAATATGGAATTTGTTCCTTTTTCGGCTATGACGAGAATGAGCGGTGTTAATATTAAGGACAGTGAAATACGTAAGGGTGCAGCAGATTCTATGAAGGAATATGTGCAGAGTCATGGTGAAATATATAGTGAAGACTGTGATGAAGTGGTTCAAAAGATCGCAAAACAAGGTGGAACACCACTTGTCGTCTCAAAAGATCACGTCATTATTGGTGTAATTTACTTAAAGGATATTGTTAAATCCGGCGTAAAAGAAAAATTCGCAGATATGAGAAAAATGGGAATTAAGACAATCATGATAACCGGTGATAATCCATTAACAGCAGCTGCAATTGCGGCAGAGGCAGGTGTTGATGATTTCCTTGCTGAAGCTACGCCAGAAGGAAAGCTATCAATGATAAGAGATTTCCAAGCGAAAGGACATCTTGTAGCAATGACAGGTGATGGTACAAATGATGCTCCTGCTTTAGCACAGGCCGATGTAGCAGTGGCAATGAACACCGGCACACAAGCTGCCAAAGAAGCAGGAAACATGGTAGATTTGGATTCCTCACCTACAAAATTAATAGAAATTGTAAGAATTGGTAAACAACTTTTGATGACAAGAGGCAGCCTTACAACATTTAGTATCGCAAATGACCTTGCAAAATATTTTGCTATTATTCCTGCTTTATTTATTGGAATATATCCGGAATTGACAGCTTTAAATATAATGAGACTGCATAGTGCACAAAGTGCAGTGTTTGCAGCAATCATATATAATGCCCTGATTATTATTGCACTCATTCCGTTGGCGCTAAAGGGCGTAAAATATAGAGAAGTTCCAGCAGGAAAACTATTGTCACAAAATCTTTTAGTATATGGTCTTGGCGGTATCATAACACCATTTATATTTGTTAAACTGATTGATATGTTAATTGTTGCAATAGGCTTAGCCTAGGAAATGAGGAAATTATGAAAAATATAAAATCAATATTACCCAAAGCTGCTGTTTTAATTTTAATTATCACAATAATTTGTGGAGTGATTTATCCCCTTATAATAACTGGAATATCACAATTATTCTTTAATAATAAGGCAAATGGAAGTATCATTGAAGTAAATGGTGTAAAGTATGGTAGCGAACTTCTGGGTCAGCAATATACGGGTAATGAGTATATGTGGGGCAGAGTTATGACTGTAGATACATCGACATTTACCGATAGTGATGGCAATTCAGTTATGTATGCAAAAGCAGCATCTAATTTAACACCAGCAAGTGATGAATATAAAAGGTTAATTGCTGAACGTGTACAAAAAATAAAAAATGCGAATCCAGATGCAGATACCGATAAAATACCAGTAGATTTAATAACTGGTTCAGGAAGTGGAATTGATCCAGATATCAGTGTTGCGGCTGCAAAATATCAGGCTGAAAGACTTGCGAAAGCTCGTAATTTAAGTGCAAGCGATGTTAATCAAATTATTGATAAATACACAACTGGTAGATTCTTAGGCGTGTTTGGAGAAAGTACAGTGAATGTTTTGAAAGTAAATCTTGCGTTGGATGGTATCTTGAAATAAGTAATGGTATAATATATATAGATTTGAGGGTGGAAAATTAGATTGAAAGGTGTTGCGCGAATAACCATTTATAATGATGTATTTGCCTTGCCTTTCCTTCAAACAGCAGAAAGTGCTGTTTTCAGCCGGTCTGCGGCGAAATGCATCATTATAAATGGTTATTCGCCGGATATGTTTCAAAATAAATTTGACCAGTCAAATCAAAAATATATTTATAGAGTTAAGGGCGCAGGTGTTGAACGGACAACGATTTATAAATGGTTATTCGCCGGATATGTTTCAAAATAAATTTGATTAATGAAATCAATAATATATTTATAAATTAAGGCTAGATGTGGGAAATAAAGCAAATCGGAGATTTGCTTTATTTCCATATATTCGTTTGTTGCGCAAACAGGTATAAGTATGAAAGGAAACTGACCGATTAAGGTCCTTTTACATAATTTGGGAGGGGGAAGTGTTACACGCATGCGTGTGATACTCATGGTGTGAAAATGAGAGAGAATTATCGAAATCCTGATGCAATTTTAAAGTATATTGAAGAAAATGAATTGCAGCAAGGAAAAGGAAAATTGAAAATATTTTTTGGATATGCGGCAGGTATAGGAAAAACCTATGCTATGTTAGAGGCTGCACATGTTGCAAAATCAGCAGGATTAGATGTCGTAATCGGCTATGTGGAGCCACATACAAGACCTGAAACAATAGAATTGACTAAAGGATTGGAACTGATTCCAACAAAATCCATTGGTTATAATAATATTATACTCAATGAGTTTGATTTGGATGCAACGTTAAAGAGAAAACCTCAGATTGTTCTGGTAGATGAACTTGCCCACTCTAATCCCAAAGGCTGTAGACATGAAAAAAGGTATCAGGATATTAAAGAACTGCTTACTGCAGGAATTGATGTATACACGACTGTAAATGTTCAGCATCTGGAAAGTTTAAATGATATGATTGCAGGAATTTCGGGAATTATTGTAAGAGAGAGAATTCCAGATTCTGTATTTGATGAAGCAACGCAAGTGGAATTGGTAGATATTGAACCAGAAGAATTATTAGAACGGTTAAAACAAGGGAAAGTTTATAAAGATAAACAGGCTAGGAATGCATTGAACAACTTTTTCACTATAGATAATCTAGTTTCACTTCGAGAAATTGCATTGCGAAGAATGGCTGATAGAGTGAATTTGATACAGGAAAAAACGGCGCTTAGAAATAAAGAGTCGGAAGGAATATCGGTCGAGCATATTTTGATATGTTTATCACCATCACCTTCTAATGAAAAAGTCATAAGGCAAGCGGCTAGAATGGCAAGCGCTTTTCATGGTAAGTTTACCGCTTTTCATGTCGAGACTTCTGATTTTACTGAATTATCAAAAGAAAATTTAAATAGGCTGAATAGAAATACAAGACTTGCAGAACAATTAGGAGCTAAAATAGTAACTTCTTATGGTAGTGATATCGCAGAGCAAATCGCAGAGTATGCAAAAATCGCAAGGGTATCAAAAGTTGTACTTGGTAGAACATATACAAAAAGGACAATGTTTTCTATAAAAGAAAGCTTTTCAGAAAGACTGACAAAATTAGCACCACAATTAGAAATCTTTTTGGTACCAGACGCGTATGAAAAGAAATATGTTATAAGAAGAAAAATCAACATAAGTACATTACAAAGAGCAAATGTTTTTAATGATGTTATGGCATCAGTAGGAATAATGGTTGTCGCAACATTAATTGCACAGTTATTTAGTTATTTGAATTTTAGTGATGCAAATATAATAATGGTATATATACTAAGCGTTCTATTTACGTCCCTTGCTACAGGGCAAAGAGTCTATAGTGTGATTTACAGTATTGCAAGTGTGTTTGTATTTAATTTCTTTTTTATTGAGCCAACTATGACATTTACGGTAAGCGATCCGCAATATATTGTGACGGTTGTTATTATGTTTGCGACCGCATTTATTAGCTCTTCACTAACACAAAAAGTAAAAAATCATGCTAGGGAGGCAGCAAAAAAATCTTATCGAACTGAAATCCTTTTTGAAACAAGTCAGAAGTTACAAAAGGCAGAAAATTCAAAAGAAATAATTATAAATACAGCAGAACAATTAGGAAAACTACTTGAGAAAAATATCTATTTTTTCTTTGGTAATCCTGAATATAATAAAGATCCTTACGTGTATAGGCTTGCGGATAAGCCGGAATACGATTTGAATAAAGAGGAACTTGCAGTTGCAGAATGGACGTTTAAGAATAATAAACATGCTGGATTTTCAACTACAACACTACCCGGAGCAAAGTGCCTATATCTTGCGGTACGCAACAGTGAAAAAGTATTTGCAGTAGTTGGAATTGCGATGGAGGAAAAAGAAATTCCTGCATTTGAAAAAGATATGATGAGTGCTATTTTAAATGAATGTTCATTTGCGCTAGAAAAAGAGGAATTGATAGGGGCACAAAAGGAAGCAGATATAAAGTTACAGCAAGAGCAGCTGCGAGCAAATTTATTGCGCTCTATTTCTCATGATTTGCGAACGCCACTCACTAGTATTTCAGGAAATGCTGGGATTTTAATTGGAAATGCTGACAAAATAAGTAGTGATCAAAAGCAAAAGCTATATGTAGATATTTATGATGATTCCATGTGGTTGATTAATTTGGTAGAAAATTTATTGTCTGTAACTCGTATTGAAAATGGAACAATGAATTTGAATTTACAGCCAGAATTGTTGGATGATGTTATTTCAGAAGCGTTAAGACATATCAATCGGAAAAGTATAAAACATAACATTGTTGTAGATCAAGAAGATGAGTTCATTATGGCAAAAATGGATGCAAAATTAATGATGCAGGTAATCATCAATTTAGTTGATAATGCAATTAAGTATACGGATGAAGGTTCAAAGATTCAAATTTCCACAAAAAAAAGAAAACATCAAATTATCATAGAAGTATCAGATAATGGGAATGGTATTGAAGACGAGCAAAAGAAAAAATTATTTGACATGTTCTATACAGTAAATAGTCCTGTTGCAGATGGGCGTAGGGGAATGGGTCTTGGACTTGCATTATGTAAATCCATCATAAATGCACATGGAGGACAAATAAGTGTATATGATAATAAACCGAGTGGAACTGTTTTTCGATTTACGCTAAATGCAGAAGAAGTGAATGTAAAAGAAAAAGAGCTTTTACATGACAGTACACCAAGCACTCTTTAATTGAAGTTTGTGCCTGTGACACAAACTAGGGATGTGTCTTGCAAATACAAGCCACAGAAATGAGGACAAATATTATGATAAATGGAAAACCAACAATTTTGGTTGTAGAGGATGATCCACCGATTAGAAATCTAATCATAACAACATTAGAGACACAAAATTATAAGTATATGACTGCAGAAAACGGAACAAAAGCTTTGCTTGCAGCCACTTCAGGTAATCCGGATATTATTTTGTTAGATTTAGGCCTCCCAGATATCGATGGTGTTGAGGTGATTAGAAAGATACGTTCATGGTCTGTTATACCGATTATCGTTATTAGTGCGCGTAGTGATGACAGGGATAAGATACAAGCATTGGATGCAGGAGCAGATGATTATATTACAAAACCATTCAGCGTGGAAGAGCTTCTTGCTAGACTTCGATCTACATTAAGAAGAATTCAGTACTTGGAATCAAGAGGTGCAGTGGAAGAATCAGTCTTTCATAATGGAGACTTAACAATTGACTATACATCTGCAGTAGTAACGTTAGGAGAAAAAGAAATTCATCTGATGCCAATCGAATATAACTTGATATGTCTTTTGGCAAAAAATGTAGGAAAGGTTTTAACGCATCATTTTATATTGGACAAAGTGTGGACAAATGCTATTGAAAGTGATTTATCTTCATTAAGGGTTTATATGGCATCTTTAAGAAAAAAAATTGAAATTAATACGGGTAATCCAAAGTATATTCAGACACATATTGGAATTGGTTACCGTATGGTAAAAATAGATTCTTGAATGATACACAACTCCTGCAGATCCCGAATAGGATTGCAGGAGTTGTTTTCTTTATAGGACGAACGTTTGAATTTTGAGATATTTTATTGTCTAAAATTCATTGAAATAGCTAAAAATAATCTAAAATAGTTATCTGAAATAATATGAAAAAATTACAAAAAATTTATAAT
>Ga0302173_10001085_pt1 | contig 13890 bp, 13 predicted proteins | sample I_Fen_N3_1_FD_198785 | JGI IMG/M metagenome (GOLD analysis project Ga0302173, IMG submission 198785) | Peat permafrost microbial communities from Stordalen Mire near Abisko, Sweden - I_Fen_N3_1 | ecosystem: Environmental > Terrestrial > Soil > Wetlands > Permafrost | place: Sweden: Abisko... | reverse complement strand
GTTAGATTTAAAGTGCTTTGCTTATTTTTTATTTCTATTTAAAACCCAAAACAAAGGATAAGAAATTGCCGTAATCCCCACAATAATTCCAAAACTTTTTGGGTCACTAAAAATAAACCCAATCAATAAAGCAATAGAAACTATAATGGCCAAAATAGTTGTCCAAGGATACCAAAAGGAGCGATATGGTCTTGGTAAATTAGGTTCTGTAACTCTTAATTTTAAAAGTGAGCAATAAGCTAGACCCCAAACTATAATCGACATAAAAGCAGCGAATGAAAAAAGAACTTTAAATGAGCCAATAAAAATCAAAAACAAACTAAATAAAGAAGAGACTAAAAGTGCAACAATTGGAGTTCCTCCTTTGTTTACCGTGGTTCCTTTTTTGATAAAAAAGCCATCACGACTTAATCCGTATAAAATTCTTGGCGGAATCATCATAAAAGCATTCAAAATACTTATTAAAGAGAAAATCGAGATTACAGTTACGATAATGGCGCCATTTTTTCCAAAGATAATATTGGCAACATCGGCCGCAGCCAATTTAGATTTAGCTACGTTTTCGACTGGCAGAATATAAAAAAAGGCAACATTTATTAAAATGTAAATGGCAATAACCAGTAAAACTCCGCTAAACAACGATTTTGGAATGTTTTTGCCCGGATCATGGTTTTCTTCGGCAAAAAAGCAAACAGCATTCCATCCATTATAAGTTCCTATAATAAGCTGAAGCGATTTAAAAAAGCCAAATATTAAACCAATCTGAACTGACGTATTGTTTTTTGGAATTGGATTTAGCTTCACGCCCGAGTACATAAAACAAGCTACAACTAAGGCAAAAAAGCAAATAACTTTTAATAAACTGGTAATTTGTTGGATTGTACTTCCATTTTTTACTCCGCTTAAATGTAGTAATAGAAAAGCGATTAGTAAAGAAATAGACATTTCAGTCGAATAGCTTTTAAGATTAGGAAATAAAATAATAATATATTCGCTAATTACAATACAATAAAAAGCAGGCGGAATCGCATTGGTAATATAATCGAACCAACCTGAAAGGAAACCGGCATAATTGCCAAAAGCCTTTTTTATATAGTTATAAGATCCTCCAGCTTTTGGTAGCATTGTTGCCAACTCAGCATAAGAATTGGCGCCTATTAAAACAAATAAGCCGCCAAAAATCCAAGATGCTATAATGAGCCAATAATTGTCTAACATGGCGGCAATATCTCCTGGAGTTCGTAAAATTCCAACTCCAATAGTTCCTCCAATTAATACAGCAATATTAAAGCTGAATCCTAGAGTTTTTTGTAATTGGTTCTTTTTGGGATCTGACATATTTCAGGAGTTTTGTTTGAAATTATTTAAGATCACAAAAGTAACACAATTAATGCACTTTCTTTTTTCAAAATAAAAAACCTCGTCTATTGCTAAACGAGGTTTAATTGCGGTATTATATAATCTAATTCAATGTTTTAGAATTTGTATCTCAAACTTGTCATAATTTGACGAGGTGCGATAGGGTTTACACTATAATTTTCGTGAACAGTGTAATTCAACTCATTTGTAATGTTTGATAATCTGCATAAGATTGAAATTTTTCTCCATTCGTATCCTAACGAAGCATCGATAGTTGTGTAACCTTTTAATGGAATATCACGATCTCTAATTGTTACAATGTATTTAGGATCTGGGTTTGGATTTGCAGGAGTTGGTTTAACTTCTGTCCATAAATAATCATCATTCCAACCTCCAGTACGATCACCCACATAATTTGCAATAGCTCCAAAGGCCAAACCTTTTAATAAACCACTTGGCAATTTGTAGAAAAAGCTCAAGTTAGCTGTGTTTCTTGGAGTTCTTGCCAAAATATCGCCAACAACTAAACTACCGTTTGTTCCAGATGATTTAGATACTTTAGTTTCATTAAAGCTATAACCAGCCATAATGTTTAATCCTTCTAAAGGTTGAGCTGTAATATCTATCTCAACTCCTTTTCCTTTTGTTGCTCCAACTAATTCTTTAAGAGTAGTAGTAGCATTTTGTGTAACACCATCTGCTAAGAATTGTGCCGTTTGCGCTAAATTATTATTAGATATTTGGTACAAAGTAACGTTTGTGCTCAAAAGACCTTTCCAAAAATCTTTTTTGATACCCACTTCATATTGATCAATAATAGATGGATCTAAAGGTTTTAAGTCTACTGTTGTTCCTGTATTTGGTGTAAAAGAGTTAGAGTAACTTGCGAACAAAGACATGTCTTTACTTGGCTGAATTACCAAACCTGCTTTGGGAGAATATGCTCTGTTTAATGTTTTAGGGGTTGTAACTGGTGTAGAATTATCAAGTGAAGTTGTAATAGCATCTACACCATTGACTTTTCCTATTACTTCTTTAGATGTAGTAACATCACTTTCTTGCCATGACCAACGTAATCCTGCTAAAACTTTTACATAATCTGTAACAGAAATTAAATCCTGAGCATAGGCTCCAAAACGTTGTGTGTTTGTAGTAGCCAATTGAGTTGCTCTGGTTGGGTAAGGTACATTAAGACTTTGCGTGCTATAATCGTAATTAAAAAGGTTTATTGCTGTAGCCTCATTAGTAATTGCTGTTGTAGAAGTTGGTGTTGCATAAAAACCATAAGTGTAACTTGGAGCTATTGAATTTTCGTAATCAACACCAGTAAAAATTTGATGTTTGATGCTTCCAGTTTTAAAAGTTCCTTGCAAGCTCAATTGATCAGCAAAAATTTGTTCTGCACCGTCAGATCTTGTTAGACCACGTTTCCAGTTTCCGTTAGCCTCAACAGTACTTAATTGGGCTGTAGAAGTTTGCGTTCTGCGGTATGATTGATAAGAAGAATTAAAGTTTAATTTCCAATTAGAATTAAAATCATGGTTAAATAACATCGATGCACTAGATGATTTTGTATTTGCTGTAGACCAAAGTGCTCCGTAAAATTCGTTACGTGGTAAGTCTAAAATTGTTTTACCAACAATTCCAGTTCCAAAATCGGGAGTCCAGTCGGCACTTAGATAATCTCCTTGTAATGTAATTTGAGTTTTATCGCTAAGTTTAAATAAGAACGAAGGATTAATATAAATACGTTCGTTTTTTACAAAATCTCTAAAGCTTTCTGAATTTTCGTAAGAAGCTGTAAATCTATAAGCAATAGATTTGTTTAATGGGCCATAAATATCCAAAGATGGCTTGTAGAAAGAATAACTTCCCATTTGCATTGATAATTCGCCACCTTGTGTAAATTTTGGTGTTTTTGTAACCAAGTTCATAATTCCTCCTGGCGCAACATTTCCGTACAATAAAGCAGAACCTCCTTTTAAGAATTCTACTTTTTCTAAAGATGAAACTTCAGGAATAGACCCTGCATTATAACGAAAACCATTTTTAAACATATTGTTTGCACTCATGTCATATCCTCTTGAAAAGAAAGATTCCTGAGCACCACCACGAGCAGATCCAACATAAACTCCATTTAAGTTTTTTACTACTTCGCTTAATCTAATTGCTTGTTGTTCTTCTATTATTTCACTACCAATAATTTGAACACTTTGCGGTAAATCCATTACTTTAATTCCTGAACGAGCCGCTTCGATTGGCTTTTTTGGTTTATTCGTAGTAATTAAAACTTCGTTTAAAGTTTCACCTTTTTTGTTCTTTACAGTATCATTTAAAGTTGAAGTGTTTTCTGCTTTTGCATAATCCTGACTATAAGATGCAAAACTTATCAACGATAAGGCTAAAAGTAAATTATATTTCATGGTATTTATTTAGATTTAATAAAAATAACTTTTTGCAAATATAAGGTCACATTTATGCTTTAACAAAATTTATTAAGAAGTTTTATTCCTTAATATTGTCTTAATTTATCATTAAGATTACATTAGAATTTTGCAATTCTCATTTTTAACATATATTAACTAGAGTTGTTCTAAATAAAAATAGACTTACATAAAGAGAAAACGGATTGTAATAAAAAAACCTTGCTCAGAAGAACAAGGTTTGGTTCACAATATATGTGTTGAAATTAAGAAGTTTGAATATTATTTAACAGAAATTAAGTAAGTAGCCATTTTCCATACCTCATTATATTTTTTGCCATTATGTTCGCCCGGAGCTTTTTCGGTATAAGCAAACTCTACCATATAATTTCCTGACCAAAGTGGTGTAAATGAGATTTCGCCTTTATCATTACTCCATAATTCTTTTTCCGAGCCATTTGGAGCAATTACTTTAATTTTTTGTTTTTCAGCAATTTTTCCCTCATAAAGCGCATTTACATTTATTGCCGCTTTTTGTTTTGCAGTTGTTGCATCTTTAGAAAATAAACTAATAATGTTCGAGTTTACAGAAGCTTCGTTTCCTTTTGTAGCATTGCCAACTGTTACTGTCGCACTAGAATTATAATCTAATTTCATAGTTCCATAAACATCTTTTACTGTATGATGCATCACTATAGTATAAACTCCGTCTTCATCAGGAGTAAAAAAAGCTTGATATTTATTTTCTAAAGCCTTAGCAGTAAGTTTAGTTTCTTTTTTTGAAGGACTAATAACAACTAACGAAAAATCTTTTAAATCTGAAAACCATTTTGCAGATGCAGTAATATCGTTGTCTGAGAATTCTCCAAAGAAAACTGAAATTTCCTGTGCTTTTCCTTTTGTACCAGTTGCTTTAGTTTCTATCCAAAGGGCATGAGCAAATAGAGAAGGACCCGCAACTAACATTAAAAGTAAAAATGTTATTGATTTTAAAGTTTTAAATTTCATAATATGGATTTAATGGGTTAATATTTATTTAGACAAATGTAAAGGTTAAAATTAATTCTACAATATTTATTTAGAATAAATACAAATAACTGTTTGCTTGAAATTGAAAATAGATATAAAAATTAGAAAGGACAATCTTCTGATAGATTGGGTTTAAAACCTTAATTTTGCAATCTGAAAAATGAAACTTATCAAATGATTTTACCATTCCTGAAAAAATTCCAGAATTCGCCAAAAGGATTCCGTTTAGCCAATACTGTATTTTTCTTTCTTTCGGGATTTGGATATTCGTCTTGGGTATCTCGTATTCCGCATATACAAGCACAATTACATTTATCCGAAGCTCAGTTTGGGGCAGTTTTATTTGCATTTCCAATTGGTTTAATGCTTACAATGCCATTTACAGGAAAGTTGTTAAACAAATACAGCAGCCGTTATATTATGTTGCTTGGAGCAATAATGTTTAACATTGTCTTGTCTTTGCCTGGTTTGGTTGCTTTTGTGTGGCAGTTGGTTATTGTACTTTTAATCTTTGGTGCTTCTCGAAATATTTTCAACTTATCAATTAATGCACAATCTTTGGAGGTTCAAAAATTATATCCGCATTCTATTATAACCCGTTTTCATGCCGTTTGGAGTATAGCAGTTTTTGCTGGAGCAGGATTAGGTTATGTAATGGTAACACAACATATTGCACCATCGCATCATTTATTAGGAGTAAGTGTTTTTATGCTCGCTCTTACGGCGTGTTTTTATCCGTTGAGTATTCACAATCAGCCAGTGCCCGTTAAAAAGAAGTTCTTTTCGATGCCGGAAAAAAATCTGGTTAAGTTTGCCCTAATTTGTTTTGTGTCTATGGCTTGCGAAAATACCATGTACGATTGGAGCGGTATTTACTTCGAAAACATATTAAAAGCTTCTCCCAAGTTAACCAGTGCAGCATTCGTCTTTTTTGCATCGGCCGTAACTTTAGGACGTTTGTTTGGCGATTATGGTGTAATGAAATTTGGTACCAAACGAATACTATTTTACAGTGGAATTTTAATTACCGTAGGATTTGGTATTTGTTTTATTCTGCCATATGCTTACCCAACTATTTTTGGTTACGTTTTAATTGGGTTTGGAGTTTCGTGTGTAGTTCCGTTAGTATTTAGCATTGCCGGAAGATCATCAAAACTAAGCAGCGGTTCTGCCTTAACTTCAATATCGACAATTGGTTATCTTGGTTTTTTATTGGTTCCGCCAATGGTAGGTTTTATATCTGAATATTTAAGTATGAAATGGGCGTTTTTAGTAATGGCACTTCTAGGAATACTTATGATTTTCATGGTGAATAAAATAGGGGAGAACGAGTAGGTTATTTTTTTAAGTTGCTGAGGTTCTTAGTTTTTTTATCTAAATTATGATTGTCCAATTTCAGATAATTCGTCTTTCTGTCTTATAATTTTTTCTTTCAAATTAAAAAAGAAGTTAATCAAAACTAGAGCGATAATATTTATACTAAATGCAGCAACTTCAGGATCAGAATTTATTTTATAATTAAAAGCCGTTAATCCCGAATTATAAGTAATTAAAGTATCAGTAGTTAAATTTAAACCAAAGCTCAGGTAGATTCCAGATGCATATTGAAAAGTGAATCCTAAAACTGAAAAACTGATTATTTGCAGCGCCTGATTAAAAATGGATAAATTTAGACCTCTAGTATAATTTTTGTTAAGTAATAAGAATCCGCAATAGATTGAGAATGAATAAAGAGCTAAGAATAGGAGCGTTATTTTGAGTATTGAAATATTCAAAATACTTGCTTTGCCCGCATAATACATAATTAAGATAACTCCAATGATACCACCTACTATTTGATAAACTCCTAAAGCTTTAATTTGTTTATCTATTCTATGCATTTTTGTTTTAGATATTTGTTTTGAAGATTCATTTAATTTTTTTGAGGATCAAAATCATACATAAAATCATTTAATTGACCATTAGAGCTTTCAAGTCCAACAATATCCATAAGTTCTTCAAAATAACCACAAATGCGTTCTCTATTTTCGGTATCTAGATCAAGATAAATTTCAGAAAATCTATGTAAACCTTTTTTAATAGCATTTTGATAATCTTTATCTGTTGCATCATTTGATTCGGCAATCTTTTTGAAATCATCTGAAGCTAAATTGATTTTGCTCGTTAAAATTGGTTTTAATTTTGGATCGCCAATTCCAGGATAAAAAATAGTATTGTCAGCCGTGAATTTTTCTTTAGCTTTAAATTCCTCAAATTTTTTCATTGCAGCAATTGGAGTTTTTATTTGACCTTGTCCACAATATACAAATAAGAGAAATATAGGTGTCAAAAGTATTTTATTAATTACTTTTCCCATTTCTACTTCTTTGTCAATACAAACTTTTCCGCACTCAATTTTCCTTGTAAGTTCCCGGAAATTTCAGCCGTCAAAGTATTATTGGCTCCTTTTGTATAAGTGATTTTTTGCGGATAATCGTGTTTTGGATTTTCAAAAACCAATTGTTTGTCAGATTCTGCAGTTGATGGAAACTCAACTGGTTTATCATCATTTTGACCTTTTACCGTAGCAATATAAGTTAGTGTTTCGCCTTTTTGAGCTAAAACAATATTTTCGAAATGAATGGTGTCTTTTCCTTTTATAAAATAAGATGCAGCGCTAAAAGTACTATCGTTTAGTTTTTGCCAGTTTTCAGTTAATACGCCATCTGGCGAAGTGTTTTCCCAGTTTCCTATTAACCAGTCGGCTATTTTGATTTTATCTTTTTCTACAGATTCCTTTTTTTGACAAGAAACAACTGCTAATATAAGCACTAAAAGAGTAATTTTCTGAAACATATATTTTGATTTTTTGGTGTTAGATTGAAAGGCTAATTTATAAAATAGTTTGCCACAAATTTCACAAATTTACGCGAATTGATTTTTGAAACTTGCCACAGATTAAAAGGATTGAAATGATTTTTGTTTCACGCAAATTCTGCTGATTTGAGCAGATTTAATTTTGATTTAGAATAGAATTATAAAAATCAGCTAGGATCAGCTTAAATCTTTTTTAAATCTGCGTGAAACAGAACTCGTGAAAATTTGTAGCAAAAAATTATTTCAATCCTTTAAACAGTGGCTAATAAAAATTAAACGCTTTCCTTTAAGATCGAATAAACCAATTCTTTAGTTGGTTTTTGATCCTTTAGTTTGGCTCTAATATTATCAAAAGAAACTTTAAAATCGCAGCCCAATTTATAATCGCCACAACCGTAAGCTGTTTTTCCTTTCATTACAGTTCCTTTTTTACATTTCGGACACGTTAAAGCATCAGATGTAACTTCTGGTTTAACTTTTAGAGTTGTTTTCTTAGGTTCAAGTTTGAGTTTGTAATTTTCCTCAAAGCGAATCAAACCTTCAACCGTATCTGAATCTATTTTAAAACCTTTTATATTTACGGTTGATCCTTTTTGTACCAATCGCAAATATTGACTTTCAGAAATCTTTTTTCCTTCAAAAGTATGAGGCAACAGAAAATCACAACCAGTTTTGTATTCGCTGCATCCGTAAGCAGATTTTCCTTTTATTAGCGTTCCTTTTTTACATTTCGAGCACGTTTCTGCCAAAATTCCTGCGGCTTTCTTTTTCTCTACTTTAACAACTTCTTTTTCAACAGTTGCTGCATGCGAGATATTGGCGCGTCTGGTTTCGCTTCGTACTTCAGTAACCAAAGCTTCAACCATTCGTTTCATGTTTTTGATGAAAGCTCCGGCAGTAAAAGTTCCTTTTTCGATATCTTTCAACTGTTTTTCCCAAGAACCCGTTAATTCTGCCGATTTGATTAACTCATTCTGAATCGTATCAATAAGCTGAATTCCTGTTGGAGTAGGTAGAACCTGTTTCTTGTTTCGAACAATGTATTGACGTTTAAAAAGCGTTTCGATAATATTCGCACGTGTCGACGGACGACCAATTCCGTTTTCTTTCATCAATTCGCGCAAATCTTCGTCATCGACTTGTTTTCCTGCGGTTTCCATGGCACGCAGTAAAGTTGCCTCTGTAAACTGATTGGGTGGTTTGGTTTCTTTTTCCAGAAAAGAAGGTTCATGCGGACCTTTTTCTCCCACAACAAAACTGGGTAATAAATCGGCTTCTTTTTCTTTGGCATTTGGGTCTTCAAACACAACGCGAAATCCTTTTTTTAGGATTTCTTTTCCGGTGGTTTTAAAATGTACTTCGGCAGCTTTACCAATTACTGTAGTATTGGCTACCAAACAATCGTCATAAAATACAGCGATAAAACGCTTTGTAATAATATCATACACTTGTTGCTGATTATATTGCAAATTGCTTTCTATTCCGGTTGGAATAATCGCGTGGTGATCTGTAACTTTTTTATCGTTGAAAACCTTGGGTGATTTTTTAATCTTTTTCTCTAAAAGGGGTTGCGTTAACACTGCGTATTTGGTTAATTTTTGCAGAATTCCCGGTACTTTTGGATAAATATCATTTGGTAAAAAGGTAGTATCAACTCTTGGGTATGTAACTACTTTTTGTTCGTACAAAGTTTGTACAATTTTAAGGGTCTCATCTGCCGAAAATCCAAACTTGGTATTGCAATATACTTGTAAGCCTGTTAAATCAAATAGTTTTGGGGCGTATTCGTTTCCGTTCTTTTTATCGACAGAAACAATTTCGAAATCACTTTCTTTTACTTTATTGGCCAGAAGTTCTCCGTCTTCTTTTTTCAGGAAACGACCTTCTTCATAACTAAAAAGAGTTTCTCTGTATAAAGTCTGTAATTCCCAATAAGGCTGAGGTTTAAAGTTTTCAATTTCTTTCCAGCGATCAACAACCATTGCCAGAGTTGGCGTTTGTACGCGTCCAATAGATAAAACTTGTTTATAACCGCCATGTTTTACGGTATACAAACGTGTTGCATTCATACCAAGAAGCCAATCTCCAATTGCTCTCGAAAATCCTGCATAAAATAAATTATCATAATTGGCAGACGGTTTTAAGTTATCAAAACCTTCTTTTATAGCTTCGGTTGTTAAAGACGAAATCCATAAGCGTTGCACTTCGCCTTTGTAATTGGCTTCGTTCATTACCCAACGCTGAATCAGTTCTCCTTCTTGCCCGGCATCCCCACAGTTAATGACAACTTCGGCTTTGTCGAATAAGCTTTTTACAATTTTAAATTGCTTCTGAATTCCTGAATTTTCTACCACTTTGGTTTCAAATTTTTCAGGAAGCATAGGTAGATTGTTCAAATCCCAGCTTTTCCAGTGTGGTTTGTAATCGTTGGGTTCTTTTAAGGTGCATAAATGCCCAAAAGTGTAGGTTACCGCATAACCGTTTCCTTCAAAATAGCCATCGTGTTTGGTATTGGCTCCCAAAACGGATGCGATTTCTCGTGCTACACTTGGTTTTTCAGCAATACAGACCTTCATTTTTCTCCTTCTTAATTAAAGGCGAAATTAAGGATTTAGAATTTGGTATCGAAACTTTTTGCGACTAAGACGCAAAGGCTCGAGGTTTTATTTTTTAAGGATGTTTTCTCGATCTCGCAAAGTCGCTGAGTCTCAAAGTTTTTTTCTATCAAAATTTAAACTTTGCGTCTTTGCGACTTTGCTTGCATATTATGTACTGAGATTGAAAAAGTAAAACTGTACAGACAAAGGCGCAAAGACTATAGCTTTAATAAAGTCTATATCGTCGTGCTTTTATGTATCTTATAAGGATGTAAATTAGAATTCCTATTATAACATAAAAAGTGATTTTGAAATAAATTCCCAAATAAAAAGAAATAAATTGGTCCTTGTAATATTCTTGAGGAGCGTTTCTTAAAAAAAGATTATTGGTTAATTTACTTCTGTAAAGTGGTTGTTTGTCTAAATTTGAACGAAGATATTCTTGTTCGCCAACTGCTAATCTTACTTTAGAATTATCACTTAACAATACTCCTTCGATAACAAAAACCGGCATTCCGTTGTCTATTCCCGTATCTTCATAAGCTCTTTCGATCAACATAGCATCATCAGCCATGTATAATTTTTTATTTTTAAAGCTTTTAATATTTTCGTATTCTTTTAAATATTGATTAGCATAAACATCAAAAAAAGTTGCTGTTACAGACATCATTATATTACCAATTGCAAAGATGACAGCAAATATCACTAAGACATTTTTCATAAGTTTAATGTTTTATTCGAAGATATTTTTCTATTCATCCAATGTTTGATAAAAGAAAAAGTATAATCCAGATACTCCACAAAGATTGATTTTTTTCGATTAAAAAAAAGCCGCAAAAATATATTCTCGCAGCTTTTTTATTAAGTATTAATTTATGGAGATGATTACGAAAATTAAGGAAGTTTATAATTTAAAGATATCAATTCCCTTCAGCCAGAATATTTTAGAGTCTAGAAAAGTAAGTCTTGTTTTAATGATTTGATCTGTTTTGTCTCTCGGATTTTTGGTAACAAATCTTGCTGTGGAATTGCTAAAATCTAAAGTGTATTTTCCGTCTAAATCTTCTTTTTTGTTAGAAGAAAAAGTAACCACATTGTTTTTTACGCTCCATTTTCCTTTTCCGTATTTGTTTACTTCAGGTGGAGTTCCGCCTTGCATCTTCGTATATGAATGAAACTCGAAAGTTCCGTCTTCATTTAAGGTCAATTTATATTCAATAGTGTGTTTTCCTTCTTCGCTAAGCGAACGTGTATAATCGCCAGCAATTTGTTTGGATTGTGCAAATAAAGTAAGATTAAAAATTAAAAGTAAAGCGGTGATGGTTAATTTCATAGTTATGGTTTTAATTTGTTAGTGGCTTTTTTTCTCGTGGTTCTCGTTCTTCAGATTTTCTCTTTAAAATAAACAAAATGATAAGAAGTGGTATCAATGTAACTTGAAAATAAATATGTCCGATAGCGTTATCTTTTTCGGCACTCATAGCTTTCTCATTACCTAAAAAAACATCATCGTTAATTGTACTTTTCCATACATTAATTCCTTTTACTTTTTTAACGATTATTTCGCCAGTATTATAGTTGTAACGAGATCTGTAAATTCTATCCAGAACGTCATATGTACATGTTATTTCTCTTTTTGCTTTAGAGTTCAAGAGATTACCTTTAATAATAGTATAATCTTTATGACTAGGTGCCGAGCCCCGATTTGGTGATATTTGTGTTTCGATATAAGCGGTATCGACTACAAAAAACACTTTTTGAAGGTATTTTTCGGGATTGTTTAAAGCTTTATAATTTTGATAAGGAGCTTTAAAAATTCCAACAACATCATGATTTGTAAAGCCATGTACCAAGGTCGAAGTTAGGAGAAGTAGAGAAAACGCCAGATGCGCCAATAATAGATACTTGAGATATTTATATTTCTGGAAAAACTTATGGTTTTTTAGGTTCATTATTTAGGATAGGACAAAGGATTTTTATTTGTTTCAAAAAGTATTTTAACCAAGAACAAGCTTAGAACTTATTTAAAAGATTTCATAAAATTGTAACTCATAATATAGCCTAAATTTTCGTCTTGATAATTCAGACCTGCCGTATAAAGATGATTGTTGATGTATGAGCTGTAAAATTCCTGAGTTAAAATTAGAGCATCGGTTTTAGGATGGTACAAATGGACTATAATTTTATTAAAGTCATATTTCCCCAATTTCATATCACTACTTTTAATGTCAAATTTCATTCCTTTACCAGAATAGGTTTCGTCGAGTAATTTAAGCATGAAAGCTTTGTATTCGTCAAATGTCATCTTTTTTTTGCCCACTAAGGATTCGTAGTTGGCACTAAAAATATTGTATTTGTCTTTTTCAAAACTGATTAAAGTTGTAGTAGCGCGGCTAATATTTTTTCCTTGCGAACTATGTTCTTTCATCGCTTCGTAACCTTTGTCTTCTAACTCTTTTGTTCTTTCTTTTGAGGTTATGGTAAAGCCTTCAGGAATTTCGATTTGCCAATCAAACAAGTTGCATTTGTACTTGCCGTTTTCAATTTTTCCGTCTTCCTTATCTGCAATTATTACCTCTTCTTTAATTGTAGAAGGATTCACTTTCTTTAGTTGGCAAAAAGACTGCAACGGTATAAGGGTTAGTAGTAAAAGATTTAAATATATTTTTTTCATGATGTTTGGTTAAAATTCTAATCTTAGTTTTAAGATTGTAAAATAAGTTTGTTTTTTAAAACTTTTGCAACATTTTCTTTGTTTAAAATATTGCTGAATATTCTTTTATAGCCAATAACTTTTATTTTTCCAAATTCTGTGTAATATACATCATCAATTTCGGAAACTGTGCAATCTCTGTCTTTTGTTAATTTATCAAATACAGTTTTACCTTCACAAATAATAAATTCAGGTTCAGTAATGTCTATAAGTTTATTGATCCAGTTTTTTGATTTGTTGTAGATTCTATATTCTTTTAAATGACTTAATAAACGAAATAAATCGTTGGCATTTGTTGTCGATAGAAAATAATAATTTGTCTTTACAGCATTTTTTAATTCAGAGTTTGGTACTCCGGCCAATCGAAGCAATTCGCGCGTTTCGGTTGCTAATTTGTAATTAAGACCAATATATTCCATATGCTTTAACGGACTTAATCTTTTTACTCGGCTTTCGTTTGTTTTATAATAACCGGCTCCGGGATTTATACCAATAAACATAAATTTTGGTTTATAAATTAATGGAGATAAAAGCACTTGGATTCCTTTGTAATACTTGTCAAGAATTTTAGATAAGTTTTGATCGTTTTCAATTTCTTCTATAAAATTTTCAATTTCTATTTTCATTTCCTTGTAGCTCATTTCCATATTTTATCTGTCATTTTTTTGTTTAGAGTAAAATTGTATTTAGAGACATTTTTTTTAGTATTGCTACATTATCGTCTAACAAGAAAAAATATTGTTACAACCATAAATGTAATGAAACAAATTATATCAACTATTGTAATTTTTCGTTCGTCTAAAAGGTCTGTTTTACTTTGTTTAGCTGGTGCAACTAATTCTTTTTTCTGAATTTTTAAACTTACATATCTTAAAAATTGAAATAACAATAATGAAATTATAGTACTTCTTAA
>Ga0302173_10001080_pt1 | contig 13919 bp, 12 predicted proteins | sample I_Fen_N3_1_FD_198785 | JGI IMG/M metagenome (GOLD analysis project Ga0302173, IMG submission 198785) | Peat permafrost microbial communities from Stordalen Mire near Abisko, Sweden - I_Fen_N3_1 | ecosystem: Environmental > Terrestrial > Soil > Wetlands > Permafrost | place: Sweden: Abisko... | reverse complement strand
AATGAAAGTGGGTAAGTTTCACAACGGACTTCGTCATCGCCATTTTTTTTGCCAATGGTCATAAACTTATCTCTACAAGGTTAAATTAAAATAACTTCTATCTTTATATCCTGTTAAACTTATTGATTAAATTAAATCTTACATTATGTCACTTACCGAGAAAATTGCCAGCGATCTGATTACCGCAATGAAGGCAAAAGATAAGGTTGTCCTTGAGGCAATAAGAGCTGCAAAAACTGCTTTTACACTAGCTCGCACCGAGAAAAGCGGAGACACCGTCCTCACTCCTGAAGAGGAGTTGAAAATCATTCAGAAACTAGTAAAGCAGAGAAGGGAATCAGCAGCAATTTACAAGGAACAAAACAGACCTGATCTATATGAAAAAGAGGTTACTGAGGCTGATGTTCTTGAAAAATATCTTCCGGCAAAAATGAGTGAAGAGGAGCTGATGAGTATCATTAAAGGGATCATCACCCGGGTCGGCGCAAAATCACCTGCTGATATGGGAAAAGTTATGGGAGCAGCAACAAAAGAGCTGGCAGGAAAAGCCGATGGAAAAGAGATCTCAGCTAAAGTGAAACAGTTACTTGGATCATAAACTCTTACTCTGTGACCCTCAGTGCTTCACTATGTTCCGATAGCTATCGGAACTCTGTGTCAGTTCTTGAAATTGTTACACAGAAGACCACAGAGGTATCACAGAGAGCAATGAAGAAAATAACAAGCCAATTTTTAGTTTTCTGTTGTAAAGCAGGAAGCCGGTAAATTAACCCCGTTAAAGAGATTCGGAACTGCTGTATTCTTCCATGCAAACCGAACTGCAACCGGAGTCTTAACTTTCTTTGACTGAACAATAACCTGCCCGTCTTTTATCTTTGCTTCGGCAGGATAGAAAATCTTATCCTCCCCGGCAATCTCAAAATAAGTCAGCTTATCACCCGTTGCATGAAGCCCTTCATTATGATCAAATGAAATAACTGCTTTATTTTTATCAATTGCAATTCCTTTAAACAAAGGTCCCGAATCATCAATTACTGACTTTTTATAATACCTGTTCAAAGCAATATTAGCAAGCCGTAATGCCGCCTCCTGTTTATTTTTCGGATGTATATTGAGAGTATCACAGATATCACTGAGAACAGCCATCCCGGTATTTGGCACATCAAGCGCTCTGCGCTCAGCTTCCCTCACGAGAACACCCTCAAATGGATTGCCATACTTGTAAGGTGCAATCTGTGCAAAATAAAAAGGAAAATCATAACCCCATTTATCTCTCCAGGATTTAATCAGGGTTGAAAGCATTTCCTTATAAGCATAGGCATTTATCGTATTAGCTTCCCCCTGATACCATAAGACTCCGGCGATATGGAATAGTATAACCGGGTTAATCATGGCATTATAAATTCTTGCGGGTTCAACCGGTCCCCATGGTACAGGTTTTAGTTTTGATGCGGCTTCACGCAGAAAATCATTTTTCTGGGTAGCATCTTCCGGCATCCACGATTCTGCAGGAGTTCCACCCCAGCTCGAATTGATTATCCCTATCGGAATACCAAGTTCTTTAAAAAGTTTCCGGGCAAAAAAGTAACCGATTGCGCTGAATGGTTTCATCTCGTCAGGTGTGCAAACCGACCATTTTCCCGAAAGATGGTCCTGCGGAAATTTAGATGTTGAGGTGTTTACCGTAAATAACCTTATTTCAGGCCAGTTGGCATTTTTAATTTCCTCTTCACCATTATCAATACCTGACTGGGCAGACATTTCCATATTTGATTGTCCGGAACATAACCAGACCTCTCCAATCAGAACATTTTTCAATATTACCTCATTGTAACCTTTAATATGTACATTAAATGGTCCGCCTGCACCAGGTGTCCTTATTATAGTCTTCCAGGTTCCCTGCACACCAGCTTTTATTGTAGTATCCCTGTCCATCCAGTCTGCACGGATCACAATAGTTTCCCCGGGTTTGCCCCAGCCCCAGAAAATCACATCTGATTTTTGCTGAAGAACCATATTGTCTGAAAATATTTCAGGAAGCGAAACATTTGCCTTGCTGAAGTTTAGAAAAATCAACAGGAAAATTGAAGTAAACAGAACTCTTTTTATTATTGTTTTCATATTGAAATAATTAAGTATATAAACATAACCAGAATAGAGTAAACAAAGAGAGTTCATTTGATATATTTTTGGATTAATAAAAAAGGGAAGAACTCGGGAGTCTCACTTTTATATTTGAGATAATCCTCGCCAAAAAAATTTTCAAGTTCGCTATTTTCACTTTTTATAAATAATTTAAAGAGAATATATCCAACAATACTGGAAGTCAGAACCAGCCAGGAGTTAAGAATTAAGGAAAGAGCCGGAATAATCAAAAGTATAAGGGATAGATAAAGAGGATTCCGGCAAACACTAAAAGGCCCGCTGGTGATAAGTCGGGTCTCCTTCAGACCCTTCAATAATAATCTTACAGAAGCAAAATAAAAAACTAAACCGATTAGCATCAGTATCATTCCTAAAATGTGCATAATGTGGGAGTTTCCTGCTGTAAATTCAAAATATTTGTTCGGCATTCTGCTCAGGATAATTGAGGCTGTAAGCCAGGGGAGCAGAATGATTGCGATTTTAGGTCCAATCCCCAGGGGATTTAATTTATTCATTCCGTTTTAACTTTTTGGTTTATATATATTGAAATAAATCGGTTTGATTCTATTTAAGGCCAAAGCGGCAGCTAAATTTAATAAGAAAAACATTATGAGGTTTATTATCAACAGTACTAAAAAGATTACCCAGATCGTTAAAAAAATCAAGATTCGGAGAAGTGGATGAACTGCTTCGTGTCTGACTCCACACAAGAAATACCGAGGAACCCGGATTATATTCCCATCTAATAACCAGGTTGGAAAGAAAATCCTGAACATTAAAATCCATCCGGTTAAAGCTATAATCATTCATCCCGTCAGCATTCTCATTAACAGTATAAGAATCTCCGTTAACATTGATCTGATCCGGTAAAAATGTCCGGAATCGATCACCGTACCTGGCAGCCTTTGGATTTGTTATTGATTTATAGTTATAATATCCGCCTGTCGCGAAAAATGGTTGTCCCCAGTATTGCACCGTTAGATTTGGGCTCAGGTTCAAATTTACCCTGAATGACGTAATTATTGTTTTCCTCTCTATGCTTGCAAAAATATATTTTTCCATATTCTGCACATTCACACTTGTTACATATTGAAGCTCACTAAATGATTTGCTGAATCCCGGATTGAAAGACAGGACCAGCCAGTTAGTGGGTTTATATGAAATGCCGGCGTTATAGCTTAAGTTCCCTGAACACTTCTGAAAACCTAAGGTAGTATTTACTGATGCATTGAATACAAGATTCTTACGATTATCAGTTGTAAATCCAAAATGGCCATATATATTTCCCGGAGTCTTCATTACAGGTCCTCCGCGGAGAATAGTCTGGTCAAGATTATTCCCTCTGAGTGCTCCTCCTGCATAAATGCTCCAGAAATTCTTAAGATCCATATTTGCATTCCATTCAAACCCTTTTGAATTATTTATTCCTCCAAAATTCCATATGGAATAAATATCCCAGTTAATGTTGTACTTTCTGTAGATCCATCCCGGTTCATACTGGTTATACTGCGCCCATAGAACTGATAATATCTGATCAGCTTCCCGGATATAGCCAAGGTCATTTGTTTCAAAACCAGGTGTTTTCCAAGTTGTTGCACTCATGAAATTCCAGTGTCCGTTAAGTTTAAGGATCTGAATTCTTCCGCCTGATCCTGCGAGAGATGTCCGGTTTGTGTCAAGAACAGAATAACTGTTATCCGGCCTCTGGAAATAGTGTGCAGATGATCGCTGAGTATTCTCTATGGCTTTTCTTGATCCATTTACAAGGCTAAATGCTGTATTAAGATTAAACATCCAGTTTTTATCCTGAAAGTACTGAGTAAAATCAAAACCACCGGTATATGCTGCTTTATGCATTAAATTACTGACATTCGCGTCAAGCTGACGGTTTGTACTGGTAAATATTCCGCCAATCAGTGTATTTCCGTTATTAATATCTTTTTGAACCCGTCCGACCAGATAATTGGTAAGCGGTTCGACAGTTTTGTAAATTCTTCCCCCGACTGTGTCAATCTCTTCCCTCATTTGTGCTGTCAGAGCCTCAACAAAACCAATTGAGAGTCCGTTTTTTGTTTTTCCGGTGAGTTTGGCTGCTCCAAGAATTGTCGATTGATCAGGAACACTGGCATTCCATCCGTTTTTAAGATCTGCATATCCCTGAGGATGACGGCCTATTCTTCTTGAATAGAATAGATTGTCATTTCCTACATCTCCATCACCAATACCGATTCCAAAAGCAGTTATATTGCTGCCCTCAATAAAAAACGGCCGTTTTTCACTGAAAAAAGTCTCATAGGCAGACAGGTTAACTTCAGAGGGATCCGCTTCTACCTGTCCAAAGTCGGGATTTATTGTCAGGTCCATTGTTAAATTATTTGTGATTCCTATTTTGGCGTCGATACCCCCGTTTAATGAAGACTGTTTCCCTAAAGCCAGGAAAGGGTTTTCAGGAATTGCCTGAAAGGATTCAGTCCGGGCCAAGCCATAAGGGGTCACATCAAATATTTTACGCGGTTTTATCCGTTCAAGTCCTCTCAATTCTCCGAACAGGTGCATTAATCCGGATGCATCCTTTGGAATATGCTGCCAGTAAGTTGTTTCATTTTTCCTATATAGGACTCTGCCCACATCTATGCCCCAGACATCACCAGAATTCTTTTCAAACCTCACCTGGCTGAAGGGGATTTTCATTTCTGCTATCCAGCCCTCTCTGTTTATAGAGGTTTTTACCCACCAGTTTGGATCCCATGACGGGTCCTCATTCTGCCCGTCATTTGTCAGCATATGATCATATTTGACCCCTGTGGAACTCACCCCGAACAGGAATCCGGTGCGAAGATCATGAAAACTGTCGATTATTATACCTACCAGATCACCATCCTGCTGATCACGCCTTGTCAAACGGTTGACGATACTATCAGGACTCGTGTCATGTGCTTTAATTGCAACATAGAGGTTATCATCATCAAATAAAATGCTGAATTCTGTTTTTTGAGACTCCGGCCTGCCGCTATATGGTTGATTTTGAGTAAAATCACCTGCCCACGTGCCAGACTTCCAGGCTTCATCATCAAGTAGTCCGTTAATAACGGGAGCAGTTATTATTCTGGTTGCTGTATATTGCTTTCTGTCAGGTATTTGTCCGAAACTTGAGCTGATAAATACTATTGTTATAATGCTGAGATTAATAATCCGTTTCATAGGGTATTCTGCCATGATTTTTAATTTTGATTAGTCCGGTCAAAACTAATATCAGAGTGCTGCCACAGAAGAACATCCCTATAAGGAGGATGTACATCCCTATCGGCAAGTATGAAAAGGATTATGTATATATAATATAATCAGGAACTTATTGTTTTTCGGAACTCTGAGGGAGTTTTGCCTGTCAGCTTTTTAAATGCATTATTAAAGGCAGTTTTTGAGTTGTATCCAACCATTTCGGATATCTCTTCGACAGTAATTTTGTTTCTGTTATCGCCTGACAATATTCTTTTAGCTTCTTCCACCCTGTATGACGCAATTAATTCAAAAAAGCTCACATTCAGTTTTTCATTGATCACCTGGGAAACATGATGGGGACTCTCCGCGATTTTCTTTGCCAGCTCTGACAATGATGCAAGGTTATCAAGGAAATATTTATTTGTTTCAAGCTCAAAAGTAATATTATTGAGAATTTTCGTTTTACCAGATTCAGTTAGTGATGATTTGCGATACTTGCTGATCGATAGATCCATGAAAGAAGATGAATTATCAAAATATGTTGAATTGTTCATTATTCTGAATGTGGTTATCAGAATGAAAAGTGAAACATAGGAATCCAGATAATAATCTCCAAGATCTCCTTTAAAAGAGAGTTTTACAATAATAAATATCAAAATCACTACAGAAAGATGAATAACAGTATTCCTTAATGTTTGAATAACCTTATCATCTGTATTAAATAGCGATTCACCTGCCTGACATGATTTCCTTACCAGCAACCGCATAGTCATAGTTGTATAGAAGATGAGCTGAACTCCTGTAGCAGCATTAAGGTATTTTTTCAAACCAAGAGGATCATTCGAGATCTTCATGTGGACTATGTTCCTTGGCCAATCGGGATGAAAACTATATATGTATGAATTATATTTAACCTCATTTGGCTGAATAAGGTCAAATGTCAGGTAACAGAGGTACAATATGGCAAGAATAAAATGAATCCAGTCTTTTTTAGAATCCAACGGATCAAGGCTTCTTCTTACATAAAGATATAGTAAAGGGCCGATTGTCAGATTAATTGCCTCAGTTGAATTAGTAATTACCAGTATTTTGGTAATATACCCTGTCTGATTAAGAAATTGTTCAAGTATACTGAGTGTTAGCCCAAGAATTAAGAATCCCTGATACTTATTTGCTTTTATATTTGATGATGGTTTTGTAATGAAGAAATACGAAAGGATAAGCCCCTGAATGATGCCAATAAAGATAAATACTGAAATGGCGTCTATATGGGTGGTGGTGTTCATAATCCAAATATAATAAGATTCCGGATTAATATTTACTAATTATGATGTCAGCTGATGATTCATATGCTATCTGTCTTAAATATTAATCTCCCTGACTTCTGTCCTGATTCGAATGGACTGACTCCCTGCCCATCTTTACTTCGTAACTACCGTTTATAATTGTCCACAGGTATTGGTTGCCAGAATATATACACTTAAGTTAGAAGCAGATAACTCTATTGAATTTTTGAATGGGTGAGGGAGATCCCTCGCTGCGCTCGGGATGACATGACAATCAGGTGGTTATAGGGGCAGAAGTGGCGATTTGCATAGCAATTTTTTGTATTGTATCAGCAATACACTTGCAAATCGCCACTTCTGCCCCCTTTTATGTCCCAAAATGAACTGTCATCCCGAGCGGAGCGAGGGATCTCCTTCTCATTTTTACTAAGTTTCTAAAGAAGGAACTAAAATATACAAATTGCTAATAATCTGTGATATATGAAATGTTGTCATTATTTGCGCCAGCGAGGGATCCACTGTGGGCAATAAGGTGGTGAGTTCTAAAAATCCAGTCTAATTAACCTGTTTTTATACAGATTCTTACCCTTGTATTCCATACTGACACCTTTCCCGGACCAATAGCTATCTGTCAGACTATTAATTAATTGAATGTGAATATGAGGCCTCTCGGAATATCCTGAATTTCCGGCTTCCGCAATCAGGTCATTTGCATTTATAATATCCCCCTCTTTTACCCTGATGCTATCCATCTTTAAATGTCCTAAAAGCAAATAATTGTTACCCTGCCGGATTACAATTGTATTACCGGTGTTATAAGGATAGTTGCCGGAATAAGGCACATTGTCTTTAATACCGTTTTCAACCATGACGACTACGCCGCCTGCAGGGCTGAATACTTTTTCTCCGAATATCGAATAACTATCGTTCTCAGGTGGTAAATAATTGCTTCCGGAATTCTTGATCTTGACAATATCTGTCGCAAACAGCATTGAAAGATTTGTTTTTTTCTTTTTATGAACCGGAGAGAAGTAATGATAATTCATCAGCCTGCTTATTCTGGAATTCCCGCCATCTGTAATCAGATATTTACCTTGTCTGAACGGGAATACAATTTCTATCGCTTCTTTCTCACGTCTGAAGATTGAAATAATTATTTTAACCAGCAGGAATGATAGCCAGAACTCTAAAAGGGCCAGAATGACAACCAGGTAGAGGTTGTTTCCCGTTTTATTTAAATACAGGAGCCTCAATAAAAGGACAAGTATGAGAATAGCCTCGGAAGAGAAAAAATAGATTTTTTTAAACCTCAATCCCAAAAACTCCCAGTAACCCGAGAGAAGAAGAATTATGAGAACAGTTTGTGTTATTGAAACAAGAAGAAATGAATCCTTATTTATAATTAATGAAATAAATATCAGAAGAGGTAAAAGGATCACATGACTTACGATTAATTTCAGCGATAATTGAGTCCGTTCATTCATGATTTTTTATTTTTTTCAGTTTAGCTGGCAAAAGCGTGTCATTAATCTTCAATTTTATTCACAGGCTTTCGAAAGTTATTGAAAAATCTTAAGAGGTGTAATGCCGGTAAAAAAAAATGCCGTCCGGAGAAGGCAGTCATGCATTTCCAGGCGGCATTGAATTATCAAACCTAAATACGGAAGTCTTATTTTGCTCCTTTTTTTACATAAATATTACCCTGCATATTCTTCATCATCATTTCAGGACCGCCTCCATTTATCTTTCCATAGACCCAATCATCCTTCTTGATCTTATACATTCCCGGTTCATTTGTTTTGTCAATTTTGGATGGTGTTTTATCTATATCTATATCAAAGTCGCTGAATACGTCTCCATTATCCGATTTAAGTTTCAGATTGGCTTTTGTATCTGCCGGAAGAGTAACATTGACATCACCATTAAGGGTCGAGAATGCCATAGGAGCCTTTGGATCAATCATCTTAAAGGTTACATCAACATCACCGTTGACTGTGTTGGCAACGACTGAGCCGGAAATATTGGTAAGAGTTATCTTGTCATTCACATTATTTACTTCCAGTTCCCCTTTCACATTTTCCACATTTACATCGCCATCGTTTACAGTACCTATTTTCAGTTTTACATCCTGAGGAATCTTAAGCTCAAGATCAAGCGCTTTGTTCGGATTGCCTGTATTCACAGTAACTGTATTATCAGCTTCCTTTGCCGTAACTTCATAGCCGCCTGATGCAGAGATACGTTTCATTCCGTTTTCGGAAGTTTTGGATCCTTCATCGTCGCCCCCTCTTGGGGTCACATTGATAATAATATCTTTCCCGTCATAACCCACAACTTTGATCGATCCTGTAACAAGGTGAACTTTTAGGGAATACTGTTTCCCCGGACTGCTGAGCGGCACTGTTAATTGTTCCGTTGATCCTGATTGTCCGTAGGAGGTTGAACCGATAAGCAGGCACGTCAGTACCAGCCATTTAATTTTCATGTTTTTCATAATTGTAATTATTAAGATTGCTTTTTAATATAAACGTTCCCGTTAAGTGTTTCGAATTTAAATGTTCTTCCTCCTTTGCCAAACCTGATGGCTGTTACAGCATTGAGTTTATAGACTAACCCCTCTCCCTTTTTTTGATTTTCTTTGGTAACCGAAGCAGGGAGTCTTTGTGCATCAGGAAAGTCGGTAAAGAAATCACCATTCATGCTTTTAAAATTAAGATCTGCTGAAAGACCCGGCTGGTAGTTTACCCTGATAGTCCCGTTTATGGTGTAATAAGACGATTCTTCAGATGGGTTTATAAGATAGCTGACGGTGACATCACCGTTGACGGTATGTGCAAATGTTGTCCCCTTTGCATTTTTTATCGTTATTTCTTCGTTCACATTGTTTACATACAATATTCCGCTGACATTATTTACAGTGATGCTGCCGTTGTTAACAGTAGAGATATGCAGGTTCATGCCAAAGGGCACCTTCACTGTAAAGTCGACATTAAAATCATATTCGACTTCGCGACGATCATCATTATACTGCCAGTTCCGGTGCGGACGCGAATCAAATGGTGAGGCGATATAAGCCATCACGGTATCTGATCTCTGGTCAAATGCAAGCCTGAATTCCTTTTTGCCTGTCTCAAGATCTTTGTCATCTTCAGCGGATATGGTCTTATCCATTTCGAGAAGCACAGTGCTGCCTGAGTAGCCTTCAACCTTTATAAACCCTGAAATATTATATATGAACAGGGTACTTCCGGCAGCATCTTTTTTAAGTATGAATTCCTTGCTCTGGTGCTCTTTGATTTCCCGGGAATTTGCGTTCGCAACTGCACATATGATTCCCATTCCCATTAAAAGGGTAACTATTAGTTTTTTCATTTTTTAAAGAATATTAGTTTTCAGATCAATTTTTGAATACTTTTTTCGATATTGGTTTTAACCATCTGATTCAGACCTTTTTTGCCCAGCAGCTTTTTCAGCGACATTACGGAACTCTTCTCCTGCAATTTTACCATTGCGTCGGCAATTGCCGATTGCATGAGAGGTGATTCCTGAAGATCAATACACCTGACCAGTCCTTCACGAACCTTTGGTTCATCGGCCAGTTTAACGAGAGCATCAAGTGTTGCAAGTCGTACATTGACATTTGGATCCCCGTTTAACGTTGTGAATAAAGCGCCTATCACTTTCAGATCTACATTACTGATCTCCTCAGTATAGGATACAGCACGCATACGCTGTGATGCGGAAGGATCATTCAGAAGTGTAAGCATCATAACCTCTTTCATTTGTGAAACCTGCGATGTAAGTGTGTCAATCTGTTTATTGTAAGCTATTGAAGATTGACCCGGCTGATGTAAAAGATAACCTCCGATTAACCCTGCGGCAACCAATAAGAGGCTGAATGCCAGCCGTGGCTGAGCCTGTAAAGACAAGTACTCTCGCATTCTATTTATCCATTCACCAACAGGATTTCTTTTGGCAACAGATTCTTCTTTAAAATTATTCAGCATTACATCAAAGTTCGTTCTCATTGACGGGGAAGGCTCGGGCTGTGGAATTTCTCCCATAAGATCCCATATTTTTCTGGCTGCTTCAAATTCCTTGTGGCACTCTGCGCATCCTGCCAGATGGTTCTCAATCTCTCTTCGCTCCTTCTGATGAATGGAATCAGTCAAAAGCGATGTAAATTGATCTCTGTAGTCTTTGCATTCCATATTTGTCTTTTTAGTTCTCAATCCTTAAATAATTGGTTTTTAACTGGTTCAGCGCCCTGTGCACTCTTACCTTTATTGCTCCTTCAGTGGTATTAAGTATTTTTGCTATTTCATGATACTTAAGCTCCTGGAACCGGCACAAGATCAGTAATTCGCGGTTTTCTTCGCTTAATTTATCCATTGCTGTTTCAAGTGTTTTAAATTCCTGTTCTTTTTCTAATAGTGTATCACTTTTCTGGTCTCCTTCAATGTGCTCTTCCAGATTTGTCAGATCATAATGAGCAGGTGTTCTTTTTACTTTTCTGAAGTGATCATATACTGCATTCCGGGCTATATGATACATCCAGGTTTTAAATTCGCCAAAGCCCATAAAACCATCGGGGTATTTCAACATTCTCAGAAATATATTCTGAACCATATCTTCGCTTAACTCTTTCTGCCTGGTCATATTAAAAATGAATCTGAATAACTGACGATTGTATCGTTCATAAAGAAGGCCCATTTTATCAATGTCACCATTTTTTACCTTCATCATCAGTGCATTATCCGAAATTGTCTCCAACCTTGAATGTTTTATTTGCTTCAATCTGTACTGTAAACCTCATCAAAAGGAAAAGGTTACACAGAAATAAAAAAATTTCTTTAAAGATATCTACAAAATGATAATACTTAAAAGTCCGTATCATTCTTGGGTACCCCGGATATCCACATGCCGGACTGATTAGCTGACACAGACTACGGTCAGTAAAATTTATTAAATTAGAGACTTCAATCTATATAACTATTTAACCATGAAAAAATATCAACTCTTCATTGTCTTGTTTGTCTTTCTGAGCATATTCACGATAAAAGCACAGTCTAAAAAATATCCGGCAGGTATCGAAGAAAAAATAAAACAGGTTGAGAATAATCTTGCCGGTTGGGTGCAAACAGGCACCGGTGACACCTGGAATCTGGAAGACAGAATGAAAAAATATGGCATTAATGGCGTAAGCATTGCCGTAATTCATAATTATCAGATCGAGTGGGCAAAAGGATATGGTTTAGCCGATGTTTGTGAAGACCGTCCGGTGACAGAGAAAACTCTTTTCCAGGCAGCTTCGATCAGTAAATCACTTAACGCAGTTGGTGTACTGAAACTTGTACAGGACAAAAAACTCGATCTCAATACCGACATAAATAAATATCTTGTAACGTGGAAGTTCCCATATGACAATAAGTCGGATAACAAAAAGATAACTTTGACCAATCTTTTAAGTCATACCGGAGGACTGACTATTCATGGTTTCCCTGGTTATGCAAAAGGGGAAGTCCTTCCGACGCTGCAGCAAATACTTGACGGACAAAAGCCTGCTAACACAGAGGCTGTAAGATCATCGGATGAACCGGGTAAAAGTGTCAATTATTCAGGAGGCGGAGTAACAATTTCACAGCTAATTGTAATGGATATCACACATCTTCCCTATGATGTCTTTATGAAGAAGAATGTACTTGGTCCGCTTGGGATGACGCAAAGCTCTTATACTCAGCCGCCTTCTGGTGATAAGGCCCCACTTCTGGCCACAGGTTACAGGGCAGATGGGTTAGAGATTCCGGGGAAATACCATATTTATCCCGAACAGGCTGCAGCAGGCTTATGGACAAATCCTGTCGATCTCTGTAAGTATATCATTGAAACACAGCTCTCCTATCAGGGTAAATCGTCAAAAGTGCTGTCGCCTGAAATGACCGAAGTAAGACTTACAACGGTCCTTGAAGATGCTGCTCTTGGTACATTTGTCAATTCGAGGGTCACCGGATCACTGAAATATTTTAATCATAACGGTGGAAATGAAGGATTTCAATGTACTGCAGTTGGCTGCCGTGATAATGGAGAAGGTGTGGTTATCATGACTAATTCCGATAACGGATCACAAATTTATGAGGAAATACTGAATAGCGTCGCAACAGTTTATCACTGGAAAGATTATTATCTGCCTGAAACAAAAAAGGTAGTTGAGGTTGATACTACAATTCTTGATAAATATGTCGGCAAGTATAATGCCGGAAATATTTCAGTCTCGGTTAAAAGGATCCAGAATGGTCTACTATGCAATGTCCGGGGTGAGGCATTCTGGAATGTGTTTTTTACCTCCGACAGTGATTTCTTCGTAAGAGAGATCAGGGGAGATCTTAGATTTCAGACCGATAAAAATAATAAAGTAACAGGAATCTTTTCTAACGGTCTGACTGCAAAGAAAGTGAATTAAGGATCATTATTAAAGAAACAGAAAGAACCCGTCAATGAAATATAATATACCAATAACTCCTAATATCAGACCACTGATCCAGACAAATTTCTTTTTTGACAGGGTAGCTATTGAGGAAAGCAAAATCGAGATCTGAAGAAAGATAACAGCTATACCAAATTTCCCGGAGTGTTTCTTTGATTCTTCACGAATATTCTGGAAGTTCGTAGCCTCTTTGCTTATGGCTTCTTTTTCTGTATCATATGTCTTAACCTTTTGTGCGTAATCTGCAATCAACCCATTATATTTTTCAATCAAAGATTCATTGCCTTTCTGTTTTTCAAGTGATGCTACCTGAATTTCAAGGTTTTCCCTTCGACTATCATAGAGGTCTCTTTTAATACTCTTGCTCTGAAAAAATGCCCACTGGTCGCTTGCCAGGGTCTGGTTGAGCAAACTTCTTGTACTGAATCCACCACCTTTAAAAGTTGATAATGTTGCTGCTACAGCAATCAATATGGTAGTGATAGCCATGTAAGTCATCCATTTTTCTTTTTTCTCTTCTGCCATGAACTTCAATTTTTAGTACTAATTATGAAAACTGTGCAAAAGTAGCAAAGAGATTTGTATTTGAAAACTATTGCTCACTCTCAGTACCTCCTTACACATTGGCAATCTCCTACGTCTAGTGCCCTAAGCTCTGAGCCCTGTGACCTGTGCATTTCTTATACCTTAGCAGTCTTCCATCCTCCCCTTTTAAATAGCCAGAGAGTGACAAGTCCCATTGATGTTTCCGCAAAGAATACACCCCAGAAAACACCTGAATATCC